>Ga0163151_10008470_pt1 | contig 11589 bp, 12 predicted proteins | sample OliLakLV19MP5IB2_FD_145596 | JGI IMG/M metagenome (GOLD analysis project Ga0163151, IMG submission 145596) | Freshwater microbial mat bacterial communities from Lake Vanda, McMurdo Dry Valleys, Antarctica - Oligotrophic Lake LV.19.MP5.IB-2 | ecosystem: Environmental > Aquatic > Freshwater >...
CGCGTGATGACGAGAGAACCTAGTGGAAACAAATCTGGCATGACTAACTCCTTGTGAAAGTAGAAATTCGGCGAGCAGCGCTGCTCGCACCGCAGAAAAAGAAAAGCCAGCGACGGTCGCTGGCTCAGAAAGGGAATCACTCTGCGTTAGCCGGCGCAGCGCCGTCTTTGACGCCCGCGTGGGTGATGAACGTGTGGCAGTCGAGCAAGAGCTTGGCGACGATGGTTAAATCGTCGTACCCAAACGAGTGACTGTCCTTCCACGTCTCGCCGTCTTTGTAGCCGCGGGTGACGGTGACGCTGTGGAAGACCCCCGTGTCCGTTCGATTCTGCCAGATCGATGCCCGCAGGCGTCGATGGCGAATGGTGTGGATCGGGGCATTCGCGCTCTTTTCGGCCGCCGGTGGCGGCTTGGACGGTGGGCCTTTCGATACGGTTGCCATGAAATCTCCAATGTGTGTTCCTGCGCACAACACCGCTCGCCCGATCACGCGATCGGGACGCTCAAGCGGGCTCGCATTCAGGAACGGATTAGGTGGAATCAGCAAGATTGGGCTGAGGGTTACACCTCGTCGCCAGGTTGCTCGGCCGACGGATAGCCGGCCTTCAGAATAACGTCGGCTGCCCGGAAAATGCGCTGTGCAGATCGGAGCGGAATGGTGTTGTCGCCACCCGCCTTGAGCCAGCCTTGAATGTAGCCTCGAGAAGCGTCACACCCGGGAAGCCCGAGCGATTCGCAGATGATCAGAGCGACACACTCAGCTTCGACTTCCCGCAGCGATCGCGGCGTTGCGTCATGATCGTCCATGCGACCGAGTTCTCTAGTGTGTTCGAGAACCACATGCGCGGCCTCGTGGAAGAGCGTCTTGTGCGGAAGCGCCGCAATGGGCGAGACCGCCACCTGACGCTCGACTGCGTACCCTTGCACGTTGCCGTCGGGATGGCGAAACGTGATCCGTTCAATCCCGAGTCGGTAGAGCGCGTCGCGCTCGCCCCACGCGGGAAGTTCGGTCGGCACGTAGTCCGCGCCGTCTGTTTGGCCGAGTACGAACCACCGCCGCTTGAGGACGAATACCGGAATTGTGTCCCAGTGACCCGTCCGCTCGGCGCCGTCTCCCGCGACCACGGATCCGCCGTCGTCTTGCGGCGGCTCTGTCGCCTTCCGGCGGACGCGGATCGGCATGCACAGTTCAAGTGCACGCTCGCCACGCTTCACCGCTCGACCCAGTCGCCGCCACCCGTCAAAGGTGTTGATCGGCCCAAGCTCGATGCCCCGCGCAATGCACTGGCACCACGCGAGAATCTGATTGCCCGCGGAATAGTTCCAAAACCGACTGTACGCGTCTGAAATCAACCCCGGTTTCGATACCGCTTCGACGAGCAGGGCCGCCCAGTCCGGGCGGCGCTGCTCCACCGATACGTTCGATGTATGCATCACTACCTCCTGCCCCTTGTTGGGGCGCAAATTGTGAAAGAGCGTGAAGAACGAACTCCGCAATTATCAAAGCACGAAACGACGCGATGCGCGAGGGATAACTCGCTTGACGGAACCACGACGTACATGTTTCGCTGTGAAGGGAGGCGTGCAGCCGGCACCGCTCCGATGGTGACCACGGCCGTACCCAACTGCGAGTCGCAGGTGGGGTGGTCGTGTTCATCATCAATTCAAGAGGAGTGTGTATATGGCCCGCAAGAAGCTCATCCGGCGCTTCGAACCACGATACGGCGTGAGTGAAGCGATGCTTGAGGTTGAAGCAGCGTATGTTGCCCGCGAACTTGAAGACTACCTCGTGCTGTCAGCGAACGACGTCACGGCAACACGCAACCGGCGCCGGCATGACGTGACCGCTGCCGATCAGCAACTGCGTATGTGTCTTGCGTCGCTCGGCGATCGACCGAGGGCGGCGCTTGAAGCGTTGTTCATCCGCGACGTCCACCATATCGCGATGCTCTACCTTCACGTCTTGCAGAGCGATCGGATACGATCGCTCGTTGATCATCGGGTTGTTGCTGCCAACGACACGTCGGCGACCGCAACAGTCCCCGACCCAATCATCCCGTTCCAAGAAACGCTCTTCGGCGCGCCGTAGCTCGTTCAAAACCACGCCACCGCACCGGTGGCGTTTTCTTTTAATCAATTCACCTGGCCGAACCAGCGCCGCAGTCGATCTTCCACGATCGGTCGCGGCGTCGCGTACTTCTGCCGGCAGTGCCGCACGATCGCGTCGTGCCGCCCAAACCGAGGGAAGTCGGGTAGGTCCGTAGCGCCGAGTACGGGATCGCCGTGTTCGCCCTCAACAAGCAATTTGGTAGCGAAGGAATAGTTGCCGAGCGACGTAAATGCACTTCGCGAGAAACCGCCGCCCAATTCACGCGCCAGATACTCGGCGTCCTGATCACCGACGCGGAATGCCACGATCGACCCGACGTTGCCGAGGATTGCGTCGCGAATCGCGGGCGCGGTGCCGCTCAAGTGTTGTGCTGCAAGCGTGAGCGAGAGTCCGAATTTGCGTGACTCCGCCATGATGGGTGAAAAGCGATTCGTGCCGAACGAGCTGAACTCGTCGATGAACAGAAAGAATGGTCGTCGGTCATGTACAGGAACGTTGGTGCGACTGAGGGCCGCCAGGTGAAATTCCGTCACGAGAAGCGACCCCATCAAACTGGCCGCGTCCTCGCCGAGTTCTCCCTTCGACAGGTTTGCGATGAAGATGCGGCCGGTGTCCATCATGAATCGGAGGTCCACCTTTCGTTTGATCTGCCCGAGCACGTTGCGGAGCGGTTCGACCATCAAGAACTGACCGATCTTATTTTGAATCGGCGCAATGGCTTCACGCCTGAATCGATCGTCGTACCGCTCGTATTCGTTCGTCCAAAACGCCTGCACAACCGGGTCGTGCACCTGCCGCAGCACCCGCCGGCGGAAGTGCGCGTCTGTCAACATTCGCTGAGCGGCGAGCAAGGTAATGTTCTGACACTCAACAAGTGCCGCGAGCGTATTGGCAAGGATGTACTCCATGCGTGGCCCCCACGAATCGTGCCAAATGCTCCGCATCGCAGCGATGACGCCAGACACAATGAGATGTCGCCGCGATGGGGACACGTTGTGGAGTACGTTAAATCCAATGGGCCACTCTTGATCGGCAGGGTTGAAGTAGACGAGGCGGTCTGCTGTTTCTGGCGGCAGCAGTTCAAGAACATGCCGCGCCAGATCGCCGTGCGGATCGAGCAGTCCGACGCCTGAGCCGGCAGCGATGTGCTGCAGCAACAGGCTTTCGATCAGGGTGCTTTTCCCCGTCCCCGTTTTGCCGACAATGAACGTGTGCTGCATCAAGTCGCGTGTGGAAGCGACGAGGGGCACCATTTTGCCCCACGCTGACCGACGCCCGAAACTGACCGTGTAGTGTTGGTCTCGCATACCGGACCAAATCCCACTCCCGTCGAAGACCCGACTTACGATCTTCGTTCGCACTTTTTCAAGCACGATCGTTCATGGTGTCGTTGATGAAACGAAGGTGAAACGAAACGACCGCATGCGTTGTGTTTTGACGAGCGGCCGGGGTAATGAATCTTGGTTCGGAAGACGAGCAGTTCGCCCGAAACCGAGCCTGAATTATATCACGGCCGAGTAGTGAAGAGACGACGGCCGCCGCTGGCCGCCCCAGATGTCCCGCTCCCCATTTGAATTAAAATCATACATGCCCCCCGGCGGAGCCACCGTTCCGGCACGTCGATGGCATCTGCGTCGTCGAAAGACGCAACGAGCGTTCACAGCGGCGACAAACCATTTTAGGAATCGCCGGGATATCGGTGGCTCGGCCGGACGTCAGAAGCAGTTGCGAATGACGCATTATACGCCGGATTCGATGCGGACGGCGAACTCCACTCAACTGTCGATGAGTTTGAAAACGGTTGCCAAATGTTTGGAGTCAGTCTCGTTCCTGCGGCTACCCTTCCACGAATGCCTTCACTTGCTCACGCACAAAGCCACGCCGCTCGTCCAACGCCAACCGTCCGCCCGAGACAATATTCGCAATTTTGTTTGTGATGTATCACGCGATAAACTCTTCAAGACTTGAGGAGCGTTCGCAAATCTGCATATTGCGACGCAAGATGACCCGGTCGTGCCGCGGCGTTCATCACGGTCAAGACGCCATTCTCTATGAAATAAGGCAGCGTTTAGTGGAAATACTCATGAAATACGGACTTCAGGAAATCGACAAACACGACGTAGGGGAAACCGAACTCTACCTGACGGCTGAAGTACTCGCCTGTTTTGCTGTCATCCCTTGGTCAGCGGACAAGAAAACCCGGCTCTATCTGCACCGCGCAAATGTCGACCAATTGATCCTGCCGGTTGCATCAAACGTAGAAACGCTTCCAAGTGAAACGATGCCGCTTCTCGATCAAGCGGAAATGAAAACAGTCATAGTGACAGCAAAGGCGGAAACGGCGCGGATACAGGCGCAAGGTCGAAAGCCGATGACTTATACGGATCACACCTGATTCGCGCGCAAGGCCGTGTCGGCGCAGACGGACTTGATTAATTCGGGCACGAGACACACGGCCGCGCCATGCCGCCGTCGCGGCTTGCTTGAGGTCTTCCCACGTCGGGTAGAGCCGGTTGGACCAGTGGTGGCTGGGCCAGGTAATGCCAGAGGTTCTCCGCCGGGTTCAGCTTGGGACTCTTGGGTGGCAGGCGTACCAGCGTGACGTTCCCGGCCCAGAACCATCAACTTGGCACGAAATCCTAATCCTCAGAATTGCGACAGGAGTGGGGTCTGGACACATCGACTGATTTAGGACAGCTAAAATGGGAGGATTTGTTTCAAACACTGTCGGTACGTTTCATAATTGTTCATGGAAAAAATCTCTGTCTCGTACCTCATATTCCGATCACAGGCGAGTTTCAAAAGCGGCTTTCTCAGCCAAATCAAATAAACGGCAACTGCAATGAGCGATATAGCGATTATGAAGCGTTTGGTGTACATCGGAGTCTTCATCACTCGATACGTGAATTGCAAAATCGATGAACGACTGTCGGCGCGGCTCACGGATTTCATGTCAATCAAATGGGAAGTTTGGTTTGAGAATCGCGCCGGTATGCCTGTGCAGCTTAACATATGAAGACTGTCGTGTAAACCCAGCTGCAGAGGATATGCGTTGCGCCACCGGCCGGGCAGTTCTTGTATTGCCGGCAGCATAAGTTGCATGTTGCTCAGGATCCGCATTGCGTTTATGCGCTCGGCTGCGGTCTACCAGTGAGCAACGAATGCGTCAAATCGGCAGGCTTCGCATCTTCTACGTGAAAAGTTCCCGAGCGTAGTTGACGTTTAGTGATGATGTTTTTTGTGTTCCAACCACATTCGACTGAAAGCATGATAATTCGCGCATATTACACGCTTGTTGTACTTTCATTGTGATTATCACGCCGGCCTTGCTCTTGTGGAAGTGAATCGTACGCGGACGACGCTGTGAATCATCAAAGAGAGCACAAGCGTTGTCGATGGCTCTGGGATCATCCCAGGAGCGGGTGTTCGGCCAAAGTTGAATTCAGTATTTCCCGAGAAGTCGTCGAAGCCTAAGACGGCGTAACCTTGGTCGAGGGGTCCCAAGGTGCTTGTGAAACCGAACATGCCGCTGGTTCCAGGCAGGATATCTGACAACGGACTGCTAGATTCCCAACTCACTAACGTTTGACCGTTGGCATAGCTCACATCCCACCCTACCGGAGCATAGACCGTCGTCAAGTTCGATTCGGGTGCCACATCGATGCGGAAGGCAATTGCGGCCAATGTGCTATTCATAGAGTTACTTAAGTCGTAACGGTACAGAATGTCGCCGGTAGCACTTATGCTCACGGTCGCCGAAAGCGCCGTGACCAATCCGGCAATGGCAGCTATAGGTGTAGTCAGAGCCGCGACGAAGAGAACCACAACCACCATCTTTAAGCGGAGCATAGAACCTCACCCTCATAGATTAGAATCGTGTGTGCCAGTCTTCGACATATGCGAACCAAGCTGTACCATAGAATATTGCAGTCAGCGGATTGGGCTCGGCCACCGTCGTACTTCCTTGAATGCGAATCCAATGCTGATTTCCGTGTTGGGCATCCGGGTCTCTGATGAAGGCATTCTGGCGGTAAGCCACTCCCGACCGAACCTCTCCATCGAATGGTGACCTTACTTCAACTGCTGTAGAAAGTGGTCGAGCGAATCCACTACCAAATCCGGGTGGCACCGGTGTGTATCCATTTCGGAACAGCCAAAGAAGAGCGGAGCGATATGACGCGAACCCGGCTGCCTCGCTCGTCGGCATCGTTCGGTCATACAACTGGACCGGTTGCCGATCTATGCTATCGCCTCGATTCCGGTTATTGGTTTCGTTAATTTCAGCGACTTCGTCATCAGCATCGACTACTGCGCCGATGTACATGCGTCCGAACAAATTTGATTGAGCGCCTGGCGGTAGGTGTAAGCCGTTGAGATTGATCTGCCGTTGCTGCCCGCCTGTTAGTGATGCAACTGATTCCGACTCGATGAAGTAGTCGTTCTGGGGATCGATCGTGCTGTTTTGAGACGCGTAGATTGCGACTTCTGAGCTGGGCGCAGTTCCGGTACCCAAGTTCTTTATGAAAACCGTCACGTTGAATGCTTCATTTACTGGCAGAGGGCCATTCGATTGTTCGGTCGCGTCGCGCGGAACGACATACGCAAACGCATTGCCTATCAGGTCGACCGGTTCCGGCAGTTTCACGGTGTTTGTCGTTAATGCCACGGAACTCAGGGCCCCATTGCTGTCCTTGGCTTGCGCGTAGTATGTATACAATCCGCTTGCGAAGCCTTGAGTCGACTGCGTCGCAGTGTATGGGGAAGTGGAATCAGTGCGTACGAGGGCGTCAGACGCGGTTTGCAACCCGCCAATTCCATTGCTCTCGCGGTAGAATGAAACGCTGCTCAAATTTCCATCGGGATCGGCAACATTCTCGCCGCGCAGCGTTACACTGTCACCTTGCGTAACCGGATCAGGTGTATCTGACACGGAACTGATTGTCGGAGGACCGTTGTCAGGTACGGTCACGAGGACGTTGATGTCGTCGAGCCGGAAAACCGTTGTGCGACTGAAATCCGTGGTAGCGACGAACTCAACACGACCGGTCTGGCCGCGATAGTCGCGAGCCTGCGAGATGAGGTTGATGCTGACGCGACCGTACGCCGGAAAGCTGGTCCGATCAAGATTGCTGAACAAGAACAGCGGATCGCGCGTTCCATTCGACCGGATGATGTTCACTTGCAGCTTGTCGAAGAACTGCGAAGTTGTCGTTTCGTTTGAAGAGACGTTGAGATAAAACGAGAAAATTGCTGATGTTGCGTTTGAAGGCACCGCGATGAATGGCTGGTTCAGCGATCCGCTTGCGTTGTTCTTCGGCGTTCCAGCAGAATCTACCCCACCCGCAGCATACCCCGGAGCTGTGCGCCAATTGTTAAGGTTGGTGCCAGCCCAAAAGTCGCCGGACAACGTCCAGCTAGCCGTGCCGGACGTAAAGCTGTTATTAGAAAGAAGTTCCTGATTCGCGAGCAGTTGTCGGCGTTCTAAGGTCTCAACCCGTGCAACTCGGTCGGATTCAGTTGGAACGGAATTCGCAGATTGTCGGCGCATGTGCACCACCTTCTCAGAGCAGCTAGCTGCCGTTGCAGACCGCAAAATTGGTGCAGATAGTATTCACCGGTCGTAATGGAAATGCAAGGCAAATCGCTACGCGAGCGTCCGATCGCTCGCTTGTCGGTAATGCCATAGGCTCCGAGCGGTCTCCTGGCCCCGGATGACGTTTATGCCTTTGAACAAGCTTAAGAATTGGCGCCTGATCGGATTTACGAACAAGCGTTCGGGGTACGACGCAAGTGCCAATTTCACTTCTGGATCGTTCGGAGCGGGTACGGGGTGACGCTTCCGTTGCCGATCATGCCAGTGTTTCTTGCCGACACTCTTGGGTACGGAGCCCAAGGTTCCAAAAAAAACGTCGCCTCTGCGCTGGTACCCCTGCGTGAGCGCGGTTAGACGCCGCGGCAGCATTGAAGTGCAAGGGAGCGGCGAACACGTCCGATCCGATGTGCCCGCAGCTTTCCCATCGGCTGACCGAATATGAACCATTCGGATAGTTGGGCTTGTATAAAGCCAGCATCAAGCTGGTGGCGGCGAATCCGTCCGCCGAGCTGCGAACGCCGGATGCCTGCATCCTGCGTTTTTGCAGCGAAAACGCGGTTTTCGCCTCCAGCGCAAATTGTAGAAGCGAACGTGGGGCCCCCCATACGCCGAAGCCGCTTAAGCGATGCAGTCAGAACGAGAGGTCCCGCACCTCCGCCCGGATCGCATAATCGCTTCCGCGTAATGTCAGGCCTGGCAACGGCTTAATGAACTTGGCTCAGGTTTTCGCGCCCAACCCAACGCGCGCGCTGCCGTCCGCTTGGCCTGCAAGGAACCCGCGTACGCTTTTGAGCCGCGCGAAGCGCGGCTCACTTTGACCGAGCTCCCAGCGGTTGAGTGTCGAGTATCCGACCCCCAATTCTTGTGCGAGTTGGCGTTGAGTCAGGCCGCAGTCTAGCCGGAGCTGTCGGATGCGATCGCCCAAATGTCGCATGGTCGTTGGGTACCCCGTCATCCGGCGCTTGTGAGGCGCAATTGAGTATTGGGCAGTGAGGCGGATGCGCGGTAAATTCGCTACACAAGTTAAGTCGTGCGCGGAAGGCGCGGATTCGTACTGCGGTCAATCACGGTTTGCGCACTGCATGACCTGAGAGTCATGCAGTGGCACCCGATCGAGTTACCATTTCTTCACCCGGAACCAAATCTCGCGCTTCGTTGGCGTAGCGTGTTCGGAGATTGTCTGCGGGCTAAAGAATATCCCCCAACTTGGGTGCTCGCCACCATACTTTGCAGTTCGAGTACGACCGTCGGGCGGAATCAACATGTCCTCTACTTCGAAGTCAGGAATCCACCAGTTCTTGCCTATTGGAACGCGCTCAACTGACTTACTTTTATCGGCGTTATGCATGCCGTAAACCCAGTCCCAAACGACAATAGTGCCATTGGGACGGTCAAGGACATTCTGGCGATTCCACTCAATAAACATTGGATCAAGTGGCGCGCGATCCAGAGCGTACGTCACCGCCGGATGCGCCGCCATCATGTACGGATAATCCTTCGCCACCCCGCTCGTTTTGTACCAATCGGCAATCCGCGCCGCCGTCTTCCAATCTTCGGTTTGCACCAGCGGCAGCACCTTATAGCCAAGGTTCGCGAACACCGGCGCGATCGCCGCGACGGCGGCCCAGCGGAAGGGGGAACGCCAGTCGCGAAGCCGTGATTCCCAGCCGCGAAGCGTCGTAAGAGAGTAGCCCGGGGCGTCAGCCCCGGGTTGGCCCGGCGTCGCGCCAAGCCCCGCAGGCGCGACAGAAGCGATCGGCAACTTTTCGTGGCCTGCTTTCGCCCCGTCGGGTCTTTCGTTTGATTCGACGCTTTCCTGGGGCTTACGCCCCAGGCTACTCTCTGCCGCCGCTTCGCGGCTGAATGTCTCATTCGTCGGTCTTTCAATCGGCAATCGGCAATCGGCAATCGGCAGTTCAATCCACCGTTCCCACACCCATTCCCAACCACGCGTTGCCAAAAGCGCCCAGAATGGGGCGACGATCAGCATATAGCGCAACTCGCCGTTGCTGGCCATTTTGCCCAGCGCGTAAAGCACGCTGTGGCCGACGAGGATCATCAACGGGATGACGGCGATCAGCACATCAATTCTCAATGCGTGCGATTCGCGGAAGCGCGCGATTGTCATCCCGAAGGAACCTAACCGACTGAGAGACCTACCCGGCGAAGCGCTTTCGTTTGCCACGTCGTCCGGCGACATTGCATCGCTCGAACCAACAGGTCTGTCGCGAGTACGCTCGGGATGACACGCGCTGCCGCTCCGCCACAACCCAATCAGCACAAACGGAAACAGAATCGGCCCCACCACCGCCGGCAGAAGGCCCGCGAAGTGGCCGATCGACCCCTTGGCGTAAAGGCTGTCGCCCGCGTATGGCCAGTGCTTCGGAAGCCAGTTCCACCAGTTCTGCGGCTCGCGATACATAAGGGCACCGGCGATTTGCCAGCCCATCACCGGCACAAACAACAGCGGCAGCCAAAACCACTTTCGATGGCAAACCAGCAGCACGGCCGTAAGTCCGATAAACCCGAAGCCTTCCGGCCGGCTCAGCGGCAGGAAACCGGCGATGAGCGTGACCGCCCACCACGCCTTTCGCTGGTACGCGAGAAACGCTAATCCCAAAAACATGGCGAATGGCAATTCAGTCAGTTCTGAAAACGAATGCAGAAACAGCAGCGGCTGAGCGAGCGTGAAGATGAGCGCCAGCGCCGGCCAGCGATAATTCTGCCGTCGTGCGATGGTATAGGCGATGAACGCAATGCCGATCGCAACCGCCAGCGAAGTCAGCCGAACGCCGATCAATCCAATCGTTGCCGCCGCCGGAGCGTAGAGCAGCGTTTTGAGCGGCCGGCCCCAGATGTCGACAAAGTAGACGGGGTAAGTGAACGCCCACCGTGCATACATGTAATGCGTGCAGCCGTCGGCTTCGAGAAATCCCTCGCTGGCGACGGCTTGCCAGATGGAGAGGGCGGCGAATATTAATATTGCCAGGGCGATCGCGGAGCGGTGCGGGTTGTGGGCGGCGGGTCGTAGATTGTAGGTTGTAGGTTGTATGTTGTGGGTTGTTAGTTGCAGGTTGAGCATTGTTAGTCGCGTTCATTTCATTTCCAGTGTGTGCCGAACGCATACGATCGCGCAATCCGACGCACAACCAACAACCTACAACTAACGACCCACAACCCACAACCCACAACCCACAACCCACAACCCACAACCCACAACCTACACCCGCTGCACCACCACCGCCGTCTGATCGTCTTTGGGTTCGTCGTTGGTTTGCCAATCGATGGCAAGTTTACGCAACGCGGCGATGAGGGATTCGGGAGAATCGGTCGTTGACTTCATCACTTCGACGATCGGCTCGACACCGAGCAGTTCGCCCTGCGGGTTAAATGATTCGAACAACCCGTCGCTGAGGATGACCAGCCGCCCGCCGCGTTGAATCTGGATCGGTTCCACCGCTTCGCCCATAAACGGCTCCATCACGCCCACCGGCGGGCCGGGAGGTTCGAGTTCTTCCACCGGTGCGCCGGGCGCGCGTTGCAGCAGGATCGGGCCGTGCCCTGCACTGCTCCAGTGCAGCAGGCCTTCGGGTGACATCACGCCGACGAACATGGTGACAAAACGCCCCGCCGCCATATCTTGCGTACAGCGTGTGTTCACGCGGCACATGAGTGCGTGGGGATCGCCGTCGAGTTCGGCCAACGCACGCAGGAGCGTGCGCGCCTGCGAGACGACCAGCGCCGGCGCGATGCCGTGCCCGCTGGCGTCGCCGACGAACAGGCCGAGCCGGCCGTCGGCAAGTTGCCAGTAATCAAAGCCGTCGCCGCCGGTGATGCTGGCGGGTTTGGTGTAACCGGCGCAGATGAGGCCCGGAATATTCGGCGG
>Ga0163151_10008474_pt1 | contig 11587 bp, 12 predicted proteins | sample OliLakLV19MP5IB2_FD_145596 | JGI IMG/M metagenome (GOLD analysis project Ga0163151, IMG submission 145596) | Freshwater microbial mat bacterial communities from Lake Vanda, McMurdo Dry Valleys, Antarctica - Oligotrophic Lake LV.19.MP5.IB-2 | ecosystem: Environmental > Aquatic > Freshwater >...
TCCATTGGCATTCGAAGGCTTGGTAAAAACGGCGCAAGCAGTCAAGTAGTCATGATATTCAAGGCGCCTCGGCGCCGACAAGGGCGAGGCACAATGCCTCGTCCTTTTGTTTGCTGCCACCATGCGCGGTGCTCATGAAAGTCAACCCGATCGTCAGTCTCGACAATGCCGTCCTCAAACGCATACGCGGGTTGCACAACCGCAGTGCGCGCGAGAAGAGCGGACTCTTCTTGATTGAAGGCCCAAAGGCAATTGCCGAGGCCTTCGAAAAGAACGTTCGGCTGCGCGATGTTGTGGTTAGTGAGACTTTCTGGAACGAAGAAGCGGCCCTGATCACCAATCGCGATTTGGCCGTTGTGTCAGTAGTCGAAGATAAGTTGATTAGAGAGCTTGCCACCACCACCACACCTACTGGCATCATAGCCACAGCTGAAGTGCCTACCTTCACTGTCGACGAACTTTTCTCCAGCTCGCCGGCCTTGGTCGTGATTGTGCACTCGATTCAAGATCCAGGCAACCTCGGCACCATCTTCCGGACCGCTCTTGCTGCCTCGGCAACTGGTGTTATCCTAACTCGAGGAACGGTCGACGCCTTCAACCCTAAGGTCGTCCGCGCGGCGATGGGAGCGTTGTTCGGTATGCCGATGATTTGGGACATCCCATTTGAAGAAGCTGCTTTAATCGTAAAGGAGCGTGGTCTGCAAATGATTGGCTGCCAACCGACGGCATCCACTTCGGTGTTTGAGGCTGACCTTACAGGCGCTCTGGCCGTAGTGCTCGGCAATGAAGGACAAGGCTTCTCCCCGGCGGACCTGGCACTAATGGATCAACAGATTGCCATTCCAATGAACCCCCAAAGTGAATCATTGAATGTAGCAATCAGTGGTGCTGTGGTCCTGTTCAATGTCGTGCAGCAGCGATTGAAAGGAAGGCAGGTGTAAAGATTGAGCGAGCAGCTAGAGACCGAAATAAAATCGGATCCACCTGTTGTAGAGATACCGGAAAAAGACCCTGCTGAAGGACCTGTTGAAGGACCTGCTGAAGAGCGTGGAGAAGATCGCGTGATGAGCGTCATCGAGCATCTCGATGAGTTGAGAGATCGCATTCTTCGTAGCGTGGTTGTGCTGGCAATCGCCTTCGGTATAGCCCTGTATTTCGGTAAGGATCTGGTGCGCATACTGGAATTGCCCGCTGGCAATATCAAGTTTCAAGCGCTATCGCTGGAAGAACCCTTACTTGTTTATTTCAAAGTCTCGTTTTACGCAGCCATTGCCATTGCGCTGCCGTGGGTGCTGATGGAGCTGTCTCGCTTCATCGCCCCCGGATTGAGACCGAAAGAACGAAGAATTCTCACCCCGATCGTCATTGCCAGCCCACTGCTGTTTATCGGCGGTATCACATTTGCCTATCTGTGCATTCTGCCGCCCATGCTGAGCTTCTTCAATACTTTCGGGCAAGCCATGTCGCCGATCAATCAGCGGCTGGATTTTTACATCTCGCTGGTGACCACAATCATGCTGTACATGGGATTGTGCTTCCAGATGCCGATCATTTTATTTGGCCTATCATTCACCGGATTGGTGAATTCTCGTCAATTGCTGGGCATATGGCGCTATGTGATATTTGGTGCTGCGGTCATGGCCGCTATTATCACGCCGGACCCGACGGCATTCTCGATGCTCATCGTGATGGCCGCTTTGCTGGTTTTGTATTTCGTATCAGTGACAGTTCTCAGGCTCTGCGGACGCTAGGCAAGCCATCGGTCGGCGTGCTCATTTGCGACTGCTTCGGCTTGCCCGTTAAGGCCCAGCCCAGATCCACCAGCGCCTCATCCAGGGAGCGGCCCATGCGACTGCAATAATTCAGCGCGATAACAGCTTGGTTCGTTTCCAAATAACCTTGTTTGACAAGGAACTGGGCGCGCGAAGCAGAGTTAATGGTTTCCTCATCGAGGAAGCCGGTGATCGTCAGAATCTTTCCTAGCAGGGTGCTGTTGCACATGCTTTCGCGGAACGCTTCGCGAATATCGTCTTCACTCAACAAACCTGATTGCTTGAGCAACTCGGCCAAGCCGACAGTGGACTCAGCTGGGTTCTTTGGCAGTTTTAGTTCAGCAACGGCCTGAGACAAAGGTATGTTGCGCGCATGAACTTGGCGCAACACATCGGCGGTGTTCAGCGGCGTCAGTTTGCCGTTGTTGACCATCTCTTGCAATTTCAAAGCATGGTCCAAAAGGTTGATGGAAGCTTGATCGCTGTTCACAAGGACTTGTCCGACTGGTTCATTTTTGACTAAACCGATCTCGATCGCTTCCATGATCGCTTCTTCGTCTAGGATCCCGGCAAGCACAAACATCTCACCCAGTTTTATCTTGGCTTTTGGTGCCGGGCGATAATCGCCGCGATCGGAAAGCACGTCTTCAAGGCTTGTCTGTCGCGTTTGCGCTGATTTCAACCCCTGAACAGCTTGCTCTCTGCTGATTTTTCCGTCGCGCAAGAGAATTTGAGCATTGAGGCAAGAGCACAAAAGTGAGTCGTTGATCTTTTTTGTCAGGGACAGAATTCGACCCAACGGCAATCCTGATTGTTGCGCTCGACGCAGGGAGTCTTGCAGTTCAGTCTCGTTGATGATTCCTGATTCAACAAGGAGTTCGCCCAGTTTGTTGGCCGGCAAAACATCTTTCTGGACCCAGCCCGACTGCTTCAAAGCCTCGGTCCACGTGACACCACTTTGTGTCACAACGAGAATCGCGCGTTTTGCTTCCTCTATCTCTAGCACCTGATCTTTGAGCATCGACTGTGCTTGCACGATGATGTGCAGTAAAGAATCAGTCATGAATCCGGACATCACCAGCACCTTGCCAAGTGGCAGGGCGAGCTCAACGGCAAGTAGAGTCGCTTCCGATAAGTCACTTTCTGAAAGCAGCCCCAGCTGAATCATCAGGTTGCCGAAACGATTGTCCTTGTGCAAGTCAGATACCATTGTTAGCTCCTGTAGCTGTCAGACCTATTTTCCCGGTTCGCTGGCCTGCCAATCAGAGAATGTTAATAGACATTTCTTTCCAGCCATGGAGGGACGGATGGCTCTGCGCGTAGTTGCTGATAAGATCTGCATGTTGAAAAGTAGGTGTTGTGTGTCGGCCAAAACCGTTTTAGTGATCAGTCTTGCTGCCTTTATCCTCAGCGTGGTGGGACTGTCAGTCGCTGGCAAGGGATTGCTTCAAGGCATGCAGCAGGCTGACGCAACGGTCAGTTTGCTCGATCTTGCTCGCCAGGCGACCACGGCCAGGTCATATGAAAAGGCGGATGCTTATTATCAGCAAGCGATAAATTTTGCCGAAACGACTCAAGATAGATCGTCTAACGTCACTCTGGCACTTGGTTCTTACGTTGATTTTTTGCGCATGAAACGTAACCCATTGAAGGACGTAAAGCTGGCGCTCAAGCTTGAGGAACGCGCTCTGGCACTGCGTATGCAGACATTTTGACAAAGACGCTAATTTCCTCTCACGCTTGTCAACTTTGGCCCTCCTATAATTGCCCGCCATGGATACTCCTACGGCGCATGAAATTTATCTCTGGCTCGTAACTGCCGTCACAGGCGCAGTTGCCGTGAACACGTTACTGCGCTTGTGGATTGACCGGGCGCGCTTGCGGCAAGAAGATTTGCACGAAGATGACCGCCTGTTTGCCTGGCGCATTGTGCTTTTTCTGGTTTATCCGCTCATGACGCTCGTCGATCTGCGGGCGACGATGGTCACCTGCCAATGGTTTGGCGGATACATCAAAGATTGGACATACGGGTTGTTTTGGTATTCGGCAATTCCGCGCGGTATTGCTTTGCACGAGCATCTTCTATTTGTTCTTTTCGCTGGCGTATTGGTGCAGCTATTGCTGGCCGCCAGCCTCTTACCTTCCCTTTGTTTCCGACCGCATCCATTCTTTGCCACCATACTTGGTTACACAATAACCACCGTGCTTGCTCTTACCTTGTTGGTAGATCCGCTCATGTCACTGCTTGGCGTTGGTGGCTCACGCTGGCAGATAATCCTAACTACTGCGACCTTGCAAGAGAGCCTCTGGATCGCCGGCGTCTATATCGTTGCTGCCGCTACGTATCTGTTTGTCATTCTCAATGAACGCACGCGGCTCTGGTTCGCCGATCTTTCAAGACCACTGGTATCAGAAGAGCTGCGCGATGTTTTGTCTCAATGGAAAATTGACCCTGCCAATCCACATCTATGTGCGCGCCTTGCGGTTTTGTATGAGCGAGCCGGATTGCGCAGCCAAGCGACAAAGCGCCTGGTGCAATTGAAGGCCACGCATCCGCAGAGCATTTATCGCTGCTTTGTCGAGGCTGTTCTTTCGTACAAGCAACGCAAATACAAAATCGCGCGGGACCAATTTTTGAAAGCGGCTGATTTTGCCAATGTCGACGGCAATTTGCGCGGAAGCTTGCTTGCAGCTTCGGGCTGCGCCGCTTTTGCAGAAGGCGATATGGAAGGTGCCTTGAACCTTTCTGAACGGGCTCTGGAGTTTGATGATGCCAGCCTTGTTGCTCGCATGGTGAAAGTCGACGTGTTCCTGCGCACCGGCAAGAAAGAACAGGCCGGAGAAGAAATCATTGCCGCTATCCGTCGCGGACTTGATCTTGATCTTGAAAGCAAGGTGCCCTTGGACAGCGAAAGAGCATTGCAGCGCATCGGAAGAATTCATGCAGCAGAAAAGCGCCAGGGTATCAGCGCTCAAAAGTTACCGCTTGCTAGAAAATGAGGCCGTGAAGATGCTCTGCCCCGGAAACGACCAGGTCGCGTCCGAAGAGCCAGGGAAGTAAGAGCAGCAACGTGCCCATGCCAGTCAAAGTTCGATTTCCCGAGCGGGTCAAATCGGGCAAAGTGAAGAATCCGAAGAAGCATCCAAGTAGGTAAGTTTGGAGGACAAGCGGTGCAAACCACATGCCGATTGGCAAAGAGTCCTGCCGCAACAACTCGCCCCAGACCGCGACGAGCACGGCTTGATCGAGTGACAGCAGAATTATGCCAAGCCACTGTGCCGCCTTTGCCATCTGGTTCCAGCCATTTATTGCTGACACCCAAGACAACAGCCAGCAGGCAAATATCATGCCGAACATATCGAAGAAATAGTGTTCCTGCTGGGGCGTTGGGAACAAGGAAACCGGCGCAGTATCCGCCAGCAAAATTGGCATCAAGCAAAGAAAGACAATGGCAAGACCGGCAAGCAATACGGCGATGCCAAAAATACCGGTTCTACGCTCCTGTAATCGCTCTTTCAATCTCGCCTCAACCTGCACGAGACTATTATCGTGCAAAATCGCCTCAATCCGCCAAAAGGGTATAAACCTTTCTTATGTGGTGCGTGAATTACGAAAAAGCTCTTGGATTCTCGTATAAAACAATTATAATTCAAGCGCACGTTGGTGTCCGGCGGTATTGTAGACACGCAGTTTCCACAACTGGTATCGAGCAATTCGCGATTCTAGGGAAAAAATCCAACACACTGAGGGCCACTAGATGGCGCCGCAATTCATCAAGAATCTCGATATCCGGACCAGGCTTTTGTTGCTTTGTCTTGCAGTTGCCGCACCGCTTGTTGCAACGTGCGGGCTGGTCATTTGGAAAGAATATCAGGGGCTCAGTCAGGTTGCGCATATGGCGACGACCTTTCACGATGAATTATCTGTGCGGACTTTGTCGCACTGGATAAGGACTCACCAAGACGAACTTACGGCATTGTCCGTTCTGCCGGCCTTTCAAAACGGTGACGCTAAAGCCACCGAGGACATGCTCAGCGCTCACGCGCGGATGCAGCCCAATTCCAACGGCTTAGTGCTGTTTGATAAACAGGGGAAAGTCGTCTCCAGCAGCATGAAAGATCTTGGTACCACGACTGCCTGCATGCAGAGCCTCGGCGCCTACAAGGACGCTGTGAAGGCCGGTAAGACAATCGTCTCCGGCTATACCAGCTGCCCGATATCTGGCAATCCGGCCATATTGATCTCCCAGCCTGTATTTAAGGGCGGTCAGATCAGCGGTGTGCTGATTGAATCGATTCGTCCCAAGGCAATCGTCGAGTTATTCACCGGGCTTAGTGAGGCCAAGGGCTTTGTCGTTTGCGTGGTGGACCGTGATAATCGAGTGATTGCCCGCACAATCGATCATGATAAATTTGCTGGCCAAGACTTTTCTAACGCCAAAACTGTAACTGCCGCTGCTCGCTCTGGAAAAGGAACTATCGAGGTAGTTGGCATTGCCGATCCAATTCCACGCACTTATGCATTTCAACGCGTGCCAAATACAGGTTGGCTGGTAACTGTCGGAATTCCGACTCAGGCAATCTATGGTAATGCTCAGGACCGCTTGTTGTTGTTGATTCTCTCGTGTGTGCTTGCCGTTGGTGTCTCAATCGGGCTTGCGTACGCCTTCACCAGGCACTTCACCGGTCCGATTCACGAACTTGTAAAGGAAGCACTGGCAATCGGTCGCGGTGATCTATCCAAGCGAGTGAAAGAAGAAGATAAAGGCGGCGAGCTACGTTTGTTGGCCCGAGCGTTCAACCACATGGCGTTGAACTTGGAACTTAACCGCGAACACAAATTAATGGTGGCGAAAATCTCCGAATCAGTTCGCCAATCTCTCGATCTTAATCAAATTCTCAATACCACAGTCTTTGAACTTGGGCAGGCATTGTCAGCGAGCCGATGCTGCCTAGCTTTGGTAGATAACGACCACCAGCAGCCGTTAAATAATCGGCAACTGGAATTCAACTACGTCTGGTGCGATCCACGTCATGCCGGATCGCCGCTAAAGAATCGTTCGGTAGTGATAACCGACGGCAGCATTCTTAAGATCATTTTGGAGCAAGGCACGATTCTTTCTCTCGATGTCATGGATGACACCGTCGCTCCGATGTTCGAAGCGGCCGAAGGGGCGGCAGACGACTGGAAATCGATCAAATCCCTGATTGCCTGTCCGATCATATTGAACAACCAACCGATCGGCATGATCCTTGTTCAGCAATGTGATGAAAGACGCGTCTGGCTGGATCTGGAGCTTGAACTGGTTGAGGCTGTCGCGCGCCACGTTGCCCTGGCAATGGACCACGGCAGTTTGTTCGCCCGCACGCGGCGCATGGCGGAGCAAGAATTCCTGATTAACCAGATTGTGCGATCGACGCGCGCCTCCCTTGATCCTGACACCATTCTCAATACCGTAACGACAGAACTGGGACGAGCTCTGGGCGTTGATTACTGTCAAATTGCCCAACCACGGCCGGAAGGACCGCTGGTTATAACTCACGAGTATGCAGCCTCTGACCTTGAATCTCATATGGGATTGAGTCTTTACGGAAACCGCATGGATTTCCAGCCGGGGGCCGACAGTCCTAAGGACATGCGTTCGGTGCTCGGCATAGATTTTTCCTCCAGTGAAAATTCCAGTGGCATGACAGTGCGTGAGTCACCAATAGCGGTCATTGCCGATGTTGATAATGATCGCCGCTCGATGAAATTCATGGAATTCCTTGGAGCGGTCGGCTCTCGGTCACTGATTGCCGCACCGCTAATGCGCGACGATCGTGTGCTGGGGATTTTGATGGTGCACCAGAGTAGTCGGCTGCGAGACTGGCAGGCCGGAGAAGTGCGGCTGCTTGCGGCACTGGCAGACCAACTGGCAGTAGCAATTTCGCATGCTCAACTTTTCGAGCAAGTGAAACACCAGTCCATCACCGATGGACTAACCTCTCTCTACAATCACATTTACTTCAAGAACCGGCTGGCAGAGGAGTTGAATCGAGCTCAGCGTAAGGGCACGCCTTGTTCTTTGCTGATGATCGACCTTGATAAGTTGAAACAGATCAATGACACCTATGGACATCCAGTCGGTGATGCGGCCATCCGGCAAGTAGCGAACGTGCTCAAGAGTCTGATTCGAAGCGGTGACACGGCCGCTCGCTATGGTGGCGAGGAGTTTGCTGTGATTCTGCCGGAAACACCGTTGAGCGAAGCGGTACTGATCGCCGACCGACTGCGCAGCAACATCCACCGCAGCCCTGTTCCCGGATTGGGTCACATCTCGGCCTCTATCGGTGTGGCGGCCTATCCATATCAAGCAAATGGCTTGGAAGCTCTGATTGAAAAGGCCGACTGCGCTTTGTATGTGGCCAAACGTAGTGGTCGCAATCGCATCTCGGCATGGGATGAGCCAGCCACTGGCAGAGCCGATGCGGAAGATGGCAATCCAGTTGCTGGAAGTGCGACAATTGAAGAGGACCCCAAACTCAACGCCTCGAGTACATGAGCCGCCTGATTCTTTTCGATATCGACGAAACGATGATTCATTCTTCCGGTACCGGACGTAGGGCACTGGAAAGATCGCTATCTGATTCTTTCGGCCGAGAAATTTCTCTTGATGGACACATTTTGTCCGGAAAAACAGATCCTCAAATCATTCGAGAAGTATTGGAATCACAGGGTTTTTCCGATATTGAAATCCAAACTTGTCTTGAGAATATCTATGAGTTGTACATTCCTATTTTGAAGGAAGAAGTGCTCGGCGCTACGGAATTTCGCGTGCACAACGGCGTCTTTGAATTGCTAGCTGTTCTTCACGAGGATAAGAATGCCTACCTCGGGCTATTGACCGGCAATATCGAGCGTGGTGCCAGGGTGAAACTGAATCCCGCCAACTTGAATCGGTATTTTGATTTTGGGGCATTTGGCTGTGACTCGGCTGATCGCCTGCAACTTCCGGCAATTGCGCATGAGCGAGCCAAGAAGCACTTTGGCATGGAATTTAGCAACCGAGACATAGTGATCATAGGCGATGCCAGGGGCGATGTCCTCTGCGCCAAAGGCTACGGAGCGCGTTCATTGGCCGTTTGCACAGGAAAGACGACAAAAGAAGCGCTTGTCGAGCTGCAGCCAGACTTTATTTTCGATGATTTGAAAGATACAGGCCAAGTGATCGAGGCCATCTTTGCCATCTAGCGATATAATTTGTGGACTGTCAGCTTGCTGACTGATTCAGCTCACAATGGCGCTTGACGCAGGTTCACCGGCGTGCGCTCTCTCGATTGGTGATTTGTGTCAGACGACTATTCGCAATCCAATGGAAATAGCTGGGTACGAGCGTTTATCGGGCTCGGGTCGAACGAGGGCGATCGGCTGGGATTCGTTCAACAGGCGATGCAGCTTTTGAAAGACCATCCGGATGTGGAAGTTGTCGAGTGCTCGAGCCTGTACGAGACTGAGCCTGTGGGTCGTGAGTATGTGGAATGGTTCGTCAATGCCGTGGCAAGTATTGAAACCGATCTGTCAGCCAAAGAACTTCTGACAGTGTGCCAGGACATTGAATTTCGGCTAACACGTCTTGCCGGAGCAGATGCGCCGCAAGTAGTGCACCAGACAGCTGATGGACCGGTTAAAGCACGCATTATAGATCTGGATATCCTCTTTTTCGGCGAAAGCCAGGTGGACACTTCGTACTTGCAAGTGCCGCATCCCTTCATCGATCGCCGGGCGTATGCCCTAGTTCCGCTGTTGGAAATTGCACCGGATTGGGTGCACCCAACCTTGGGCAAGACAGTCACACAGTTGCATGATGCACTGCCCGCGCCGGAACAGGTGTTCCTGTACGGCACGCGTGAAGCTTGCGACTATATCTAAGCTGTACTGTGTAAAGGCTTGCTTTGATTAGAATCGGTACGGACATCTGCTCTCTCAAGCGCATCGAAGAAGCTTACGGCCGGTTTGGCCGTCGCTTCCTGGAAAAGGTTTTGACCGAACAGGAGATTGACTACGTGCTGAGCCAACCATTGAACACCGTGCAACGTTTGGCTGGGCGCTTTGCCGCTAAGGAAGCGGTGTCCAAGGCCCTGGGAACTGGATGGTACGGCGTTGGCTGGAAAGAAGTGGAAATTTTTCGCCAGCAATCTGGGGAGCCAACAATCACGCTGCACGATCGAGCCGCTGCTATTGCCGCAAATCGTGGCTTGCAATCATGGCAATTGAGTATCAGCCATGAACGCGAGTACGCTATAGCGATGGTTGTCGCTTGTTCCGAAAACACATGATAGTTACTCTTACAACCGACTTTGGTAGTGTTGACGGTTACTCAGGTATGGTCAAAGGAGTCATTCTAGGACTGGCTCCAGCTGCAACTATAGTTGACCTCACTCATGATATTTCAGCATGTGATATCGCATCTGGTGCCTGGGTATTAAGTAACGCGTTTTCGTTTTTCTCAGACGGTACTATCCATCTTGCAGTTGTAGACCCAGGCGTTGGTTCTGCGCGCCATGGCATCATTGTGCGCTCTGAACGCCATCTTTTTGTTGGACCCGATAACGGATTGCTGTCGCTTGTGCTGCCACGACTCAGTCAATTTGATTGCTTTTTGCTAAACCGTCCTCAGTACTGGCGACCGGACGTCTCTTCAACCTTCCATGCGCGAGATGTGTTTGCGCCGGTGGTGGCACATCTTTTGAATGGAATACTTCCAGAAGAGCTTGGCGAGCCGCTGCCGGCAGAGCGGTTGGTTCGCCTGCCGTGGCCGCAGATAACTATCTCAAATACAGGTGTCAAAGGTCAGGTCGTTCATATCGATCATTTTGGCAACTTGATCAGCAACGTCCCGCAATCGGCGCTTGGGTCTGCTTCCTTCTGCATGATTGATCAGCGACGCGTGCCAATTCGAAAGACCTATTCCGACGCCGCTCCGGGGCAACCAGCGTGCTATGGCGCAAGCCATGGCTACGTTGAAATCGGTGTTTTCAAAGGGCGAGCAGATGTTGCTCTTGGTGCCACCATCGGCTCATCGGTTCAACTTCCCACTTAAGCGCTTTGTGGATCGAACTCTGGAAATTTGGGATCGTTCTGATTGATCGGTCGTCCGATAGACAGAGCAACCATCAAGCACATATCCACCCGTTCCATGACGTCGTTGGGGAACGCTCCGATCTTACTAACCAAGAGCGTTTTCGGAATCGTGGCAATAACCGTGCAGTCAATCACGCTGTCTAATCTCAGACCGCCAGCTGACCCTTCTGGGGTGTTCATTTCGACAACTACTTGGGTTGGCTCTCTGGTTGCTCGTGTAGTGTTGCTGGTTAGTGGCACAAGAAGTACGTCGTCGAGCCGGGCGTTATTGTAGTCGTTAGAAATCAACACCGCCGGGCGACGCTTGGTCAGTGTCTGCCCATCGTCAGTCGTATAGGGAAAAGCAACGAGGACAACGTCGCCTTTCCTATAGAGTGGTGGCTTTGAAGACATTTAGTCCATTTCTAGTAAGGTCGCGCCGGGGCAGATTGAACCAATTCTACCAATCCTATACCCCTCGGAGCTGACAAAATCTCCGCGAGCTAGCCGAGGGCATGCTGTTGCATGGTTTGCCTGGTCAGGACGACTGCTTGTCAGTAGCAAAGGACCGCTTGAGCGTTGGATATCGATAAACTTCCGATGGACACCTGAGCCCCACCCGAGCAATGAAAAATGCCCCTTGCGAGGCATTTGCATTTCTTGGTCGGATTGTGTCCTAGCCGTCGTAAACTTCGCTGCCGGCCCATCTTTTGTT
>Ga0163151_10008477_pt1 | contig 11585 bp, 11 predicted proteins | sample OliLakLV19MP5IB2_FD_145596 | JGI IMG/M metagenome (GOLD analysis project Ga0163151, IMG submission 145596) | Freshwater microbial mat bacterial communities from Lake Vanda, McMurdo Dry Valleys, Antarctica - Oligotrophic Lake LV.19.MP5.IB-2 | ecosystem: Environmental > Aquatic > Freshwater >...
TATCATAAATTTTCAGTTAGATATTTCCCCACAGCTTTTAGAAAATTTCTTGCCTCACCTGAAGAGTTATTTGACCTTTTAGGATTAACAAATGTAGCAATTTAAGAAAATTAACTACTTAAGAGGAAGCAAAAATACAAAGAATATCTTTGAGGCATTATCAAATCCCTGATTTATTTAGAATGCAATGGCTCTGGTTAAGCAGCTAGTCGAGCAGCCCTCATCGCCCCAATCACAGCATTTATAACTCGTCAATTTTTGCAAAACTCCTACCTATCACCCACCAAAACCCCGCCAAAACAGCAACAGTTGTTGGATTAAATAGCATCACAGTCAGAAGTCCTATAAAAACAGTCGTTTCAAGTACTAGTTTTTTCCTTACCAGATTCTTGATGGATAAAACTATCAGTAGAACAAATAAGCTTAGACCGACAACACCACCCCAAATCCAATAGTCGAGTAATAAATTATGCGAGGAATCTATAGTTTGAAATTGAGCGTTTACATTCATCTCCTGAGCAGTTTCTTTAATCTGCGACTGAATTGATTCTAAACCGGTTCCAAAAATTGGTGAATTAAAACCAGCATTAACTGCCACCCCCCAGATCTCTGCCCTATCCTCAAATCTGTATGCAAAAGGATCTGAATTGGTTCTCAAAAAATATTCCCGCTCTAAAATTGGTAATGATAAACTGCACCCAAGCAATAAAAGACAAATTATCGAGGCTAATAACTGCCTCCCTTTAAGAAATCTAACCATTAATATAAAAAGTAACTGTAAGCAAAACGCGATCAAAGCTGATCTAGATTGAGAAAAATAAAGTACACCAGTTGTTCCAATCAAAGCAATCGCGCGAGTCCAAACTGATTTAGAACTCAAAAATACAAACGGAAACATTAAAATAATAACCGCGCCGTATGCATTCGGTTCTCCTAAAGACCCTATCCATCTACCGTTAGTATTGCTTCCGTATATCAAACCACCTATCAAAATCGCTACAAAGCTACACAAGTACACATGCCTGGCATTCAATCTAAAATACGAACTTTGAGCAACTAATGTTAACACCAACAAATGCCAGAAAAGAATGGTTCCTTGCAGCCTAAAAATATTTCCAAACAAGTTTTGCTGAGTTGGATTTAAAATTAAGTGGAAAAGTGAAAGAAAAAACAAACAACCCAATATACCAATCAGTGTTCTGTTAACCGTTTTAAAGGCAAATTTACCCTTAAGCAATGTGAAGACTGCCATAGCCAGTATCAACAGTTCAGCCACCAACACTTTAGGAGGCTCAAACCTTAAACTGATCCCCGGAACAACTATTAAAGGAACAATAAAAAGTAACAGATAAGTCAGTAAAGGGATAATCACGCTAAAATAATTTTAGCACTAACAATTCAACAATGAAGCAATGAAACAATTAGACAACTGATTGTTAATTAAATAAACCCTTGAAGAAGCTGGCAACTCTATCAATCAAACCTGTATTATTTTGTGGATATACCTGATTAACTACAGGAGCCACTATAGCTGGTTTACTGATTTGTGCTTTAATTTCAGCTTTTTTACCTAAAACACCTTGCTTGAATCCCTGAGCAGGAGTACTTATAAACCTACCCCCTACTTTAACTCCAATTTCATTAGAAGCCGCACTTGGAGTACAATCATTAACCGCCTTAACTGTGAAGAAGTAAGTACCTCCTCCGGATAATCCATTAACTTTAAAACTCGTTACATTCCCAACATTAGCTACCCCATACATAGGTTTATTCTTCGCAACCCCGTATGCAACAGAGTAATGAGTCACGTTTCCTGCTACTTTTGACCAGTTCAGCGTAATTTCATTTTTACCTGAAGTTACAGCTGAGACTAAGTAAGGAGCTTTAGGGGCTTCATTATTACAGCTTGGAGCCGAAGAAGATCCTGAATTTGAAGAACCTCCACCATTGCTATTAGAAGTGCTTCCTCCATTATTACTTGGCGCACTAGTTGGTACAGGAGCTATTGAAGGCTCAGCACTTGGGCTGGCTATTGGAGTACTTGATGGGGCTACACTTGGTGAAGCGCTTGCTATAGGGGAAGCAGAGGCAATAGGAGTACTTGAAGGTTGAGCACTAGGAGTCGCAGAGGGAGTTGCAGAAGGAGCAACTGAAGGATATGGACGATTTACGGTAAAGTAATTATCAGATCTGTCAAAAGCTCCATTACTAAATGCGTTGTAACATGAAATATCCATTTTAATCTGAGCGGAACTTCCTTCTGCTAAACCACTAACGTCTACAATCCAGTTAAAATAATTATTTATTGGGTTAATAGGAAAGAAGTGTGAGCCATAAACATTGCTGTCATTCACATAACTCACAACACACTGATCAACATTTCTCTGTTCCCAGGCGACTCTAACAAAATCCCCAACATTAAATATCTCCCCACCATTAGGATAAGTGATATTTACATAAGATGACGGTACAGGAGTTGGAGTTGGAGTTGGAGTTGTAACCGGTGAAGTTATAGGTGCAGGTGGTGCTGAAGGAACAGCTGGTGAGGTGATTGGGGCTGGAGACGGAGTGGGTACTAGTGGTGATGTAACGGGGCTCTGATTATTGTTCTGTGTCTGAGATTGTGATCCTGATGGTGGAGCAGATGGACTTACAGAAGGTGATGCTGTGGGTCTAGGTGTTAATTGTGTAGAGATAGGTGCTGAAATAGGGTTGCTCGAAGCGTTGGCGTTTAAAACAAATCCGGCTTGTAATGATGTAGTCGCAATAGAAGCTACCACTAATACAGCCGAAACAAACTTTCTTCCCCCTGAAATTTCAGAAGATTTAGCACTCTTAATATTTATATAGGTCTGATTAGATTTAATCACGAATGCGTATATTACACTGTTATAAGCCTTTTGTCAAGTACTATGAGTCTTACACTCTCTTGCGTCTGGATTGGTAAGCTTTATTACTTAATCCTTACTATTTTCTTAACCCCCACTTCTTGACTTCCAAAAGATCATCGTATAAAATACTTAAGTAACTTAACTATTAAGTAAATTAATTATCCATGACTCACACTCATAAGACATACAAAGCAGCAGTTCTACAAACCGGAGCTCACCGAGAGCTACGGAATCATGTTGTTTCCACACTGGCGAATTACGACCTCACTACATCTGAATGGACAATCCTCGGCCACATTTATCATAACGAAAGCCTGAGATTTGTAGATATCGCCGAGCTCTTAGATGTTGAACCCCCTCACATAACCACCCTCATTGACATTCTCCAGAAGAAAAAACTAGTCATGCGAAAAGACGATCCCTCCGATCGCCGAGCTAAAAGAATATTCTTAACTAAGAAGGCTCAGGAATTAGTCCCCGAGATAGAGATAGAGTTATCAACCCGAATGAATTTATTATTAGAGGGAATCTCCCCCGAAGAAATGAAGACATATTTTAAAGTTCTGGAAACAATAATCGAAAACAGCAGCTCAGTTTCAGAAGAAAAAACCCCTTCCCCCACCAAATCCGAGAGTTCAAAAATACTGAGCTCTAAAAATTGACCTGAGTTCCATTAATAGAACAAATTGCATCGTGTTCGATGATTCAGTAGTAATTTGTAAATGGAGGAGACTTTGGGTCAGTAGAATCATCGATGATTGGAGGTGAATATAAATGAATAATACAATGATAATCGCAGTAATTGCCATAATCGCAGTTGTCGGAGTTGGTGCTTACTTCATGATGAATAAAGATGATTCAATGATGAATACAGCAAACAACAACATGACAACTCAAGCTATGCCTTCTTCTACCACAGCTATGGAAGGTGATAAAATGATGGCTGATGAAAAAATGATGGCTGATGAAAAAGGTGTTATGGTTGGAGGAGCTATGATGGTTCCTTCAAAAGACATTGTTGACAACGCAGTTGGATCAAAAGATCACACAACTTTAGTTGCAGCAGTAACAGCCGCAGGATTGGGAGAAACTTTAAAGGGCGCAGGCCCATTTACAGTTTTCGCTCCAACCAATGCCGCTTTTGCAAAACTTCCAGCCGGTACAGTTGAAACTTTAGTTAAACCTGAAAATAAAGTTAAGTTAACAAATATCTTAACTTTCCATGTAGTTGCAGGAAGATACACAGCCGCTGACATGAAAGACGGTATGACATTAAAAACAGTTAACGGTCAAATGTTAACTTTTAATGAAAAAGACGGCAAATGGTGGATCAATGAGTCCGCTATGATAACGATTCCCGATGTTATTTCCTCAAACGGAGTAACTTTCGTAATCGATTCAGTTCTTATGCCTAAGTAATTAGGTGAGCCAAACTCTTTCCCTCCCCGCTCCTGCGGGTGAGGGGCAAGGGGATTGGGAATTTATATGAAAAAGTCACAGAAAAATTTAATATTACCAATAGCATCAATTCTTACACTAAGCGTTATAGCAGTGTTGTTAATCAACCTTAATTTCGCAAAATCAATGATTAGCAATAAAATGTCCCAACCCCCCGCTAAGACCGCTCAGCACATCCCGGAGATTACCAAAACCGAATCCGAATGGAAACAAATTCTAAACTCAAAGCAGTACTATATCTTAAGGGAAAAAGGCACTGACCCGGCGTATTCTGAAACTCTCATCTTAAACGAAAAGCGACCCGGAACTTATGTAACTGCCGATTGTAACGAACCGGTCTTCAGAAGCGAAAATAAATATGACTCCAAAACCGGCTGGCCCAGTTTTTGGAAACCAATAGACGGCTCTGTAGCAGAAGTAGATGACAATACATTCGGCATGAAACGCATCGAAGTAGTCGGCAAAAAGTGCGGTGGGCACCTTGGCCATATCTTTAATGACGGCCCCGAACCCACCGGCCTCCGCTACTGCATCAACCCCTCCGCCCTAAAATTCATCCCTGATCCAGTTTAATATCTACTTTTCTCTTACATTTTGCTACAATAAATTAGTCCTAATGAAAAACCGCATTAACATTCCTCTCGTTTTGGCTCTGTTAATACCAGTCGCAATGGTTCTTTTCATCACTGCCAGTATCTACCTGCCAGTTCTATTTATTAAACCCTCACAAAACTTCCTCTACTCAACAGGCTCAAACTATTCCTCAGACTTTTATTATGAAATAAGTCAAAGCCATCTTCAAAAAATAAATTACCCAAGTCCTAACAATGCATATAATCGTAGTTCTGACCAAAAGTTATTATTTCTTCACAATGTCACAGAAAACAAAAGCCAACCAATAAGCTTCGATGAGGCTCAAAAACTCACACTTAACCCAAACCCCATCTCTTCAGATGGCTACGAAGTCACCGAAGGCTCAGGCTCATACGGGCTATTCCCATTCTCTTCAAGCTACTCGAGGGGCACTCATTATCTTAAAAATAGAAGCTATAGCCAAAAGCTTAATATTCTTTCCTCAGGCAATTATTACGGTTATGCTTTCTTGGGATGGGTTGAATAATGGACAAAAACCAAATCTTACTTCAGGTCAAAACATTGGTTTCCGCAAATTTGCTCACCAAAGATGAACTTCTAAAAGCATACGATGAAGCACAGGAAAACAAGCCCCGTGACGTCCTAAACATCAAAATCGGCGTCGCTGAATCCCTCTACTATATTGGCGGCCTGATTGTTTTTATCGGTATCGTCGTCCTGGTCTTCCAAAACTGGGAATCACTGGACACCTTTATGCGAATTTTTGTCACATTAGGCTCCGGAATCGCCGCTTTCGTCGTTGGCCTTCTACTCGGCCTAAATAAAGACACTGACCCGGTAGGCTACGCCTTCCATTTAATCGCTGCCCTTATCCTGCCGCTAGGGATATTCATCTCCTTTGATGCCGCCGGAATAGAACCATATTCCGCAGGCTACATGACAATAATCTTCAGCATACTATTCTTCACCTACCTGGCCTCCTTCTTCCTCCTAAAAAAACTTATATTCATTATCTTCACTATAATTTTCGGCAGCTTCCTCTATTTCACCCTCACCAATTTTATCCTAGGCTCCAGCCCTTTAGTAACTGATTGGAGTTTTAACGAGTATCGCGTTCTAGTCTTAGGGATCAGCTATATCCTCCTTGGCTACGCATTCTCCAAAACTGACATGAAAGGCTTTAGCGGTGCCCTATACGGATTTGGCGTTCTCGGAGTTCTGGCATCCACATTCGCTCTAGGTGGCTGGTCTCCTAAACAAAACTACATGTGGGAAGCATTATTCCCCGGCATAGCCCTCGGCTCAGTTTTTGCCACTTTTTACTTTAATAGCCGCGCTTTCATTCTTTGGGGAACATTATTCTTAATGATCTATATTTTGAAAATTACCGGAGAATACTTCACAGATAGCCTGGGCTGGCCACTAGCCCTCGTCATCGCCGGTTTATCTCTCATCGGCATTGGCTTCATGGCCTTCAAACTCAACGAAAAACTAAAACCCTCACAGTCTCCAGCTTAATTTACCCGCACAAAAAAGGCTCCTTTAGGGAGCCTTTTAATGAAATCTGGCAGTGAGCTATCTTCACACAACCTTGCGGATGCATTATTGTCGCCGCTGAAGTGTTTGACTACTGAGTTCGGGATGGGATCAGGTCGGACCACTACGCTCAAACCACCAGGATGAAAGTATACAGTATTGGACTGCTAGGATCAAGTGGCGTCTAGATTACACATCGCTGCGAGCCCAGAGTGAATAGCCCAACCCCGTGTAGTACCAGTAGTTTGAATTGCACAATTATCATCAACTGTAGTATCTCTATCAGGGTCTATTAATCCCGGCTGTGTTTGGAATGCTGTCGAATTCATCTCTCCGCTTGTACCATAGATTAACAAATTGGTTCTTAACTTATAGTCGGTTGAATTTGAGGTCCCGCTTGAGGCATATTGATAACAGTTAGTCCCTCCGGAATTCCCCCCATCTAGCGGATCAGCAGGAAGTACAGGCATATAAGCAGACGATAATGGTGCCAAAGGACCTCCAACCCCGTTTGCCCCCGTAATACATGTAAAGCTACTTGCCGTTGTATGACTAGGATAAAAACCCGTAGCGCTTTTATAAAGCTCCAGAGCGGTCCTAAGTGAATCCAAATCTTGTACCCTCTTAGAAATTCTGCCTGACTTTTGCGCTGTACTATAAACAACCATTCCCACAGCTGCAAGAACAGCAATAATCGCTATCGCCACCATCAACTCAATAAGAGTAAAACCTAGAACTTTCTTCTTTTCTTTGATCATATGATTATCCTTAATCTCAAAATCTAGAGGATTGAGCTCTCCCTGAGGCAAGTTCAATTTAGATTACTTAATTATATTACCAATTTTTAGAATCTGTATTATTGTTCCCCAATCAATCGCATTAACTACACCATCTGTATTCAAGTCCAAATCATCTATAAAGTCAGCTCCTTTATTCCAGTTGGTAAGTAAGATTGACAAATCTACTAGATCTACTTTGCTATCTCTATTAAAGTCACCGGTTAAGTTCTGGCCGCCTGCTAATTTATTAACCTGTAAGAGTGGGTTTGCAGATGCTATATTCGCTCCACCAGTGAGTTGAGCTCTAAAGAAGAATTCAGGTGGATTACCAATTCCAGCCAACCCGTCTTCCTGGAATTCCGCTAACCATGATGATGTAGCCTGATTATTACTATTAAATTTAGCTGTAGGTGGCTGATTCTGTACTGGATCGTTACCATCAACAGTATCATCCTCCCAAACTATAAAGCCGACTGATTGCCCGTTACAATTACCACTTCCCGTGACTGAAAGGTTAACAACTTTACCCTGATTTACCGGATTAGATGACGTAATCCAAGAAGCCCCTGTTAAGCTACAAGCAACTGGTTGAGCCGAAGGTGACGGAGAGGGAGCAACAGATGCTGAAGCTGCTGGAGAACTACTCGCAGCAGGAGAGGCGGATGCAGCTGGAGAAGGTGAAGCCGCAATAGATGGAGATGGGGATGGTGCAACACTGGGTGAAGGGGACGGTATAACTCCGGTTACATTAACAGTCGCGCCTGCTATTGGCGTAGTTAGAATATCAACATTATCAAAATTCCGATAGATTGCTGAATTTGCCGCGAAATTGATTTGAGCGCTTCCAGCTAATTTAGCCTTAAAGACAACAGTAGCCATAGTTGAAGCAGTCGTTGTTTTATAACCTGGCGTTGGAACACCCCCAATTAGATTAATTTGCCCGGTAGCATTATCAAAATTATTATTCACCCATTGAGCTGGAGTAACAAAGCTGGTGTTAGTGTCGATACTCACGACTTCGAGCAGGGTCGGGTTAAAGTTCAACCTTGCAGCAAACAAATTAGCGTCTTCAGTAGTCACTGCCTTAACGGCCACATTAAATTGGCTACCTGCCGCAATAGTTGCTGGAGTTCCAGTTAGAGAAAATTGTGCTGTCTTATTAACTGCGGGAGTATTTGTGACAGTAACTGTCGAATTAGTTAGGTTACCTACTTGATCCCCAGTTTTTCCAATAGCTGCTATCTGGGTATTCGTAGCCTCAATCGTAATCGCCGAAGTTGGTACAGTTGCTTTAAGCGCCTTAAATGAAAAAGTAGCCACAATTCCATTGCCTGTTTTATATTGATTAGGCTTTTGGCCTAAAGTCATCTGAATTGTCCCGTTGTTTATTTTAGGAGTAGTAGTATCTAAATCTTCAGTAAAAAAGAAACCCTGTTCAGCAGCTGTAGCCTGCAAAACTGTCGGATCGTACTTAACCGTAAAAACCGCAGCTGAAGGTTGATCAGTCTTAGCGTCTATAACTAAATCAACTAAAAAAGTCTGATCCTTAGCCACGCTTACGGCATCGGGAACCAAACTTAAGTCAACAACACCAGAAGCTTGAGATTCAGATTGAGGAAATAACCCTCCAAACAACTTATCCTTTATTGGAAAATTACCCAAAACGACAAATAAAACTATTATTACAACAACACCAATTAGAATCAGAGGGGATATTATTCCGCGACAGTTCGAGAATATGGACTTTTTTGGCAGGATTTTGTTCACCTTTACCATTACATCGCTTAAAGCCATATCTTGTCAATACCCAGTTCTTACAACCCCTCCGAGTTTAAAGTTACAAAACCAACCTCGTTTATGCAAAAATAAGTCATGCGCCAATTCCTCATCCAAGCCACCGTTTTCATAATGACCTCTCTTTTCTCAGTCGGGCTCATATATATAAGTAGGACCTATCAGTTCTATCAACAATTAATCCCCTTATTACTCGTCCTGGATATTGTTATAGCTTCCAAAATAAAATCGGGCCGGGAAACAAACCTAAGTTTCCCTAAATTGGTTGTACTTTTACTTAGTTCCCTTTTAGTTCAAACAATTGTCATCTCCTCCGGCGGCTTCTACAGTCCTCTATTAATCCTGCTCCACATCTTTACCCTGGGAGCAATTCTGCTTTTAAGTAGTAGCTCCCCAATCATCTTTTTAACAAGTTCTTTGGGTGTGCTCATTTTTCACATCTCCTACGATAGAAATCTTAACCAGTTTTTCCAGAATGATCCCTGGGCCGTAGCAATTTACGCCCTCTCGATTGTAATTGTCATCCCCCTCGCTCTCTATCTTTCCCACAGCAATAGTATCAAAACCAAATTCAATGATTTTCTAAGAGACTATATTGAAATGAGTGAAAAAAGACAAAAATCAATACTAACGGCCTTAAGTAATATGGTAATCATCACTGATAAAAAATTAAATATGATTTCAATAAATATTGCAGTCGAAAGACTATTCAGAACATCAACCAGCCAAATCCAGGGCAAACCATTATCTGGATTCCTAACTCTTCGCGATTCTCAGGGCGCTATCGTCCCGTTCGAGAGCCTCCCAATCCAGGAGGCTATTAAAGACAAGGGCACTCGCATTACCGAGGGCTATTACTTAGAAACCAAGATCGAAGCCATGCCAAAACCCATTACTCTGCAAATAAGGCCTCTGACCAATCAGTCAGGAGAAGTCTCGCAAATTGTCTTTGTCCTTACTGATCCTTTGGTAAAAATCGGCTTTAATACCCACCCAAACATTGCCCAGGCAGTTAAAAAGCGCGACCAATTATTAAGTCTGATCACCAGCCCCTCCTCTCCACTATCCGAGTCCTCCGCCAAACAACTGATTGTCCTTATTACTCATATTGAACAGGATATTCTAACTGTCCAGGAAATGGAGGATCACCCACTTCAGGATGTAATTGGTTTTGTTGATGTAATTACCTTAGTAAAACAAGTAATCTCTGAAAAAAGTTTTTTCTATATGTCAGTAGGCAATGTACCAGAACTTACTTTTGACGATGAGGATAGAAGCGAAGCTGCCTTTCTCAATCTACATATAGCCGATCTGGGATTACTAAATCCATCTAAATACACCGCTGCCGTAGACAGCTATTTATTAAAATTAATTCTCGAAAAAATGCTGGATTTATCAGTCATACTAACTGGAAGTTTGGCCAAGCCACAGATATATTTGTCAATAATCCCTGACAATGTAAAAATCGAGATCAGCTTCCCCAGCCAAAACTTAACTCAAAAAGACATCTCTAATTTCTACATTAAAAATTACCCTGGCTTAAAACTTCCCCAGCTACAAAAAAGCAGCGGACTTGAAGGCTATATCGCCGACCGCATTTACCGGGCGCTGGACCTGCCAGTTGAAACCACCGTCAACATCTACAAAAAAAGTGTCGCAATTACTCTAATAATTCAAAAACAAGCCAAAATCCATACTGAGGAATCGATCTAACAAGTTTATATTGATAAGCTATCACTTTTGTGCATAAATTAAGAAAGTGAATCTTCTTTTATCAATTATTGCAGCAGGAGTTAGCCTCTCGCTTTTTATAAACCCCCTTAACCTAACTCATGCCTCAGGAAATGGTTCGATGAGTTTAACCCCCAGCATTACAGGAACTCCCGGACAAATAATTACTACTCCGGTCATGATAAATACGTCTGGCCAAAATATTACCGGAGCTGACATTTCTCTTCAGTTTGATAAAACAGTTCTTGAGCTCACCAATATTGTGATTTACCCGGAAAACAGCAGCCTTAAAGACTTCCTGCCCGTCGACTTCAGCACTTCTCCTCCGGTATTTGCAAAAACTCAAATTATTAACAGCGCAAAAACTACTGGAATTATTGAATTTTCAGCGATAACCATCGGACCAACTGATGTCTTTAATGGCGTTTTGGATAAATCTCAACCTCTGGCTTCGCTGCAGTTTAAAGTCCTTTCCAACTCTCCAACTTCAGTAATTTTCAACCATACTCCAAACTCCACGACTGATTCAAATTTAGTTGGTCCCGGGGAAGTTGAAATTCTCTCAGCAGTAACCAATATGAATGTAAATCAGCCAAATCAACCAGTAACTTATCCCGAATCCACTCCAACTCCAAAACCCGGTGATACAGACAACGATAACGATGTCGACATCTTCGACTACAACAATCTTCTGACTAATTTTGGGAAAACAGGATCAGGAGTTTCAGGAGATTTTGATACAAATAACAAGGTAGACATCTTCGACTACAACATCCTCCTCACCAACTACGGTAAATAATTA
>Ga0163151_10008480_pt1 | contig 11580 bp, 10 predicted proteins | sample OliLakLV19MP5IB2_FD_145596 | JGI IMG/M metagenome (GOLD analysis project Ga0163151, IMG submission 145596) | Freshwater microbial mat bacterial communities from Lake Vanda, McMurdo Dry Valleys, Antarctica - Oligotrophic Lake LV.19.MP5.IB-2 | ecosystem: Environmental > Aquatic > Freshwater >...
AATTATTATAATATATAGTTTATTCTTACCACAGTCGGGTTTAAATTTGCAGTCCAAAACAAAGAAGAGAAAACGTGCAAAAAACCGAAGTGGATGGGCAACAAAATTACAGCCCAATGTTTATTATAGGAAATACAATTGTGAGTGAGGCTATCATAGAACAAAACTTTGTATGCAATATAGAAAAATGCAAAGGAGCTTGTTGTATAGAAGGAGATCAAGGTGCACCAATTGACGCCGAGGATATTGAAAAAATAAACGAGCACATGTTAGCAATAAAACCATACATGTCGGAAAAAGGAAAAAAATTGCTTGCCGACAAAGGGTTTTACGAAATAGATCCCGACGGTGACAAAGTAACAACTTGTTTGCCAACAGGGGAATGCGTTTTTGTGGTATATGAAAATGGAAACTTGGCATGTGCTATTCAAAGAGCCAACGCTGAAAAAAATTTCGACTACCCCAAACCTATTTCCTGCCATCTATACCCTATTAGGGTTTCTAATTTTAAACAATACGATGCTCTGGGATACCATGAGTGGCAATTGTGTTCACCTGCGTGTACTCTGGGCAATCAACTAAAAGTGCAGGTTTATAAATTTTTAGAAGAACCCCTTGTTCGCAAATATGGGCGTGACTGGTGGGCCGAACTTGATGCTATTGCAAAAGACTGGGGCAAATAATTCGGACTATATTTGCCGCTAATTATATAAACCTATACAGTTGAGTTTCGTAAAAAAACTTGCCTCTCAAACAGCCTTATATGGCCTCACCAATGTGTCGAGGCTTATCAATTTTTTGATATTGGCCAAGCTGCACTCCACAGTATTAAGCCAAGCAGAGAGTGGGGTACAGGGAAATTTTTATGCCTACATATCTTTTTTTAATATATTGTTTACTTATGGTTTAGAGACCGCATTTTTTAGGTTTGCCAACAAAACACAAGACCCCAAAGCAGTTTTTGGCACAGCTTATATATCTTTGATGAGCAGTAGTGTATTGTTGATTTTTCTGGGTTGGTCTATATGGCCAACTTTGGCTAGTTTCACTGGGTTTGCATCACAACCTAAATATTTACTATACTTGGGGGCTATTCTTTTAGTGGATACGCTTTCCGCAATTCCCTATGCTGGCCTTAGGCAACAAAACAGACCCATAAAATTTGCCGTGATAAAAATAGCGGGAATGCTTGTATTCTTATTGCTCAATCTTTTTTTCCTGTGGTTTTGCCCCTCAGTTTCGGAAGGGAAAATTTGTAGTTTTGCTCAAGGTTGGATTAATAGTTTTTATATCCCGCAAAACAATTTGGAGTATATATTCCTTGCAAATTTAATTTCAAGTTTATTTAGTTTTATTTTACTTGGACCCCAAATTTTTGGGTTCAAATATGGGTTCGATAAGCAGTTGTGGAAACAAATGATGCAGTTCGCAGGGCCTTTATTGTTAGTGGGTTTACTAGGAATGACTAATGAAACTTTAGACCGGATTTTAATACCCAAACTAATAGATGGCCAAGAAGGTCTGATACAAAATGGTATATATTCTCAGTGTTATAAAATCAGTATTTTTCTCACCGTATTTGTTCAGGCATTTAGGTATGCAGCCGAGCCATTTTTCTTTTCAAAAGCAAACGATAGCAACGCTCCCAAAATATATGCCTTGGTAATGGATTGGTTTGTACTGGTGTGTGTGGTGGTTATTACAATCTTATTATTGTATATTGATATCGCCAAACACCTATTGGACGAAAAGTTTTGGGAAGGGATAAAGATTGTCCCAATTTTATTATTTGCAAATTTGTTTATGGGCATAAATACCAACCTGAGCATCTGGTACAAGGTTACCGATAAAACTTCTTGGGGTATACTCATTGCTTTTTGTGGTGCATTTTTAACCGTTCTTTTAAATATTATATGGATACCCCAAATGGGTTATCTAGGAGCGGCCTGGGCAACCTTGTGGAGTTATTTGGGCATGGCCACCTTAAGCTATTTTATAGGTCAAAAGCATTATAAAGTACCTTATAATATCTCTAGGTTTTTTATATTACTTTTCTCAACGGTTGCATTGGTTGCTATCAGCGATTTATTGATATACCATTTAGATTTGATTGGGTTTTGGCCAAAAACAACTTTAAACACAGGATTATTAATTCTATATTTATTTCTTGTCTGGAAATTATATATAAATAAACTAAGAATAGAGAGCAGGGTGTTCTCAGGCAGCTAACCTTTTGGGTATAGAAAAAGAAAAAATACTACCCACACCCGGAGTGCTTTCGAACCAAATTTTTCCTTGGTGAAGTTCAACAAAATCTTTGCACAATAACAATCCCCAACCTGTGCCCACCTCGCCTGCCGTACCTTCTGAAGTAGGCATATGTTCGGTGAGTAATATACTCCCGACAGCATCGCTAAAACCTACTCCCTGGTCTTTTATACTAATGATGTGGTCGTTGTCGTTACTATTGTAAAGGATTTCAACCACGCTATTAGATTGAGAATACTTAATAGCGTTTCCTAATAAATTACGCATAACCGTTCCAATCATGTTTTTATCTGCGTTTAACAGCAACGTATCATCGGAGTTATATTTTATAGCTATCTTTTTTACAGAAGAGGAATATTCTACATGTGCAAGTTCTTCATCGATGAGTTGCTTAAATACAAAGGAAGAAATATTGGGTTTTAATATACCCTGCTTGCTTTTAACCCAAGCCAACAAGTCATCCAGTAAATTCAATGTTTTGTCGGCAGAAACTTGGAGCATTTTCACCACATCATCATCACGCATTGCAGGTTCGTTCATCAACAATGATAGTTGTACCATATTGCTTACGGGGCCACGCAAATCGTGGGCTAACAATGAAAGGAATTTATCGTGAGATAAATTTAGCTGGTTCAGTTCCGTTATCTTTTTTGCTAAACGGTTCAGCTCACTGTCATCTTTGTATGTAGAATTTGTACTATCCAAATTTTTAATATTTCTTACACATGACCTTTATCCTTTTTTTAAAAGAAAGATGTAGTGTTTTAGTTTAGTTTGTTATATAAGCTAATATTTGTTTTGGGGTCACTTATTTATATTTATAGGTGTGTGGCAATAAAACCTAACAAATATTTTCTTTAACAAAAATAACGCATAAAAAACTATCACCAAATGATATTTTCAAAACTCCTTACACAAAAAAACCCAACGCTTGGGTTAGGTTTTCTTTGTAAACAAATATTGTTTTTTATTTTGTAGCGTCTTCAAACTTACCCGCAACAGCGTTCCAGTTTACCACATTCCACCAAGCCCCTATATAGTCAGGGCGACGGTTTTGATAATGCAAATAATAAGCATGTTCCCACACATCGAGTCCCATAACAGGGGTTCCTTTTACTTCGGCTACATCCATTAACGGATTATCTTGATTGGGGGTGGAGCTAATAGTAAGTTTGCCATCGTGCACCAATAACCAAGCCCACCCACTTCCAAAACGGGTAGTGGCAGCCTTGTTAAATTCTTCCTTCATTTTATCGAAGGAACCGAAAACCGTATTGATTGCATCTGCTAATTTACCAGATGGATTTCCACCGGCGTTTGGGCCAATGATAGACCAAAACAGACTGTGGTTATAATGACCACCTCCATTATTGCGAACGGCAGCAGGATATTTAGATATATTTTTACAAATATCTTCAACGCTTAAGTGTTCAGCATCGGTTCCTGCTGTGGCATTGTTAAGGTTGGTAACATAAGCGTTGTGGTGCTTGTCATGGTGTATTTCCATGGTGCGTGCATCAATGTGTGGTTCTAACGCATTGACAGCATAAGCAAGATCGGGTAATTTGAAAGCCATAATTGTTATATTATTTTATTGTTGGAAAAAAGTATGATTTATTGATTGTATAACAAGGTTACTATAATATTTGTTTTAGACACACGCAGAATTACTTGGTAGATTTAATGGCTATTTTTTGCAAAATATCATATAACCTTTTTATAGAACTGGGCACCGTAAATTCATTTTGCCCCCAGGTGTAATTTGGGGTTTCCGCATTATTGCCAAAAGATATAAAATAATACATATTGCCTGGGTTGCTAAAGTCTGGAACATTCTTTTGTATAGAATCAGCCAAGTCAAATATTTCTTGAAGGGTCTTTTTGCGTAATTTCATTTTCAATGGCGAGGTAGTGTTGTTTAAGGTTTCAGCATACAGTGTGCCCAGAGAAGATATTTTGAACCCCGTTACTTTGCCTGTAATGCCACCACCATTGCCAAACCTGATAACTCGCTCAGGGCCATCTAACTTTCCTGTTTTGCATGTTGTAAATAAAACAGTAACAATTAAAGATATATATATATATTTCATACCTGCAAACCTATTTTTTTGTTTGACGGTACAAACATAAAGAGAATAAGACACATAGCAACACCTGTAGCAGAAATAAGAAATAATGATTTGCCCGTGTAGATATCCCAGATTAGACCTGCAAAAAGACCCGTTGCTATTTGTAATAAACCTGTGGAGGCACCATAAAAACCGAGAGCAGTAGCAGTTTCTTTTTCGGCACACACATTCGTAATCCAAGCCTTTGTATTGCCTTCCACACATGCAGCATAAAGACCATATACTGCAAACAAAACAAAAACCTCACTACTGCTTGCTGCAAAAGGCAGGAATGAATAAGTGGTTATAAAGAACAGAAATCCGAAGAGTAAAATTTTCTTGTTTCCTAATTTGTCTACCAAATAACCTGCAGGATAAGAAGCGATAGCGTAAACCAAATTATATATTATATATGCCTCGATAGCGGTTTCGAAGTTGGTTAATTTTTTCACCCAAAGAATCAAGAAAACATCAGAAGAATTAAACAAAGTAAAAACCAATAAAACCTTCATGAGTCTTTTAAACTCAGCGGTTGATTGTTTCCAATACGAGAAAAAATTAAAAGGATTTATTATGGTATCCCTGTGCTGTTCAAACTTCTTTTCCCGTAAAAAAAATATATATACGAGTGAAAGAGCAGCAGGTATAAATGCAAACGAGAACATGGATTGCAAACCAAAGCCCTGGTGCAGAAGCAATAAAGCAATGCAGGGACCGATCACTGCCCCAAGGGTGTCAATGGCTCTGTGAAAACCAAAAACTTTTCCTTTGTTTTCTTTATTTGATTCGCCCGAAAGCATGGCATCTCTAGCTGCCGTGCGTATACCTTTACCAGTGCGGTCTAGCAGGCGTGCTGAGAATATAAGTGGAACTAAGGCTGAAACCCCCATCAACAATTTAGCAAAAGCAGAAAGGGCATAACCCACGAGCACAAAAGGTTTACGTTTTCCCAACTTATCGCTCCACGAACCAAAAAACCCCTTTCCGTAAGAGGCAAGCATTTCAGCAAAACCCTCAAGCAAACCGATAGCGGTTCCTGTAAAACCAATCTGTTGCAAGTATATAGGGAACACAGGGAACAACATTTCACTGCTTATATCAGTAAACAAACTTACCAACGAAAGTAATAATATGTTTTTGGTAATAAATTTCACCGTAATAAAAAAGGGAAGCTTTTGGCCTCCCTCTATAAATATATATCTTAACTATTTGTTTGCGGCTGCCAGCTTTTCTATTTCGCCGAGTATGGAATTATATTGCCATTTATCACTTTCTGTACCGGGTGAACTTCCAAGTTTTTCAAGATGATTGAGCATGGCTGTATAGTACACTTTTGTTTTGTTTACATATTCCAGGCCTTTTGTTTTGTTGCCTGCTGCGTAATAAGCCTGTGCCAGCGAAACACCTGTTTTTTCAAGCGGAACATTCCGCTCGGGCAATACTCTCATTCCCATATCAAGGAGTTCTTCTGCTTCTTTTTTCCGGTTTTCGGCCGACAGGGCATTTGCAACGGTTATAAAAACATATTGCCTCAAAGTAAAGCACTGACGCATGGCGGTTTCATCTATATAGATCCCGTCTTTATCAGCACCACCAAATTTAAATTTTGTTTTAATTAAGTTGAGCGATTTGGTTGTGTTCACATAACCCATATCAGAATTTGGGCTTTTTCTTAATCCAGGAACCAACTTATAGCACAATCCATCTACTTGGAAATAACGTTGAAGGGCTTTAAAATCGCTCGCCCCCGATGTGGTGGTAAAGCATACAGGGCGTTTGCCAAAGTTATTGGCTATATAATCAAACACAGCAATTTCACTTTTATTAAATGATTTGTGGTCGCTGAAGTCCATATATATAAAATCTTCAATTAAGCCACTGTCTTTTATATCCACCAAGCCATTGGCTATCATTTCTTGTTTGTTCACCTGTATGTAAAATTTATTTGTAGGAAAGAAGGCACCTCCATCGTTGCTGCGTCCTGCACCAGCATTAAGTTTCGGACAGTCGTCGCTGCCCACAAAATCCATTACCGCTTTTAGTGACGCAAAACCTGTATCAGGGATTCCAAAACGGGAAAGGCCGGGAGTTGGGATTACCTCGCATTGGTTCATTTTTTCGCCAGCATATACTTCATGCCTTAGGCTCATTTTGATGGGTTTAGATTCGAAAGCTTGGCGTTTCATTACATCTATATACCAATCGGTATTGAGCAGGGAGAGGTTTATTACTCTTATGTCGGTGCGAATACCTTCTACACTTTGTGCATACCAAAGCGGGTAGGTATCATTATCGCCATTGGTGAACAATACCGCGTCTTTATCGCACGACTCCAGATAGTCGATAGCACAAGCAAGAGCAGTGGTGCGTTTGCTGCGATCGTGGTCGTCCCAATTTTGGTTGGCCATTAGTACAGGTGAGGCCAGTAAGCAAAGCCCAAAACCTAAGCCTGTTGCTGTTCGAAAACTCATACGTTTGGACAAGAATTCTATAAGCCCCAATACGCCCAAACCAATCCACACGCAGAAGTATTGGAAGGAACCCACAAAGGCATAATCTCGTTCACGCGGTTGGTAGGGCGGCGTATTTAGATACACCACAATAAGCAAACCTGTGAGCAGGAATAAGGATAGTATTACAAAGAAATCTTTACTGTCTCTTTTATACTGCCAATACATACCCAATATTCCAATAATCAGGGGCAAAAAGAAAAAAGTATTATGGCCTTTATTGTCCTTTTCGCTTTGGGGCAGCTCATCGCGGTCGCCCTGCCATATTTTGTCTATAAAGGGAATTCCAGACGAAATACCTCCATTAATTGGGTCCCAGTCGGTGCTTTGTTTGTCGTTTTGCCGACCTACAAAATTCCACATAAAATAACGCCAGTACATAAAGCCCAGTTGATATTTGAACATAAATTCCAGGTTATGCTTGAACTTTACTTTTTCATCTTGTCGCAACCCTGTCCAGTTTCTATAACCTTGCTTTTTATTTTCTTCCATATTCCACATGCGAGGGAATAAAGTACAAGATTTCGGGTCCCATTTATAGTCCAATTTATTTCCAGTGGCATCGTAGCGTCCGGTTTTTTCGTTGCGAACAAATAGTTTGCGGCCTTTAACCACATCCACAGGTTTGGCATCAAAGTTTTGGCCATATAACAAAGGCCAGTTTCCATATTGCTCTCTGTTTAAGTATGAAAGCAAGTTATTGGGGTCTTCTACATTTTGGTGGTCAAGCGGCACATCGGCCAATGAGCGTATAACAAGCATGGCATAAGAACCATAGCCAATAGAAATATATAATGCACATAAAATTATGGTGTTCCAAACGGTTTTGCCATTCCGCTTTGTGTATATTAACAAGAACGTAAAGAAAGCCGTCATCAATATTAAGAAACCGAAATAACCCGTGTTAAAAGGCATGTGGAACACATTCACGAACAAAATTTCTATTTGTAATATAAGCCAAGGATAACCAGGAATAATTATATTTTGCACCACGATAATAGATGCCAAAGCAACTACGATGGCTATAATAAATCTTCTGGTATCGATATGGTATTTTTTGAAGAAGTAAACAAATACCACCGCAGGAATAACCAATAAGTTAAGTAAGTGAATTCCTACAGATACGCCTACCAAAAAGGCGATCATCACCAACCATTTATCGGCATGTTTGGGATTGGTATCCATCGTGTTTTCCCACTTTAAGATACTCCAAAAGGCAATGGCAGAGAAGAAACAACTTGCCGCATATACTTCACTTTCTACTGCCGAGAACCAAAAGGTATCTAAGAAAGTACAGGTAAGAGCCCCTACAAAACCAGCCGCCATTATAGCATAGGTCTTATCTGCTGTGAGTTCCTGTTTGTTAGCAGTATAAATCTTTTTTGCCAAGTGTGTAATAGTCCAAAATATGAACAGCACGGTTAGGGCACTGGTAAACGCCGATAATACGTTAGTCCAATAAGCTACGTTAGCTTGGTTGCCCAAAGCAAAAAGGGAGAAGAATTTCCCCAACAACAAAAACATGGGGGCTCCAGGAGGGTGCACTACTTGTTGCTTGTCGGCTGCAGAAAGAAACTCTCCACAGTCCCAAAAGCTGGCGGTGGGCTCGAGTGTGAGCATGTAAACGGCGAGAGAGATTGCGAAGGCTACCCAGCCAGTTATGTTGTTTAGTTTTTTGAATTGATCCATAAGGAATTACGTATGATAAATATTAATTTATGATTGGTTTATTTATAAAAAGTTAAAATTTAAATAGGTCTCTCGCCCAAGGTATGCCTGCTAATACAAATAACAATGCCGCCGCCGACCACACAAACAAATGCTTGTGTTTTAGATTATCTGTTTTTGCTTTTTTGCTTTTGCTTCGGGCAATGTGCACGAATATCCAAGCTAAAGTCATTAAAGTAATATGTTCAATTCCTATTACACGGATGGAAGCCTCTTTCATAATTTCACCCATAGCTTTTCCTTTCATTACCTGAGGGTAGAAATACACCCAATACTGCACCATGCCCATCAGGAACATAATGTCGGCAGTAATCATATAAAAAAGGCTGAACTTATTGTCGGCTGCGGTAAAAGGCATTGTCATACGCCAACCGCGAACTGAGCGGACTACCACAACTAGAGCTAAAATAAGATAAACCCAACGGAGCCAACTATGAGAATAGAGTAATAAGGTTTGCATTTTATTGGTTTTTAATATCGGGCAAAGATAATAGGATAGGTGTTTATTTTGGGAATGATAATTTTTTTGAAAAATTCAATTTTATTAAAACCAAATTAAGGCTAATTTTGTCTGCTAAATTTATTATGAAAAAATATATACATACATTAACATTGGTCTTGGGAGTTTGGGCATTTGTATTTGCAGCTCTTCATTTCACATCGGTTCCACAGAAACAAGTACGTCTCAAAAACGAGGAAGTTTCTACTAGCAGCATCACTGATACTGTTGCGAAGAGACGCTACACGAAGATGGAGATAGACTATTTTCTGAAGAATTATAACAAACCCAAGAACGAAATATGGGTTTGCTATTTTTGGGCTACTTGGTGTATGAACTGTACCCGAACACATCGTACGCTTTCGCAATTGGACCAACAATTTAAGGCAAGTAATGTACGTCTCATATCGCTCTCTATGGACAAAAAGAAAAAGAAATGGAGTAAATTTTTAGATGAAAATGGTGCCGACTGGGAGCAGATATATGCAACTGGCATGAGCTTCGATAAAAGATTTGTGAGAGATTTTGGAAGTATTACTGCCTTACCACAGTGTTTCATTATTTACCGAACAGGAGAGGTGAAACGCGTAAAGCTGCTGAACCAATTGCGAGACGAGATTATGAAAGCCATTGAGCAATGAGCGGCAAAGCCCCGCAACTTTTGTTGATCGACAATTTCGATTCCTTTACTTATATCTTGTTACACTATTTCCAAAAGCTGGGATATGGCGTAGAAGTGCTTCGCAACGATATAGCCCTATCCGAACTTAACTATAATAAATACCAAGGTGTCATTATTTCCCCTGGGCCGGGCACGCCATCGCAATCAGGAAACTTGGTGGATTTATTAAGTAAAGTGGTGGGAAAACTTCCGGTACTTGGAATATGTTTGGGAATGCAAGCAATAGGTGAGTATTATGGACTTGTGTTGGAGCATGGCAGTAAACCTTTCCATGGCAAACAAACAGAAATTTCGCATACGGGACATCCTATGTTTTCAAATGTTCCAACAAGTTTTTTAGCAGGTCGTTATCATTCATTGGTTTTGAAAACCATTAATGAAGACGTTTTTAATATTACCGCCACATCTCACGAAGGAGAAATAATGGCTATAGCACATAAGCAGCTACCCGTTTGGGGAATGCAGTTCCATCCTGAAAGTTGCATGACAAAAGATGGTATGCAAATGATTGAAAATTGGTGTGGTTTGAGCCCCTCTCTCCTGTTTCGCCCCTGAGGGAAAAGATGGTACAGTTGTGCGAGGCTCAATAATATCGAACTCGTTTAAGTATTTCGTAGTGGGTTTCTTTTGTACCCGACAGATGAAGGTTAGCCATACAAAAAACAACTTGCCCCTTAGCACATTATACCATTCTACAAACCTAAAATAGTCTTTGGACTATTTTAGGTTTGTAGAATGGTAATGCCGAACTACATCCCGAAAGCATTGGGGATTAGTCCCTTTCTTTTGGACTATTATATATTAGACCATTACTTAACCCAAGTTGCAGCCGATTGTCATATTACAGTAAACATGTGACGCTTTTCGACCTAAAACAATAACAATACAGACTAATTTGACTTAGGCTCAAAATGCTTTATACACATTTTAAGGACTTTGGGTTTTCAACTTTGATTTGTAGTACACAAATCGGTGGGCAAGAGATGTATTTTTTACAGACTTTTGTAGCGGATATGTATTTCAAAGTTTCCATGCGTAATAACCCAGCCACCCAAGATTCTTGTGGTTACTATCGAATTGTGGAAAGTTACAGAAACGAGTACAATAGAATATGCCACCGTACGCTTTTGAATGTTGGATTTATAGAACCAGAAGTTAAAACACGACTTGCATTTATTCAAAGAACGCTAACAGATTTAGCAGATGGGAAGTCATCAATTTTTGAAGAAAATGACCAGATCACGAACCATTATATAACCAAATGGTGGCAAGAGCTAATTGATAAAAAGAAGGTAGATGTACTAACACCCCAAAAGGCTAAAAAGCTTATTCAAGCCGATACTATTAAGCACAAAGACGTCCGAGAAATAGGTGCCGAGTGGATAGGTTATCAGGCTTTAGAGCAGTTAGGAATTCATTCATTTTTAGAAAAACAAGGCTGGCATGAAGAAGCAATACAATTGGCTCAAACCCAAATAGTGAGTAGAGCTGTTTATCCTGCCTCAGAATACCGAACAGCTCGGTGGATACAAGAGAACTCTGCAATTTGTGAAGTTACAGGCTATGATCAACAGAAAATGACCAAGGATAAACTCTATCAAAGTGCTTTGAATTTATATTATATTAAAGACAAGCTAGAGGATTATTTATCCAAAAAGACCAACGAGCTTTTTGATTTACAAGACCGAATTGTTTTATATGACTTAACCAATACTTATTTTGAGGGACAGAAAGCCAATAGCAAAATAGCAAAACGAGGCAGAAGCAAAGAAAAGCGAAGCGATG
>Ga0163151_10008481_pt1 | contig 11580 bp, 8 predicted proteins | sample OliLakLV19MP5IB2_FD_145596 | JGI IMG/M metagenome (GOLD analysis project Ga0163151, IMG submission 145596) | Freshwater microbial mat bacterial communities from Lake Vanda, McMurdo Dry Valleys, Antarctica - Oligotrophic Lake LV.19.MP5.IB-2 | ecosystem: Environmental > Aquatic > Freshwater > Lake...
GGGTCCGCGAAGGGCAGATTGGCCACCAGAGCCTTGAGCCTGGGGTCCTCGTCGGTGACCTCGACGTTATTGTCCTTGAGGAACTGGCGGGCCACGTTGAGGACTGCAGCCGGGGGGCTCGTCCTGACCGTTTCGCCGTCCTTGTTGACCTCGGTGACGCCATCCCTCACCTGAGCTTGAAGCTCATCAAGAAGGGCGCCCATGAGGGCGTCGAGTTTGGGGTTACCCCTAGCCACTGGCCATGTCCTTGTTGAGCCTGTACTCGATGCGTTCGAGAGCCACCTTGATGGAGGTCATGTCGGCGCCGATGCGAATGATTGCATCATGATCCTGGATTGCCACGAGACGGTATGCCTTAAGTGAGGCGATGTCGTACTCGGTAGCAGTCTTCCAAGAAGAGACCAGAGAGATGTTGATGCCGATGCTGACCACGACCCCTAAGAGGAATTGTGGTGCAACCCATGCTGTCATGAGTGACGTTGAGAGTGACATATTAAATCCATCCTTGTGCGGAGCAGTAGAAGTACAGGGCGAAGCCTAGGACGGCTGGCACTGCCCACTCTGCTATGACATGAGGCGAAGTGAAGGTGTTTGTGAGGGGCTGGCCCTTCTCGACCCGCTGCAGCATCTCCCTCCCCACCCAAAAGGCCGTGTTGGCCCATGGGAAGAGGAAGGGGAACGCCGCAACGAGGAAGAAGCCTAGAGCCCCGAGGGCGTGGAGAGCGAGGTCTCCAGCGTCCTTGAGGGAGAGGGTCATAAGAGTTAAATCCAAGTCCTTTTGTAGTGTGCTCGGGTCATCCGAACACCATTCCGTAGCTTCGGGCCACAGCTACCGTTAGGTCTTTCATGAAGGTGCTGGTTCCGAGCACCGAGTCAGTCATGTTCGTCCCGGTAAATGCGGGTGACACGCTCGTCGTTGCCGTGACTGCCTGATAACCAATCGCTGCCGATAGAACCGTGTTCGAAGCGCGCTGGTCTGCGAGGAGGTTCGGGCTGGTGGCCGCCACATTTTCTCTTGGAGCCTCCGCGATCCAGCACATGATGACTTCATCGGCCTGCGTCAGCACTCCCGTCGCCGGACAAGTAAAGGGTGATGCGACATCCTCTAAATTGGCAATATTCTTGTCGAGCGGTGCAACCTTGAATGGCCCTTCTATGATTGCTACGGTACCCGCGAAGTTGTTGGCGCTGGATGTGGCGACAATAGTCACAGCCGTTAAAGTGCCAGCGACAGTCACCCGTGAATAATAAGCCCGCCCCGTCACGGTACCCGAGTCCGTACCGGCGTTGGTTGCCGTGTAGGTGTTGCCGAGGTTGTCGCTTGCAGTTGTGGCTGTCAAAGCAGTTTCCTGAGCGAAAGCCACAAATACCAGATCACCAACGGCGACAACAACCGACCCGGAAAGGGCGTTGCTCGTGGTGATACTTAAACCGTCGCCACTCAGTGTGCCTTTAAGTGCGCCGAAGGCCATTTAAGCTCCTCATGTTTTGGTTACCTTGAGCGAGAGAGTGACACGTTGACAGGTGGTAATGCTGTCAACATTGAAAGCCAGTATATCCCCAGCAGTTATGGCCGTGGTCCAGCCGGTGAGCGTGCTGTCCTGCGATTTCGTCGCAGTGGTGATTGTTGGCTTTGCGGATGCAGTGATCGTGTCAGCGACGAGAGGCGGATAGTTGGTATAGGTATCTTTCCAGACATCGATCACGATGGAGCCCGACACGTCAGCCAGCAGGGTTGCCCGGTTGATGGTGCAGGCAAACGGGATTTCGAGATAGCCCTTGAGGCCCGTGGTGATAACAGCACCGCCGCCATCAATGATGAAGGTGAGCGTTGCGATCTTGGTGTTGTCGAGACCAAGGGTGGTGATCTGGGCGGTGGCACTCGCGTCGTCGATAAGGGCACGCCCTGCTGCGGTGCAGGCAATTTCTTCTACATCACCAGCGGCTGCAGTGACCCGCCCAAGCAGCTTGTCGGTGGCCGACACGTTCTGCATCTTTGCGTAAGTGACAGCGTCGGCAGCAATGGTTGCGGCAAATGAGCCTGTACCAGTGCCTGTTACGTCACCAGTGAGCGTTATAGTTTGGTCACCAGAGTTGGTACCAGTCAGGCCAAGGTCAGTTTTGACCTGGGCGATGGTGCGTGATGCCCAAGCACTTGCCTTCGACTGAATGAAGTTGTCGGTCGTTGCAACCTGCTTGGCATCGAGCGCGGTTTGCGTAGCGGTTGAAACAGGCTTCGCAGTATCAGCAGTGTTGTCCACGCTGCCGAGACCGACGTCACCCTTGACCAGCGCGAGCAGCGTCTTGAATGCAGCGTAGGTCTTCTGTTTGATCAGCTTGCCTGTCGTGAGGTCGAAGACAACAGGGAGGTCGTCAGTAGCGCTGGCGGGGCCGATGACATCACCAGAGCTAGAGCCAGCGGGTCCTTGTGGTCCCGTAGCTCCTGTTGCACCCGCAGCACCAGCGGCCCCAGCGGCGCCTGTCGCTCCTGTTGCACCCGCAGCACCCGCAGCACCAGCGGCCCCAGTGGCGCCTGTTGCACCAGCGATGTTATCTCGCAGCACCCAAGTTGTTGAGTTAGTCTTCTCATAAACGTCGCTATTGGACGTGTTGAGATACCAGTCCCCAACATCGCCCAAGGCTGCAGCGGGAACTCCGGCACCGCTGCGCCACGCAATCCCAGACTCGTCTGCCTCCTGCGCCACATAAAGTAGCTGCGTCTGGAACAGCGTGAGGCTGGGTGATTGTAGCCGCGTCTTTGTCGTCCAGGTGACCAGCGCGGTTCGTGGCGTCACGCGCTTGATGAGGATTGCGGTCGCATTTGCAGGGGCTACGGTGAACGTGATGGACCCTGCAGTAGGCCAGGTGAATGCAGCCGTCGCTACCGCATTGAGGTAAACGAGGACATGCTCGGCTGAGATATACGGGAAGGGGACGGCGTAGGTCGTCGTCGCACCATTGCCTGTATATTGGACATAAGTGTTGGGCAATATGATTTCCTACTTGGAGGGTGCTTCGTTGTTCATATAGTTGAGGAGCGTGGCGAAGGGGAGCCAGTTCGAGAACGGGGCTGCTTTAGTCCAGCCGAGGCGTTCAGCACGGGTCATCCCACGATCTTCCAGGTTGGCTTCTTCGGCTCCTGACAGCGTCTTGAAGACGCCGCCCGCTGCGCTGGAGATTGGCAACGAGTCGATGCCGCCCACGGCGATGCCTGATGCTCTGCTTCGAGCAAACAGCATAGCACTGGCGTCGAAGCCAGAGCCCATGAAGAGAGCGTTGTCGATGCCAGTGGGTACGATGGAGGCCATGGGAGTACGGGCGAAGCCTTGGATGAGAGTATCCTGCCAGCCACCAGTCCCCTCAGCGTCCGCTTTCGCTTCCTCTTCGGAGTTGAAGGCGAGGCTTTTGATCTGATGCATGCCCTGATAGGTAAGCATGCCAGCAGCAAGCTGCATCATCCACGACGTGAACTGCCTAAAGTCCATGTGCCTGAGCCCATAGAGCGTCTGCTTCGTGTATGCGGAGATAATGAAGGACTTGAACTGGAGCACGAACTTTGCAAGGTCGTACTGCATCCACATGGCCATGTTGCCTGGGTCGTTCGTCTGGATCGCCTTGTTAGTGACGCGGAAGATTGCGTCGGTGAACTTGGAGCGGACGTTCGGGTCCCACTGGTCGAGGTTCATCTGTTCCACGTCGCCCTTGGCGGTGCGTGTCACCTTGGTGTTGAACTGCTCGATGATGCCATGAATATCCTCGTCGCGGAGGCCAAGCGACTTGAGCCGCTGCAGGTCCTTGCCCCGGAAGAACGTGTCGAGGGCGCCGTTGCGGTCGAGGCTCTTGAAGCCTTTCAGTGCAAGCTCGTTGAAGCGCACCACAGCGGACTTCATGGCCCACTGCTGGAGACCAGAGTTGAGCCATTTCATGCCCGAGAGTGACACTGTGCCTTCGCGTAGCGTGACGCCGATGCGGTCGAGCTTCTCACCGGCTGAGGAGGAACGCCCCTCACCGAACTTCTCGTGATCGTAGCGGAACTGAGACTTCGCGTAGATGGTGTCCTGGCCGAGGCCGGTCCACCCTTGAAGCTCAGCGACGATCTCGTCACGCTTCTTCAATTCACCCATCGAGTTGAGCAACCTCCCGAACTGGGGGATGCCCTTCATCATGGCCTTGAGGCCGTGCTGATTGTAGATGCCGACGAACTCTTGGACTTGGTTGAAGCCCATGTTGTTCATCAGTCGGATGAAGTTGAACCACGAGATGCGGCGGAGCAGCGCTTTGCCGCGAGTGCCACTGCCCATGGACGTGCCCATGAAGGAGCCGTTGACGTTCTCCCATGCAAAGTCTAGGGATGCGAGATCACGGTGCATCTGCTCCAGATTGACGTGCTGCCCCTCTGGCACTGGGGTAGTAGCGTAGTCATTGCTGACGTTGTTCTTGAGGCGCTGGAAGTCCTTGCGCCCCTTGATACCATCCATGACAATGTTGCCGTTCGCGTCCCTGATCTTGGCGTCTGCGAGAGCGAGACGGCCAGACATCTGGCGGGCGTACTTCATCATTGAGAACTCAGCGTCCTTCACGAAGAAGTCCCCAACGGAGACCTCACGTTGGACGGCTTGGCCATCGGTCCCCTTCATCCAGACCTTCGTCTTGACGTCGTAGTTGAGGCCTGCACGGCTCATGGTGTGGCTGTCGAGGCCACCTGGGCCACGCTTACCGGCCAGCGTCTTCGCCAGCGCAACCGCATCTGCCTCGTCAATGTCGGGGATGAACTCGAATATCTTTTCCCTGATCGCGGCGGCGTCACCAACTACGTGACTGCCCATTCCTTCATCAAGGTGATGCACGGCTTTAGCAATGCGGTCGGTATAGCCACGGGCGAAGCGGTCGAGGAGCTTGGGGTCAATGTCGGGGTGGTTCTCAAGGATGGCATTACGCACCACCTTAACGAGCCCTTCCCAGCCACCGCTGCCTTGGTCTTTATCTGGCAGCACCTTGTTCATGACGTCAGCGAAGCGGTTGTGGTCGAGATACTTTGGAACGTAGAACTTGTCGGGAGTGATGTTCTCGAAGCCCTCGACGCCAAGCCTCTTCGCCTGTTCGAGGAAGTTCTTCATCATGTCGCGGTAGCGCCCACCGACCTTCATCACTTCTGGGTGGAAGGAGCGTTGGCCACGGGTAGCATCATCCCACTCGACGTAGTCAGCGACGTCGCGCATGAAGATGCCCTTGTCGGTGTACTTCTTCGCGAACCCAGTGCTGTTGCCCTCGGTGCGCCACTTCTTGAAGCTGGGCTGCACGAGTTCGTACCAGCGCGACTGCGACTGGTTCCACAGGCGGTCCATACGCGTGTAGGCGCTGCTCTCGGACACATGGGCATCACTAGAGGAGCGGGAGCCCACGCCATCGTCGAGCAGGCTGGGGAAGCCCTGCCTCATCCAGTTGCTCTTGGTGCTGCGGAGCTTGGAGCCCACCGAGTCGATACGTAGTGCGTCGAGGCCACCCTCGTTGAGGGCGCCTGCAATGGGCTTATACCCTGTATCTAGCGGGGCACGCATGTCAGGGTTACCGGCTGCACCCAGGTTGCCAGGGTCGTAGGTGGCGTAGGTGTCACCGGGCTGACCAGTGTCGGCGGACTTGAACGTGCGCGGCGAGGGCGTACCATCTGCATTGATGGGGACGGGGAGACGCTCGTTGCTCTCAACGACCTTCTTGCCATGTGTGGCCAGGTCGGCGCCGAGCTTGGAGCCCTTGAGCCCCCCTGCAACGCCACCGAAGACCAGACCGATAGCGAAGGCAGTACCAACGTCGGCCAGATCAATCGTGGGGTTGAGCCCCATGTAGGCACCCTCAGCACCAGCGTTGATTGCACCGACGGCTGTGCCGTGGCGCAGGATGCGACCGAGGCGCGTGCCCTTGGCAGCGAAGGCTGCAGGCAAAGCGGCCTCTCCACCGAGGGACAGGCCCAACATGGAGGGGTCGAGCACGTTCATGATGAGACGACCGGCGATACCCGCAGCACCCAGCTTGGCGATCTCTTGTTCTCGGGCAATGTTCTGGCGGGCCGAGGCAAGGACGAAGTCGTATTCCTCCTGTGACTCAGTGTCGATCAGTTCATCCGTCCACGTCTCATCGAGACCCTCTGCATCCTGCTGTACGCGCTTGACGTCAAGCGTGAAGTTTGGGTCCGCACCGATGCCTGAACGGCGTAGCGAGTAGGCAGCCCAGTTGTGCATCCAGTCCGTCTGCGCGAGCAGGTCGAAGGGATCGCTTGTATCACCGCCGAAGGGGCGCGAGTTGAGAACATCGCTTACTGGCTCAAGCCAGGGGAAGCGGGGGTTTGGGTTTGGTATATCATTGAGGAGTGGCGAGGGAGGGGCGGTCTCTGCCGCCCTCTCCTGATCTAAGACGTCCCGAGTGGGCGTCGGATTGAGAACCCGCGACGTGACAGGGATCGCCTGCCACGCCGGAATGGGATCGTCTACGGCCATGTAATACTCCAGTGAGGTTTAGAAGTTGCGCCCGAACGAATTGTTCAGGTGTTTGGCCAGCCATCCACGCGCCCAGGCGGGGATTGAACCGATGCGGGTCGTTGGCCCCCACGCACGGCGACCACCAATGTCGAGATGGATGCGCTTGTGATAGACACCGATGCCGGTGAAGCCGAGCGAAGAGGCAAGCTCTAGGAACTTGGTGCGCTTCGCAATCGACCAACCTTGGACGTCAATGTCCACGGCTGTACCCTTGGGGTGCTGCCCCTTTTCCTTACCACCGACAGCCTTGTTAGTGTCAGGGTCACGGTTGGCAGAGGTCAGCACTAGTCTCTCGTCACCCCACGCCTTGGTGAGGCGCACGAGGTTCTTCTTCATGGTCGGCTTGAGAGCACCCACGTCAACCTTGTGAGTTGCCTCGACGCTGGCGACGTAGCCACCACCACCTAACGGATTAAGATTGAGGATGAGGTCTCTCTCGGCTGGGCGGGTCTGCCCCGTCTTTGGGGGAGCCTTACCTTCGGCAACAGCCTGCACCTTGCGGGGCCTGATCCTGCCAGTGAAGGTGTGCCTACCAAGAGGCATGTTTGCACCACCACGCTCGTCAGTGGCCGCACCCCACCACTTGGGTGTGACAGGGAGATCGTTTAGGTTGGCGTAGTAGACGGCACCACCAGTCGGATCGCTGCTCTCACCGGAGAGCACGCGGTCGACGATAGCACCAGCCTTCTTGTAGCGTGGATCGGTAGGCTTCATGAGCACGAGATCATTGCCAGTCTTGCCATTGCTGTTCCACGCGGAGAACTGGTAGAAGCCCTTCTTGTTCGACTGCAGGGCAACGCCCTTGATGTTGTCGGCCCAGCGCTCATCCTTGGTGCGGTTGACGATGGTGTGTGCCACCGCTTCCATACCAGAGGCGCCCTCGCTGCCCGCCTCACCGAGCACGGTGCGGATCAAGATGTCGCGTTCGTCGGTGCTCGCTGCGATGGCTGTAGGTACAGGCGTGGGGGGCTCCTCGGTCATGCCAAGTTCCTCGCGCTCTGCTTCCTTGTCCTGTATCTTCTTGCGAATGACTTCGTCGTCCTTAGCCTTACCGTGGGCAAGAACCTCGTCCACCGTGTAGGTGACGAAGACTCCAGGAGTGACTTGATCATCCTTATCCTTGCCGGGTGTCATCGCAGGCATACCGTTCGGGTCAATGACGAGGAACGTGTGTCCGCCTTCAATGTCCACCACCGAGTAATTCTTGGCAGCGTCACCGTACTTGTCAGTAAGCCACTGGTCGGTGCGCTCTTTGAAGTTGGCGGGCATGCCCTCGTAACCGGCGAAGACCATTTCCTTGCCAATCACAACGTGAGTTTCACTCATCCACTTGGCAGCAGCCTTGAGGGCCTCACGCTCGTCCATACCACCAGCCTGCATGTAGAACTCTGCACGCTTGATGGTCTCTGTGGTGGCACGAGGGCTGATGGCTGCAGTCTGGTCAGGTGACCCGCCCAACCAACTGGGGAGCACGGAGCTCCCCTTGTAGTGGTCCTTGAGTGCACCTAGAGCGCGGTCATGTGGTGAGAAGCCATCCTTCGCGGCGATCTTGTAGACGACGCCCTTGTTGTAATCATCAACCGCTATTGAGGCGGTGATTGCAGCGTCGGCACCGCTGCCCCCACCTTCGCGGGACATGCGGTATGACTCGAACCAAACTTCATCCCGCGTCTCAGTGACGTGGGTCTTGGCGAGGGAAGTGTCGGACTTGTAGATGTTGCGGTAAAGCTCGCCGGTCTGCTGCAGGTTCGTGGTGTCGCCCTTGGCTGCACCAATACGCATGCCCTCGACCGAGACGCCCTTCATCTGGCCTTCCCAGCCAGGGTGGACGAGGCGGTTCTTGGCTACTATAGCCATTTCCATCTGCTGGATTTGCGGCTCGGTTGCACCCTGCTTACGCATGCGCTCGGTGAACTTGCGTAGGTTGAGGAGGGCGGCATCTTTGCGCTCTGCCCAAGTGACCTTCTTCATCTCCACCGTACCATCGGCACGATGCATGGGGACTTCTTGTGGGAGCTTGTCCTGTGTGCCGAACGTGCCAGCGATAAGGGACTGGACGTCCGCCTGATGAATGGTATTCATCGCTGCGCTGTTGGCGTCGTTGATGCCCTTGCGGGCGGCGATGTTGCCCTTGACCCCTTCCGACTTCTCGTAGAGGTCCGTGAAGTACTTCTGCCCCTTGGTGGGATACTTGGCGTGGGCAGCGTTCATGTCCTCGACGGTGAACTCACCAGCGTCGGCGTCGTCAATGAACTTCTGGACCTCGGGAGCCCGCTTGAGCAGGTTCTCCTCGTTGTCCTTCGCGGTGGCAACGTCCTTTTGAGCGAGGAACTGGTCGCGCATCTCGACCGTGTCGGAGAGCGGACCAATCTCGGGCCTGTCATAGTCGAGCATCGCCTGAATGAGGTCGGGGCGCCCTTGGACGGCCCACTCCTTGGCAAGCTCTAGGAAGACAGCGTTCTTCTGTGCGTTGGGGAGACCGCTGAGCTTGGGGTCGATGTTCGCGTCAGTGAAGACCTTGCGAACTACGTCCTCAGCCTTGGCACCCTTCGACACCATGCTGTCCACGCCGACGCGCAGATAGCCAACCATTTCGTTGACCTTCTTCAGGCCAGCTTCGTTGTCGGCTTCCTGCCGTGCGCCGTCCTGCGCCTTCTCATAGTACTCTCTAGAGCCGGCCTCGAAGCCGACAGCTTCATCTTCTGTGAGGCCCTGCGCGGCCGCGCTCCGCTGGCTCTGAAGATAGTCAGCCTTGCTTCCGTCCACGGCGGGATCGTATTCAAGCAGTGCATCGGGGAGGCTGCGCCCCCACTCGTTGGCCTTTGACTGGCCGCTGATGATGCCCCCGACGCGCTTGTACTTCTCGGGTACGCGGCCAGCGGCAAGGTCAGCATCGCGCTCGGGTTGGCTCTTGAGAGCCCACTGAGCAGCCCATGCGTCCTCCACTTCCTTGTCCTTCTTGGGATCGCCCTTGCCCTGCTGTGAGGCAAAGCTGGCGAAGTTGCCAAGGGCGGCGGCGATGGCGCCGAAGGTATTGTCCACCTGCGGATCGGGTGGGCGGACGTAGGTAGACGAGGGTAGCGGCGCGGGCTGTAATGCTTCACGCGGGTTGTAGTCAGCCACTTGAACGCGACCGTCTTTTGGAATGGCCATGAGGTGTCCTTAGCCGAAGGAGGGAAGTGAGAGGTTTGAGAAGATCATGAAGGGCGAGGGCTTGGGCTTGAGCGGCATCGAGTTGATGCGGTTCTGCGCCTCAGAGTGCGCAGCGCGGCCTTCTGCGGTCAGGAACTCACGCTGCATTTGGTAGTTCGCGTCAACAGCGTCGTTGAAGCGGCCAGACTTAGCGTAGTAGTCCCCGAGGATTGCGGACACGCTGTTGCCTGCAACGCCACCTTCGCCCGCTGCAGCCTCAGCGGTGGAGGATGCCTGCATCACTTCGATCTGCTGCTCAGTCTTCTTCTGGATCGCAGCTTCACGCTCCTGAATGGTGCGGTTGCTGAGGGCGGTGTACTGGTCCGTCATCGCAACGACAGCGTTGGCGGCGTTCTGCCTAGCCTGCTGGTTGTGGGCTTTTACCTCAGCGCCTGCCTGCATGTAGCCGAACACGCCTTGAGCGAGGCTGAGGCCCAAGCCTAATACTGGTGAACACATTGGTTTAGAGCATCCTTGCGAATTGTAAGAACTTGTGGCCGCTGTGATACTCGACACCGAGCCTTCGGAAGCCGAAGCGGTGGAGCCAGCGTCGATGCACGACGTTGTCCTCGTGGACCACGTTGGTCAGGCACGGGTAGATCGTGAGCATCTGTTGAATTGAGCCTTCGGCTTTACGGAGAAGCTCCATGCGGTGCCGAAGGAGACCGTCAGTCCCGAGTAACCAAACAAGCCCGATCTGCTCGTTGTCCCCGGAAGGCATGACGCCGAAGATGGCCATGGGCTCATCGTTGTCGTCAGCAATCGTCGATACGTGTTTCGACAAAAGCACACCACCGAGGATTACGAGGGCCGGTGATATCGTCCCGTGCAGGAGGCTCACTTCCAAGGCATCCATCTTGCGGAGCTTAGGGGCGAGCAGTCCCGCATCGCGGGGTTGAGCAGATCGGAAATGAGGCACGGTTAGCGCGTCCTCTTATGTTTGGGTTGGTAGGTGGCGAGCCAATCCGCCGAGAGGAACCAGCAGGGCAATGCCTGTGCGTTCGTGAGCTCGATGACGGCGTTCGTGTTCTGGCACTTGACGGGGAACGTGAAGACGCCCTCTTCCAGCACGACGGAGTCGAGCAGGTAGTCGGGGTCGTCGATGGTGGAGCCAAGTGCAGAGTAGGCGTAGTCGAAGGTGTTGCGAGCCTCTGGCGTCACGGAGACCGTAAAGGCTGCAGTGTCGGCGTACTTGAGGCTCATGCGGAGCACCTGCGTGCGGCCGTCAGTAACGGGCACCGTGCCTCTGCCAGACGACTCGCGGCGGACGTACAAGTCCGAGAAGCGCCAAGTGAAGGTGTAGGGCAGGCCGAAGTAAATCTTCTGCGCTGTCGTGTTACCCGTGAGGCGGATGGTGGTGGTGCTTACGCTATCGACCTCAAGCTGCAGGCCAGGGTCGTAGGGGCCATCACTATCGTAGGCCGTCCATGCCTCCACGCCTGTGGCGGTGTAAGGCAGCGTATAGGACGTGCGGAGGAGTGCGGCGTCGTAGGTGCCTGCAGCCAAGTCCGTGCTGATCACTCGGTGATCGAGGTAGATTGGGAAGTTCACGCCCATGTCCTTGTAGTGGTTCACAAGTGGGCAGGTTAGAAGATGAACATTCCCGTCGTAGATCGCAACGATGACGAGGTCAGTGTCGAAGAACGCGAAGCCTGCGATTGTGGTGCCAGTGGCGAACTGCCAGTAAGACCACGCAGACTGCACCTTGTCGCTGTCCGACCAGTAGTACTTGTAGAGGTAGAGCTTGGTCAGATCGTCCGAGGACAGGGCGCCAACATACTCCCCGACCCTTGATGCTTCCATCGAGATAATGTTGCCGAGGACGAAGCCGGGACAGTGGTTCGTAGTCTCGATG
>Ga0163151_10008483_pt1 | contig 11579 bp, 3 predicted proteins | sample OliLakLV19MP5IB2_FD_145596 | JGI IMG/M metagenome (GOLD analysis project Ga0163151, IMG submission 145596) | Freshwater microbial mat bacterial communities from Lake Vanda, McMurdo Dry Valleys, Antarctica - Oligotrophic Lake LV.19.MP5.IB-2 | ecosystem: Environmental > Aquatic > Freshwater > Lake...
GAGCACGAGCCGGTCGATGGTACTAAAGAGCTGTTGCCCGTACACGCGCTTGATGATTGCCGGATCCTTACTGCCGAAATAGTTGCGTTCCTGGCGGAACGCGTTGAGCGTCACCCCCTGCGCATTGTTTCCGGCCGGTGTGTTGGAGACGAGATTGTTCGAGTATGCGCTGTTCCAGCTCACCGCCAGCTTTTTCATCGGCACGAAGTCGAGGTTGGCGCGGACCTGGTACTTCTTCTCGCGATCGTTCGCCAGCACACCGTCGGTGTTGTCGGCGCCAAGCGATACGAGATAGCGCAGGTCGTTCCCGCCCCCCGCCACCTGTGCCGACGCGCCAAATCGTCCACCGGAGCGAAGAAACGGATCCATGAAAAGAAGCGGCACTGCATCGGTACCGAACTTCTGCATCTTGCTGATGCCGCTGTTCAACTGCGCCTGCCACTTGGCCGCGCCCTGGCTTCCGCGCTTGGTGAAAATCTGGATCACACCGGCGGCGGCGTCGGTGCCGAACAGGGTCGCGGCTGCCGCCCCCTTCACGACTTCAATGCGATCGATGTCGTCGGGGTTGATGTCGTTGAGCGGACTGGAATACGAGTTGGCGCCGCGCTGCGTGGTGCCGGTAAAGATTCCATTGCGCGGATATTCGTCGCTCCGGGTGCGCACGCCGTCGATGTAGATGAGCGGCTGGTTGGTGAGCGCAACGCTGGTGCTGCCGCGCAAACGGATGGCCGAGCCACCGCCCGAGTTGCCTACGTTACCACCCACGGTCACGCCGGCAATGCGGCCGGATAACATGTTCGACAAGTTGGTCGTCACCTCGGGGGCGTCGGCGACCTTGATCTGACCAATGGAGTTTCCGACCTCGCGCTTACGCGCCGAGCCACCGGTGCCTGTTACCACCACCTCGTCGAGCGACACGGCGCTCTGCGTCAGCGCAAAGGCAAGCGTCGTGACGGTGCCTGCGGTTACCGTGACCGACTTCTCGGTGGGCGCGTAGCCAATGAGACGCACGCGAACCACGTGGGCGCCAGGAGGCACCGCCACAATGGAGTACGAACCATCGGCACCGCTCACGCCACCGAGCGTGGTGCCCACCACAAACACCTGCGCATTGCCCAGCGGAGCATTGGACGAGGCGCTCGTCACCTTACCTCGAACCGATCCCTGCGCTTGCGCGCCAAGCAGCGAGGGCCCGAGCGCGAACAACATCGCTACGGTGGCCCGCCACATGGCTTTCCTTCGACGACATGTGTGCATCATGACCTCCAACAGTGGAGTGGGGGAGCTTAGGCTCGATCGCCGTGAGAAGCACAGAGGGCGACCGATAGGAACGGTTGACCATCGAACCGTTCGCGCGACCGCATGCTCGTAATCGCGCTTTTTTCAGGGAACGGCTTGGCATAGCATCGGGTCGAACGAGTGCCGTGTCAACCGATAGGTTGTCGATTCTCGGCCGCAACCCCCATTCTGGTGGTTCGTCCTCTTATCGTTGGACTCTTCGCGCCGCCGAACACTCGCCATGCCCCCTTCGCTGCCCACGCCTCCCCTCCAGGCGCTCCTAGACCAGGGGCGTCTCGCGCAAGCGCGCGGTCAACATCAGGAGGCGCGCGAACTGTACGAGCGCGGGCTACATTCGCTCACCTCGACCACTTCCGCCTCCAGCATCGCCCAACTGCTGCTGAGTGTGGGGCAGACCCACCTCGACACGCGGAACACGAGCGCAGCCCTCGACTGTGTCGAGGCCGCCGTTGCCCTCGCCGGTGAGCCTGACATGGACGTTGCACTGGCCCTAGCCATGGAGCTACGTGGACGTATCCGGTGGCTCGATGGACAGATGGACGAAGCCGAAGCCGATTTCCGCGACTCACGCCAGCGTGCCCTGAGCGCCCGGCGTCCCGGAATCGCTGCCTTAGGCGCGTCGCAACTCGGCGCACTGGCCATCGTTCGGGGAACGCCGATCGACGCGGTACACCACTTCGAGGCAGCGCTGGCCGAGTTTCGCGCTGCGGGCGAGACCGATGCCGAAGGGCGGACACTCGAACAGCTGGCCACGCTGTACGCCGATCTCAAACGGTGGAATGCCGCCGACCAGGCCTTCGCCGAGGCAGCCGCTTCGTTCCAGACAAGCGGCGACGATCGGCGCCTGGCCTCCCTCGAGTTGGCGCGGGGCGACATGGCCCTCGATCGCGTCGACGCCGAGCGCGCTTGCACATCGGCCGCACGCGCCCTCGACGCTGCGCGCCGGGTCAATGATCCCGGTCTGGTGGCCCGCGCCATTGCCCTGAACGGAATCGTCGCCCGCGAGTTGGGTGATGCGGCGCGCGCTGAGCGACTACTCGAACAGGCCGACCGCCAGGCGCAAGCTGCGGACGACCTCTTGCTCGTGGCCGAGGTGGCCAGAGAAAAAGCCGACCTCTTTGCCCGTCTCGACCGCCACATGCGCGCGCTGCTCGCGCTCAATCGGACCTATCGCGCCCTCATTCAGCTGCGCGCGCGCGGAATCGACGTCGCGGTTGTGCGGCGGATACGCCGATTGGAGGAGGGATTTCTCGACGTCGTGCGGCGCTGGGCGCAGCGAATGGAGTCTCGCGACCACGCTACCACCGGCCACTGCGAGCGAGTGGCCGACCTCACCTGCGAGATGGCCCGCCGCATGGGCGTGGACGGCGGTGCACTGTTCTGGTATCGCGTCGGTGCCTATCTGCACGATATCGGCAAGCTCGAGGTGCCGGCGTCCATTCTCAACAAACCCGACCGCCTAACGAGTGACGAATGGGACGTCGTCAAACGGCACTCCGTGGCCGGCGCCGAGATGCTGCGCGCGATCGATTTCCCGTGGGACGTGCGACCGATGGTCGAATCGCATCACGAATGCTGGGACGGATCGGGCTATCCGCACGGCCTGGCGGGCGAAGCGATTCCGCTGGCGGCGCGCATCGTTACCGTCGCCGACGTGTTCGACGCTCTCGTGTCGCGACGCTCGTTCAAGCACGCCCTTGCGCCTGACGACGCGCTGGATGTCATGCGTCGAAATGTGGGGCGACACTTCGACCCCGCAGTGTTCAAGCTATTCGAAGAGGTGCTGCGCGACGGCATCGCCATTCCCGGCGTCACCTCGGCCGCCTCGATCCCGAGCCGAGTGGAAGTGCGCGAAACGCCGCTGCTGGACGATGCCCTTACGTCGGTGGCCGATCACGCGTCGTGGTTCGAGCGGGCGGTGCGCGTGCTGGCCGACAGCCGCAGCTCGGGGCAGCACGTCGCCCTTCTCACCCTCGACATCGACCACTTTTCGCGGCTGAATGCAACGTACGGGCGCTTGGCTGGCGATGATATTCTGTGGGCGGTAGCCAAGGTGCTGCAGCGTGGGCTGCGTACCGACGACCTGATCGGGCGCCGGGGGAGCGATGAGTTTCTCGTCCTCCTCCCCGATACCTCGCCCGAGGTTGCACTGGAGATCGCCGAACGCCTGCGTGATGCGTCGGCCCGCCTGCGCTCTGCCCGTCGCGATGCGCCGGACGAGGAAATCGCCATCTCCGTTTCCGTCGCAGTGTCCAGCACCACACAGCACGGCGGGACCATTCAGTTGCTCTTGGCGGCCGGTGACCGCGCCCTGTACCAAGCCAAGCGCGATGGGCGCAGCGGGGTGGCGGTCGCCGATCACGCCGGCGCGACATCGGCCCGGGTGCAGATGGAGTTCGAGGCCTTCGTGGCCCGCGAAGACGAGCTGCGCACCCTGGTGGCGCAGCTCGACCGGGCCAGTCGAGGCGACGCCCGGCTGGTCTGCGTTACCGGTGAGGAAGGGATCGGCAAGACGGCACTCGTTAGGCAGCTCGAGGCGGAAATCAGCCTGCGCTCGGGGGCGATGGTCTACGCGCAGAGCCTGCAGGGAGACCAGACGTCGCCGTACGGCGCCTGGAGCGACGTCATCGAGCGCCTGCACTCGTTAGGCCACCTGCCCGGAAACGACTGGCGCGCCCTGCCGCAGTTGGTTCCCGCCATGGCGCCCCTTAGCGACGGCGACGAGTGGGCGCTGACCCCATCACTGCTGCAGGAAGAGATTGTGCGCGCGGTACGGCGCGCGGCGCGCAATCAACTGCTCGTCTTGGTCTTCGAAGACATGCAGTGGGCCGACGCGGCCAGTTGGGCGGTGCTCGATGCCCTGCTGGCGGCGATGGATGGGGAACGCGTATTCATCGTGCTCACCCTCCGCCCCGACGACGCGCGACACTCCACCGAGTGGCGCCGCCGCATCGCGCAGCACCCACGAGCGTTGCAGGTAGCGCTGCAGCGGTTTAGTGCCGATGAAATGCGCCGGTTGACGCAGGTGGTCATGCGCAACGCCGATCCGGGCGAAGAGCTTCCGCGCTTTTTGCACACCTACACCGAGGGCATTCCCCTCTTCGTGGTCCATGTACTGCGCGCGCTGGCCGAGGCGGGCGCCATCTGGTACAGCGGCACGCGCTGGGAATGGCGGCCGCTCAACGAACCCGCGCTCCCGCCCGGCGTCGCCTTCGTTTTCGAACGCCGGCTCGAACGGCTATCGCCCGCCGCCCGCGAGATTCTCGCCGCTGCGGCCGTCCTTGGCACGACGACTCCCCAGGGAGTGCACAGCACGACGGCCTCCCACGGAGTGTACAACACAACGGCCTCCCAAGGAGTGCACAGCAGCACGACGGTCTCCCAAGGAGTGCACAGCACGACGGCCTCCCACGGACTGTACAGCACCACGTTTTGCACGGAACTCCTCATCGCCGTCACGGCCGTTCCCGAGGCACAGGTATATGCCGCTCTCGATGAAGGGTCGGTGGCCGGCGTAATCGCGCCGGTGGGCGACCAGCGATCGGGCCGCTACACCTTCTTGCATGATCTGCTGGCCGACGCCTGCACACGAGGTGTTGTTGAACGGCAGCGTCAACGCATTCACGAAGTCACCGCCCGCCTGCTCGAGCTGCGCGCCCCGTCGGGCGTAGAGGCGATCGCCGCGCACTATCATGCGGCTGGTCTCGACACCGAGGCGTACCGATATGCGATAACCGCCGCCGACCACGCCGCCCAGGTTTTCGCGCACGATGCAGCCATGGACGCGCTGCACGTCGCGCAGCGATATGCACCCTCGGCCGTCGACCTGGCCCTGGTACGAGCCCGCCAGGCGCAAACGGCCCACGATGCGGGACGCTACGAACTCGCCGAAGAATTGTGCGACCTGGCGCTGGAGTGGCTGGTGGCGGCAGGCGACGAGTCACGAACCATCGCCGTACGCCGATTGCGCGCGCAGGTGCGGGTACGACGCGGCGCGGCGCCCCAGCGGGCGCTGGATGCGCTCCACACCATGCTCGCCAGCGCCGAAGGTGCGCTGGACCGGGCGGAGCGCGCCACGACCCTCCTTGCCGCAGCCGAAGTGAGCGCGTCGCTGGCCGACTGGTCTCGGGCCGCTTCACTGGCCCGTAAAGCCACTGACATCATAGGCGATCGTGGTGCGCCGGCAATCGTGGGCAACGCCTGGCGCCTGCTGGGCATCAGCCGCTATGCTACGGCGCCAGCCGAGTCGATGGCCCTCCTGCGCGAAGCGATCGATCGCTTAGGAGCGAGTGGCGACCGGCTCGGCGAAGCGCGGGCGCTTGTGGCGTTAGGCGATGCGTACCTGCGGGCCGGCCACGCGACGTACGCCGAGCAGGCGCTGAGCGTGGCCCTGGACACCGCGCGCGGTGCCCACTCCGCCCCCATCGCCGCCGTCGTCTCCCGATCGTTAGCCGAGCTGCGGGCGCGGCAGGGCGCCTTTGACGAGGCAGCCCAATGGTTGGGCGATGCCGACCGATTGTTCACCGCCTTGGGCGACCAGCCCGAACGACTGCGCACCACGCTTACGCGCGCACATGTCGCGCGCGAACGGGGCGAGCGGGTGCGCGCGTTTGCGTTGTACGACTCCGCCAGCGCCGACGCCCGTGCACTCGAAGTGCCGTGGATCGAGTTGACGGCGCTGGCCGGTTGTGCGCTCTCCAATGGTGGACCGGATGCAGCGTCCACCCAGGAGCGCTGGGCGCGCGCCAACACGCTCCTTGCCGGGGCGCCTTCCGACTGGTGGTTTCCGGGGCGTGAGATGCTCGACGCCCTCGCCCTGCAGATGGCGCTCAGCGCTGGGCACAACGGCGTGGCATTCGACATGTTTGCCCGCTCGTCGCGCGCATTGGAGGCGGTGGAGCCGTACGCGGCGGCGTGGCTGGTCGCCGAGTGTGGCGACGTGCTCGACGCAGCGGGCTTCCCTGCCATCGCGGAAGCACGGCGACTGGCCACCGAGCGCGTGAGCGCGATGCACGTTGCCCCTCTCGCGCCCCGACTCGGCTCCTCCTGAACCGACCCAATCGAAGCGCGCCGTGGCAGAGCGTTTCTGTCCGCTCGGCGGCGATGGTGGTCTGATTCCTCTGTCGCGGCGTGCAAAAACTCTGGCGCGGAAGCAGGTGATGTCGGAGTTTAGTACATCCACACTGCGCAGGAGAGTTCGACATGCGCGTTCGCCCGCTCGTTCTGTACTTCTTCCTCGCCACAAGCGCCATCGGCGCGTTCCCCGCTAGCGCGCAGCAGACCGCCGCTCGTCGACCTGCGACCGCGCGCCCCGGCGGGATTGCAGGTTCCGAGTACGTGATCGTCGTAACGGACCAGGGATTCGAGGCCCCCGAGCAAGTTGATGCAGGACTGGTCAACGTGCGTCTGTTCAACCGGTCCAAAGGAACGCAGCACTTCGTCCTGCTCAAGGTCGACCGGCTCGATCGGTTGTCGCAGATTTCGGACTACCTCAGGTCCGGCGACTGGAATGTGCCCTGGATCAATAGAATGGGCGGACCGGAATCACCGCCTCCGGGTGGAGTTTCGTCGGTGTCGATCGTACTCGATCCCGGGCGGTACGTCGTGGCGCAGCTTCCAATCTCGTCCGGCACGTCGGGCGGGGCGTTGATTCTGGGCGATGTGCAGGAACTGTCGGTGACCAAACGATCCGGTCCCGATGCGGCGATGACTCTGCCGCCCACCGAGATAACGCTCGCTCTGTTCGAATGGAATTTTACTCTTGAGGGAGCGCTGAGCGCCGGACGGCGCACGCTGCGGATCGAAAACAAGGGTCAATTCGAACACCAGGTCTCCATCGTTCGCCTTCTTCCGGGTCGTACCCTAGAGCAGGCGGTCAGGTGGGCCGAACGTCACAGTGGCCCGGCGCCGTATGAAAGTGCGGGGGGAACGACAAACTTTGGTCGCGCGCGGTCGGTCAACGTGACGGTCGATCTGATTCCGGGTGACTACGCGCTGCTCTGCACCACGTATAACCCCCTTTCAAAAAAGCTGCATAGCCAGCATGGCATGGTGAAGCAGGTGCGCGTCCTTCCCTGAGCGCCCGCAGGCGTTGGCGCTCCGGCCGGTCGCGCGCTGCGCGGTCGGCCGCAGTCGTTCCGTCCCATGGGCCGTCACGCCACGCCTGTTTCAACTGATGCACTGCCGATGGCGACGGGAGTGGTGTGGAGCTCCGACCCGACGAAACGTGTCATTTCGGGAGCCATGAGTCTTGACGCAGCGCGCCTTGGCGGTACTGAAACCGATCAACGCACCATGCAGCTCAACAACGGCAACGTGCAGGGCATGCTTCGCGAGATCTACCGTGCGCGAAACACCGCACGCGAGGCCATCAACGGACTCACCAAGTACAAGCCCACGCCCACGGAGAACAGCGGCCAGATGTACTTCACGATGGGATTCGCCGAGATGACGCTGTCCGAAGCGTTCTGCAATGGGACGCCCCTCGGCGACGCGTCTACCGGGGTACCGATCTACGGACCGCCGCAGACCAACACGCAAGTCTTCACCCTGGCACTGGCGCACCTCGACTCGGCCATCGCGCTGTCTGGGGCGACCGATGCGTTCAGCATCTCCGTGAAAAACGCGGCGGCCGTGACGAGGGCGCGCGTGCTCATCGACCTCGGGCGCTTCACCGACGTGGCCGCTGGAGTCGCCGCAGTACCGACCACCTTCCAGAGCAACGCCACCTTCTCACTCACCGGTGGCAACAACCAGATCTGGGCGCTCAACACGAATGCGAAGCGATGGACCGTCGGTGACTCGTTCGACGTGTCGGGACGCATCGTGAATGCGATTCCCTTCGCGTCGGCCAGAGACCCGCGCCTTCCCGTGTCGGGTACGTCGGGAGGCAACTCGCCGGCTGGCAAGGGATTCGATGGATCGACCAACTGGATCTTCCAGACCCTGTGGGGACGAGTGGAGCCAACGCCGATTGTGTCCGGCCTCGATGCTCGGCTGTACGAAGCGGAGGCCAAGCTGCGGGCCAACGACATACCCGGCGTCATGACGATTCTCAATGCGCTGCGCTCGGCGCCTCCCAACCTCGGTGTCATCACGCCGGCGGTTATGGCGGCGCTCCCTACTCCCGCCTCCCAGACCGCTGCAACCGATCTCTTTTTCCGTGAGAAGGCGTTCTGGGTCTTTGGTCGCGGTCAGCGTCACGGCGACCTGCGGCGCCTGGTTCGGCATTACGCGCGCACGGCGGCCAGCGTCTTCCCGTCTGGTACTTTCTACAAGGGCGGGACGTACGGAACCGATGTGAATTTCCCGGTGACCGTGGATGAAGAGAACAACCCCGCGTTCAAGGGATGCATAGACCGCAATTCATAGGCGGGTTGCACAGATCGGTTGGTCGTTTACCCTTCGTCGCACCCTTCACCGTATACCCGAGCACTACATGAAGCTTTCCGTTCTCCGTTACGCCACGCTGGGCAGGGCTGCCACGCTCTGGTGCCTCGCCCCCCTGACTCCGACATCACACCTGCAGGCGCAGGCGGCCACTCCGTTCGAGGTGGACACGACAACCCTCGCCGCCTTCCGTTGGCGACTCGTGGGCCCCGCCAACACGATGGGACGAATCTCCGACCTAGCCGCCATTCCATCGCCTTCCAAAACGTTCTTCGTGGCGTCGGCAGCCGGAGGCATATGGAAAACCACCAACAACGGCACCACCTTCCGCCCTGTCTTCGACAACCAGCGCGTCATCTCCATGGGGTCGCTGGCCATCGCGCCAAGCGACACCATGCAGGTGTGGGCGGGAACTGGCGAGCAGAATTCGCGCAATTCGGTGTCCCCGGGCGGCGGCGTATACAAGTCCACCGATGGTGGCCTGACGTGGAAGCTGATGGGGCTCGAGAAAACGCAGACCGTCGGGCGCATCGTGGTCCATCCCACCAATCCCAACATCGTGTATGTCGGGGCGTTAGGCGCCATCTGGAACGCCAACAAGGAGCGCGGCCTCTACAAGACCACCGATGGCGGCACCACGTGGGAACTGGTCAAGTTCATCTCCGACAAGGCCGGCATCATCGACGTGGCACTCGATCCGAGCAACCCCGACGTGGTCTGGGCGTCGAGCTACGAGCGCGTGCGCGGCCCGTACTTCCTCAAGTCGGGAGGTCCTGGCTCGGCCCTTTGGAAGTCGGCGGATGCGGGGAATACATGGACCGAGGTGAAGGGGGGCGGCTACCCCGAGTCCATGAAGGGCAGAATCAGCATCGCCATTGCGGCCTCCAATGCGAAGATCATGTACTCCATGGTCGAAGCAGATACGATGCCGAACCCTAAACCCGACAAAGCCAAGAAAGCCCAAACTCGCCCCAGCGGACTCTATCGCTCCGACGATGGTGGTGCCACCTGGACGCGCACCAACGAAGAGAACGTGCGGCCCTTCTACTACTCGCAGGTCCGCGTCCATCCGAAGAATCCCGATCGTGTGTACTGGTCGTCCACGCCGGTGAAAGTGTCGAACGACGGCGGCAAGACGGCCATGAACGCCACGGTGGGCGTGCATGTGGATCATCACGCCATGTGGATCGACCCAAACGATCCCGAGCGCATGATTGTCGGCAACGACGGTGGAATCGCCATCTCGTACGACCAGGGCGGCAGCTATCAGGTGGCGAGCACCCTCCCGCTTGCTCAGGTGTACAACGTCTCCTTCGACATGGCGGTTCCGTACCGCGTGTGCGGCGGTCTGCAGGACAACGGCTCATGGTGCGGGCCGTCGCGTCGACGGCAGGGCGCCATTACCAATGCCATGTGGGCCACGGTGGCCGGTGGCGACGGCTTCGTGACGCAGCAGGACCCCACCGATCCCAACACCATCTACGCCGAGTCGCAGGGCGGCAACATCTCGCGCTTCGACCATGCCACCGGTGAGCGCACCTCGCTGGTCAAACCCAACTGGCGCCCGCGCTACCTGCAGTGGGAAGACTCGACCCTCGTCGATCGCCCGGATACCACCGCGCCGCTCTCGCGCGAACAGAAGCGCCGGCTCGATGACGTGCGGGCGCGACAGAAAACCGACTCGGTTGGCTTCGACCTCCGGTGGAACTGGAATACGCCCTTCATCATGTCGGCTCACAACCCGCAGGTGTTGTACTTCGGCGCCAATCGCGTGCTCAAGAGCACCAGGCGCGGCGAGCAGATGTACCCCATATCGCCCGAACTGTCGTACGCCGACACGATGAAGATTCGCGTGTCCACGCGCACGACCGGCGGTATCACGATCGATGCGACGGGCGCCGAAATGTACGGCACGATTACGTCCATCGCCGAGTCGCCCGTTCGGCCGGGAATTCTCTTCGCGGGCACCGATGACGGACGGGTGTGGGTCTCGAAGAACGACGGCGGCTCGTGGGAAGAACTCTCGAAGAATTTTCCGGGGGTCGCGCCGAATGCGTACGTCAGTGAGATCGACGCGTCGCCGCACGACTCGATGACCGTCTTCGTCACGTTCGACAATCATCGCATCGGCGACTTCACACCATACGTCTATCGCTCGACCGACTTCGGGAAGAGCTTCAGGTCCATCGCGGCCAATCTGCCCACGGGCGCGCCGGATTTCGTGCACGTCATCCGGCAGGACCCGGTCAACCCGAGTCTGCTCTTCGTAGGTACCGACGTCGGCGCGTACGTCTCGACTAACGCGGGGCAGAGCTGGCAGCGCTTCATGGCCGGCTTGCCCACTGTGCCGGTAAACGATCTCAAGATTCATCCGCGCGACCACGAGCTCATTGCCGGGACCCACGGGCGCGCCATTTGGATCGTCGACATCGGCGCGCTCCAGCAGATGAACCCGACCGTTGCGGCTGCAGAGGCACACTTGTTCGCGCCGAAGACGGGGTTCCAGTTCGGCGAACGACCAGTGGAAGGACAGTCCATTGGCAACCAATGGTTCCAGACCCAGAGCCCGACGTACGGAGCCGACATCTGGTACCGACTCAACACCCGCGGTGCAGGACAGACGCGGGTCGTGATCCAGGACGTGACCGGCGATACCATTCGAACGCTCAACGGCTCGTCGGTCATGGGCACGCACCGCGTCACCTGGGATTATCGCGGCACGGCGCCGGTGGCACCGCCACTCTCGCCGGCCGGCACGCGCGATTCCGTTATCGCTGCCCGTCGTTTGGACTTCGTCTTCGATTCGTTGGGCAAGTCGGGAATGGACACCCTCGCCCTCGGACGCTTCAAACGCATGTTGCAGGGCGGTGACATGCAACAGATGTTCGCGG
>Ga0163151_10008496_pt1 | contig 11564 bp, 17 predicted proteins | sample OliLakLV19MP5IB2_FD_145596 | JGI IMG/M metagenome (GOLD analysis project Ga0163151, IMG submission 145596) | Freshwater microbial mat bacterial communities from Lake Vanda, McMurdo Dry Valleys, Antarctica - Oligotrophic Lake LV.19.MP5.IB-2 | ecosystem: Environmental > Aquatic > Freshwater >...
ATAATATTATATTATATTATCATATAAGTCAAACACTTTTAAAAGAGAGAAAAGAATGAATTTAGAATCAGGCGCCAAGAGACATACGGTTAACTTTGTATTACTAAAAGAAGAGCAAAATATGCTCGATCAACTCGTTTTACTTATAAGTATTAAGAGGGGCAAGGTAGTCACCAGGAGCTTAGTATGCAGAGGTTTGATTGAACTTGGCCTTAAGTATAGTGATGAACTATAACCTAATTAGCTTGCCAGTGCGGTTATTTAGCGTAATCTTACGGACGTCGTTATCTTAATTGAGACCGGCAGAACTAGTAATAGCACAAAGGCCCCGGATGTACCGGAGCCTTAGAAATTTATCCCAAACGCCCCCCTCTAAGGAGTCTTGATAGATGAATCAAAAAATAAACCAAACCAAAGGAGATAATTCAAATATCAAAGGATCAAAGATCAAAGGAACTAGCAAGTTATTAAAATCTAAGATTAAAGGATTTAACTTCAAGGAGATAATTGACAATACAAACACCAAAGTTGATAATCCAAACACCAACTCAGAGAATTTGTTTTTTAATACAAACGCCAAAGGAGATAATTCAAACATCAAAGTTGATAATTTAAACACCGAAGGAGTTAATTTGTTTTTTAATTCAAAGACCAAAGGAGATAAACTACAATGAAGACTATACTATCTTCTACTACTAGTCAAATGAATATCGATAAAAGCTTGGATCTACCACGTTTTCTCGATACCAACCTTAATCATTCGGATCATAGGATCTTTAGGGCGCTTCTTATTAAGTGGGAACTGTATGGTACGGTCTACCCTTCTCAATATACATTAGCAGATGAAGCTGGGGTTAGCCGTGGAACGGTACAGCGTCGCCAACCAAAGCTTATTAAGCTAGGTCTTTTCTCGCTAACCCAAGACAAGTGGGACCAATCCTACAATTACTATTTACACCCTACCTTCCTAAGACCCTCGGTAATGGCGCAACTGAAAAGATATTATCTTGGCTTTATGACTATTTGTATGTTGGTTTCTCCGATACTAAAAGGGGGTGAGTCAATACGAGGTGTTGAAATTAATACTATACAAAATCCTGCGTTGGTGTTGGAACCTGGCGCGTCAGCTTTGGTCAATTTACCGCAAAGTGAGTCTTACAAAGACGCTCTCAATGGATGGCATGTGGAAGATAGGGGACCCTCGATGGATGTGCTGGAAGAAAAAGAGGCATTCGAGATTTTGGAAGGCATCTTTGCTACTCCTAGAAAGCAGAATGCGATGGAGGAATGGAGCCCGGAGCAGCTTGCGATCATTTCTGGGTACCCAGGAAGAGCGGTTGAGTATGCAAGGTACAGGCTCGAAGTACTGTCCTCAAGTGGCAAGGTAGCTACAGGCCAGTTCAGTTACTTGATGGCGATTATTAAATCGTACGATCCAAAAAGAGATAAGATTCCATCAACGGGAATGATGAAGGGTTACAACAATCAGGGAGGCATCAATATGCCATACCAAAGGCCTACAGCGGGACCGATGGCTATCTACAAGCCCAAGAAAGAACGTGTGATAGAGACTGATTTTGAGTTCGCTGCGAACGTAGAAAGAATTCTACACCAGAGGATGATGGACGGTACTTTACACAAGAATGCGGGTCTAGATACAAATCCTAGGTTGAAATTGTTAACGCCTGAAGAGATTGCTCGTGTTATGTCGGTGCATAAGGGGTGCCAGTGCAGGCCTAGTGGCGATGAAATGTACTCTTCGATGATACAAAAAGCTTACGGGATTAACCCTTCAGATGTTACACCTAATATTAAAGAGGGCACTTCATGGAGCCAAGTAATTCTTGCCGGGGAACCAGAACTTGGGTACGATCATGGTTCGGTAGAAACTGTTGAATTTGATGACCAAAATTTCTTTTAAGGGAGGCCTGTGAGGCTTATTACATGCTTACTGATAATCACCTGTTATATGTTTCTGTATAATATTGTGTGCACACCAATGATCCCACAAACATTTCTCGTACAGCAACGAGCAGATAATGCCAATGCTAACGAGCCTGGTAGACAACCAACAAGGACTGAAGAAGTAACCTCACTTATGCAAGACACTGGTAAAGGGCACCGAAGGCAACGACGACTAACCCCTGAGCAATCTATACTTTTGACCCAAATACATTTACAGGAGCAAGAGGTTGAAGCCATCACTAAACGCAAAGCAGCTTGCTATGCAATGGTGACTGGTATAGTATCTGCGATATTGACCGCCGCTGTAACCATCGGAGTTCACTTTAGCAATTGCCCCCCACGTTAAGAGACATATATGAAATTTACTATTTTAGGAAAGCCCCAGGCGTTAGCCAGGCCACGCGTTACCAAAACACACACGTATAATCCTCAACAACAAAAGACAGAAGAGGTCTTCTATGACCTTCAACGACAATACAGGGTCCTCAGCGGGGCGCTCAAAGTCCCATATAAGAAGGCCCTTCAAGTGATCATGACTTTCTACATGCCCATACCAAAATCATGGTCTAAGATAAAACAGAACGAAGCTATCGGTAGACCCGTGCAGACCAGGCCCGATATTGATAACATGATCAAATTCTACCTAGACGCTGGCCAAAATGCCCTATGGTTAGACGATTCGTTTGTAACACATATCATCGCTAAGAAGCTCTATGACCATACCCCCAGGACAGAAATTCAAATCGTAGAGTTTGTTACATAAAATAGGATTATAAAATGATAAAAAAAGTAAGCCCCAAAGATATCTACACAACAATCAAGTCAAGTAAGAAGTCGGACAATCTAAAGACGTTTCACAATGTGCCTTTTATTGACGATTTTACGTTTCAGAAAGCTGGCTCCTTTGAGCTGTTTTTACAACAACTAGCAGTCGAATGGGTGGATTGGACTATCGCGAATGAAGATGTTTTAACCTTTGGGCAATTCTACATTCGAAAGAAAGTAGCACGGACTACTTTTCAAGGGTGGACCGCAAGGAACGAGAACCTACTCAAAGCACAGGAATTTGTTCGTCTCATTTTAGGAGTTCGAAGAGAACTTGGGGGCCTTCATAAGAAATTAGATACACAAATGGTTGTGAAATCTATGTCGCTTTATGACGAAGAGTGGAAAACACTTGAGACCTGGCGAGCTACTATGGCAACCAATATAGTTGGAGCTGGCGGTGGGGTAACCGTTGTGGAAGTACAACGTTTTAGCGATACAGATGTAGAGGTAGATAAGAAGTAATGACATGGAAACACATATCAATTACTTGTGCATGTATGAATCTGACTTTTTAAAACCATGGGATATAAAAGATGATGCGTAAATTACTTGATTGGATATTTGGTAGAAAATCTAAGCCCACACCCGCAACCCCCGTGTGCTCTTGTAAGCCAACACGAGCTGAACAACCTAAGGTCGTTGTTGGTACTGTAGGGCGGGTAGGACGTCCAACTGGTTCGAAGGCAAAAAACAAGTGAAACTAAATGTTGAAACAAGGATAAAATTGGACAAGTTTACTGCAAGATCTTATCAGATTCCTATATGCACGGCCCTCGAGAATAAAGGGTACAAAAAACTACTAGTTGTACTGCCTAGACGGGCAGGTAAAGATGTGTGCGCCTTTAATCTCACGTTAAGGGCAGCCTTACGAAAAGTAGGCGTTTACTTCTATATTTTCCCAACATATGCCCAGGGGCGTAAGGTTATTTGGGATTCGATTACAAACTCCGGTGCTAAGTTCTTAGACTTTATACCGAAAGAGCTTCTATCAGCCACCAATTCGCAAGAGATGAAAATTACACTAACAAACAGTTCTATTATTCAACTTGTGGGTTCTGATAACTACGACTGCTATGACGAAAAGACAGAAGTCTTAACGGAAGACGGCTGGAAGCTTTTTAAGGATTTAAACCAGACAGAACGGGTAGCGACATTAAAGGAGGGATCCCTTGTTTATGATCTTCCTTCAGCTTACCAGCAGTATGACTATAACGGATTAATGTACGGAATTTCCAATAAGTTCATGGACTTCCTGGTTACACCAAGACATAGATTCTTAGTTTATTCAAGTAAAGGCGTTGCAACGTTTAAAGAAATAAGCGATGAAACAATAAAGAATGGCAAGATACCCTCAACGTGTGATTGGTCAGGAGAGGAAAGAGAAGTCTTTAAGTTCCCTGAAGTAGAATATTCTGATAGCTCTCATCATGAAGTTATAAATAAAGAACTACCAATGGATAAGTTTGTAGCTCTTTTAGGTATAGCTCTTTCAAAAGGCTCGATTTACTCCGACCAGGAAACAAATCGAGTAACTATTTTTCAAGAGAAAGAAGCTGTAAGGAAAAAGATAAAGGTACTTCTAAAAGAATGCGATATAAACTTTTCCATAGAATCGAAATGTTTCATTTTTGAACACAAGCAGATGCATTCTTATTTTTCTTCTTTCGGCAAACAAGACAAACGATACATACCAAAAGAAATAAAATCATTGAGCAAGAAGTATCTTCAGATATTATTCGATTGGATGCTTTTAGGAGATGGGTTCATAAAAAGGAATGTGACTACTTATTACCACTCAACTTCAAAGTCTCTTGTTGATGATATGCAAGAGGTGGCTATAAAGCTCGGTATGTGTGCCAACATCCATATAAAGCCACACGGTTTAAATCCTCCTCTCTATGAGCTAAGGTTTAGAGAGTTTAAGTTTAAACGACTTTACGGCCGAAAAAAGGATACATACATATTTAAAAGTGAGTATGCCGGTAAGGTATATTGCCTTACTGTTCCTTCTGGTGTTGTAAAAGTAAGAAGAAACGGTAAAGAACTTTGGAGTGGTAATTCGCTAGTTGGGACTAACCCCCAAGGCTGTGTATTTTCAGAGTATGCTCTACAAGACCCACGCGCTTACCAACTAATCCGTCCAATTTTGACGGCGAACGGGGGTTGGGCGTTGTTTATTTCAACGCCACGGTAACGAGGCAAAAATCACATGTGGGAGCTCGCACAGATAGCACAACACTCCCCGGATTGGTTCTATTACAAGCTCACCATAGAAGACACTCATCACATTCCCCTTTCAGAGATTGAAAAAGAACGACAAGAAGGGATCATGTCAGAAGATTTGATCCAACAAGAATATTTCTGTAGCTTCGAGCTGGGCGTTGAGGGATCTTATTATTCCAAATATATCAATAAGCTGCGCCTTAATAACCAGATAGGGAATGTGCCCTGGGAACCTGCATTTAAAGTACACGTTGCTATTGATATTGGTGTTCGTGATAGTACCAGTATTATCTTTTACCAAGTGGTTGGGATGACCATTAGGATTATTGACTATTATGAGAAGTCCAAAGAGGGGCTTGAGCATTATGCCCAATTGATTAGGTCAAAGCCGTACCTTTATGGGAAGTTCTTTGCTCCGCACGATATTGCCGTTAAGGAATGGGGATCGGGGCTGACAAGACTAGAAAAGGCGCGGCAGTTAGGGATCCCGTTTGAGACGGTAAGTAATGTTTCCATTGATGATGGCATTGAAATGGTAAGATCAACTTTGCCAAAGTGCTGGATAGATGAGAACAATTGTAAGTTACTTATTAAGTCTCTAGAGAACTACCGCCAAGAGTATGATGAAAAGAAACGCACATACAAGTCGACACCTCTTCATAATTGGGCGTCGCATGCATGTTTTGTTGGTGATACGTTAGTTTCTACTGATAAAGGAGTTGTCGAGATTCGAAATATAAAGCCTGGAATGCTCGTGAGAACTCCTTTTGGGCTTAGAAAAGTTCTTGAGGTCCACTCAAAGAAAACCACAGAGCTTTTGGATATTAATGTTGACGGTAAGAACATTACAACAACCCCATACCACTATATCTTTACGCAACGAGGACTAGTAAGGGCCGATTCATTAAGGTATAACGATGTCATGGAATTTGACTCATTAATTTCTAGGGTGCTATGGAAGAAGATATATTCGAATTTCGGAAAGGGGAACGCTTTAAGAGGGTTCAAGAAGAACTTCCTGACTCTGAAGATGGCAGCAGGGAAATCCTTAATGGTAGCTTTTTTAAGTGGGACAAGTACGTTGACCGGCCTTGTTGCATGTGCGAGACTCCATTCTTTTGTAATAAGTACTCTACTAAGAAAACATGCAGTAAAGAGTGTGCAAAATTATCAATTAGCGCAAGCAAAAGAGGTGTTCGACATAACAGTTGAAACTGACAACTGCTATTATGCCAATGGATATTTAGTGTCCAACTCAGACGCAATGAGGTACCTTTCAGTATCACTTGCAAAGACATCAGACGGTCTTTCTGCGGCTGAGTTGGAGCGTAAGTATAGGGATGCAATTTATGGCGGGAACAGCCAATTCGCAGCACCATTTCAAGAGCCGAGGTTTTAGTTGAAGAATCGTAAGAGTCATGGTAGTTTCGACCTTGAGTTACTAAACATGGGCATCCAGCTAAGTGAGGAAGAGCCAATGAGAATAAGTTCAGAGAAAAAGAAACTGGAATTTTCAGTACTGGAATCACATGCAATTAATTGGGCTATTGATCGCCTTGACGAGGCTAGAGAAATTGCTGACAATGTTAACAGCTCTCTTGCGTTAGAAGTGCAAAAAGATCTACGAAACAAGAGTATTGCATTTGAAGCGTTCAACCTTTTAGAACTCTTGAAGCCATTGAGGCACTCCCATGAATCCCTTATATGCTGGGCCGAAGAGTTTACTAAAGAGTACTATGACAAGGCCTATGATCGTCCAGCCCACCCATTTAATTAGACTTAACACTGCTTTCTCTCCTATTCTATTCAGCCTAAGGACCCCCAACCTTAGGCTTTTTGCTTGCAATAGCTATAATGTAATTTTACAATGTCTCTAGATTAAATTACAAAGGAGCGGCCTATGATATTCCCTGACCTTGGGAACATTTATCTTAATGAAGGAGATAGGGGTATCTTAAAGAGGATGGATTCTTTCTATTCTACTTCAATATCCGTCAACCAGTCGTTTTGGTCTGAGGCTGACCTTGATACTCGCTTCATGGCAGGGGACCAAACACTCTGGTCGGATGTTTATGGATCTATCCAGCCTGGACTTCAAAGGCAGCAATTTAATTTCAATCGTATTGCTCGTATTGTTAATATGATAGATGGCCACCAACGTAACAATCGTAAATCTACTGTATGCGTGGGTGTTGAGAATGCAGATGATGAGACGGCTGACCAATTCACTAAATGCCTTATGTGGGTAAACAACCAGGAAGGCGTCCTAGAAACTATTTCTGACTCTTTCAGGGGTTCTCTTATTACTGGTATGAATCTTTTGCAGGTGTGGATGGATTACCGTGCAGACCCCGTCAGTGGAAACATTAAGGTTGATAACTGTTCATACAATCAGTTTCTTATTGATCCGTTCTTTCGCAAGGCGGACCTTTCTGATTGCAATGGTATATGGAAACGTTCATTTCTGACTAAACGTGAAGTGATAGCACTTCTACCTGACTATGAGTTAGATATAGTCTCAATGGCTGGCAATATGAACACTGATGGTCGGTTTATGTTTACACCGGAATCGTACTCATTTGCTCCTAAAAACTTACTGACGTATGACGAATTCTACTACCGTGATTATCGCAGGCAACAACTACTTGTTGATGCTGAGACTGGAGAGACTCAAGAGTGGCGTGGCCAAGACCCTGGCAAGCTCGAAGAGTTTCTTCAAATGTATCCACAAATATCCATGGTTGACACCGAGATACCAACCGTTAAGCTGGCAATCGTTGTTCAAGGCAGAGTTATGTATGATGGCCCACAGCCAACAGGCTTAGACATATACCCATTCGTATGCATGATGGCTTACTACTATCCTGAACTTGCTTACTATCAATATAGAGTTCAAGGGGTTGTTCGTGGTCTTAGAGATAGCCAATACCTGTACAACCGGCGTCAAGTCATTCAGTTGCGTATTCTCGAGTCACAGATCACTTCAGGCTGGAAGTTCAAGGAAGGCGCACTTGTTAACCCTAAGGATGTTTGGACAGTCCAAGGGGAAGGTCGGGGTATTGCAATAAAAGACACCGCTAACATGGACGATGTCCAACAGATTCAACCTCCTGGAATACCTTCATCAATGATGGAAATAACCAAGATGCTTGGTGAAGAAATCTCCCAAATATCAGGCGTTAATGAAGAGCTCCTCGGTTCAGCGCTTGACGACAAAGCAGGTATCCTGAGCATGCTTCGTCAAGGCGCTGGACTCACTACTCTTCAGGTGCTTTTCGATCATCTTGATCGTTCCCAGAAGCTATTAGGGAAGATCATGCTTGACCTTATCCAACTCAATTGGACTCCCGGGAAAGTTAAGAAGATCCTAGAGGGAGAGGAACCGACAGAGCAGTTCTATAACAAGGCATTTGGTAAGTATGATGCTGCTATTGAGGAAGGGCTAAATACCACTACTCAACGGCAATTGCAGTTCTCTCAACTTTTACATTTAAGGGAAGCCGGTGTACCAATCCCAGACTCTATGTTGCTTGAATCTTCTACTATGCAGAACAAGAAAAAGCTTATTGAATCAATGGAACAAGAGAAACAGCAGACTCAAGAACTGCAACAGCGGCAGGCTGAAATTCAGTTGCTATTGCTGCAGTCACAAATCGAGGAAAACAATGCCAAGTCCCAAGCAAATCTCGGTCTCTACAATGAGCGGACTTCCAGAGTTCAAGAGAACTTTGCCCTGGCTGAAGAAAGAAGAGCCGAGGCTGTACGCGATGAGACGGAAGCTACGCTTAATACTGTCAGAGCGCTTAAAGAACTTGAAGGCATTGATATTGCGCACATTAAAGAACTTGTAGCAATTCATACATTGATCAAACAACAAGAACTTCAGAATAAAGTTGACGGTGCTACTGCTTCTAAACTTGCGACACCAGAACAAGAAAAACAGGTGCAAGCACCACAAGGACAAGTAAATGAATCTCCTGCTACATCAGAAGGTCTGATGTAGAGATAGAGGTTAATACCTGGCGGCGCTCTGCGCTCAGCCGTTTCGAAAGGAAGACCAGCAATGGCAAAGTATAAAGATGGTGGAGTTATGATGAGAGACGTTAGATCAAGAGATGGTGACTCTATGTTTAGAGACGACGTAGCGGTTTCTAGAGACTCTAGTTCTAGAGATGGCGGGACAATGGTAAGGGAATCTGATTCGCTTCATGCTAATCTTCCTACTAAAGTGGCTATCCAGAGCTATCCAAACCCATACAGCTTCTTACCTGATGGCATGGATGATACTATTGTTGGTATTGATTCTCAAATAAAGCGGGACTCTCCTGTGAGATACCGTGGATTCAACCCGAGCAAGAGCTACTAGTAGTTAAGGCCTGCAAGAAGGAGCTTTTATGCAATACTACATTAGAAAGGGTTCCAATAAGTTTGCCCAGCCGCAGCCTATTAACGTGATGGAATCCCAGAAGCAACGCAATGACTTCAGGATTATTCCAACCGATGTTATTGGGACTTCCTGTTGCCCAGGGCAAGTTATTATTGGTTGCCTTGCTAACGAAACAGACATATTCTCACCTGAGGAGTTCTAATGCCGCAAGCATTCAGACCCAACAAGCAGGCTGAAAAGATTGTCTATGACATTCTAGGTAAACCAGCTTCGTTAGAGAATACTGAGTCTCCTTACAAGTTTAAAGACACAAGCAGGAGACTGCGGTTTGATGAAGAAAATCGTAATTGGTTAGGAACTTGATGGCTGAAAAGAAAATAAAGAAGGTTGAAAAGCACCTAAAGGGTGACATTAAGACCTCTAAGAAAGAGACTAAGGAAGACCGCAAACTCCTTAAGACTTTAAAGAAACCTGAGTTGAAGAAGTCTAAAAAGGACTCTGACGACAAAGGAGCAAAGAAGCTCGATAAGAAGAAGGTAGTGACTCCTAAGAAGAAGTCTAAATAAGTCTCGCTTTTATTCATGCATTGAACCCTCTACTTTACTGTAGGGGGTTTTGTGCGTCGTGACAACTCCACATTCTTTGCTATGATCTGGGTATGCAGTAAAAGAAGTGGAGCTAGTCCACACGAATTAGGAGAGAAAATATGACTAAAGAGACATTAGGAAAGATCATTCTTGATCTTAACGAAAAACCACAAGACATTGCTGAAGTTGGCGACTTAATGCCGTTGGAGCGGGAACGATACCTACGAGCGTTGCAGGATGCGGTTGATGAAGGAATCAAGCATTTTGACGGGGATTTCTATATAGAAGTTATGCTCAAGAAAGAGCAATTATTTCAACAAATGTTACCACGTATATTTGCCATACCCCGACAAACCTGTCCAACACCCTGGTATAACCAAGATGCATTCAAGTATAAGCGTAGTATCGGTACTTATATGTATTTATGGTCGGTGCCTTCACCTGAAAGCTGTGACTTTCTTATTGATAATGCCGATCAGCTCCCGATTGAATACCGAGAACTAATTGAGTATGTCATGAAGTACCGAGACCTCACTCTTTTGCGTTTATGTAATGATCTTAATGGGGAGAGCCATGGAACCATCGATCTCATAGAACCACCACGCACTTACTCAGGGATTTCAATACCATGAACAGGGAGCTCCTAACAATATGCGCCAACTGCTTCAATAAGCACGACAACCATGAACCAACATTTACACTGGTCAATTCCTACAAGGGCAGGAACCATATTTACCTTTGTGAAAACTGCATCCAGGAAGAGAAGAATATTAGCGATCGCAATAAAGAAATAAAGACAAAGGCCCTTAAAAGGGGCGTTAAACACCCTGTACTAGAAGTAAGCATTTTCGATAGAATGACAGTAGGCTGGGCAACAGAATAACCGGAGAAATCAATGAGCTTTGAAGTAGAATATGACAATGCTGGAAACGCTGTGCGAGCAAAAAGTAGCTCAAGCGGATACGATATTAAATTTGAAGCAGATGGTGCTGGTAAGGTAATTAACGAGTATCAATCACAGATATCACCCGTTGAAACCCCAGCGGATCAGCAACCAGAAAATACCCCGGATTTATCTTCGCAAACACCAGAAAACACCCCGGATATTAATACTTATGAACCCTCAGAACAACCAGAAGAGGTTGAGATTACCCCCGAAGAACAACCACGGATGGTTAAAGAAACGAAGGACTCATGGGGAGAACTGCGGGAGAAAGCGTGGCAAGCTGAACGCCGCGCCAAGGACTCAGAATACAAACTTGAACAAGCACTACTAAAGCATGAATATTCGGAACGCAAATCCGAAGTTACCTGGAACGAAGATGAACTTATAGAGGGCAAGCATCTTTCAGCTGTCGAACAAAAGCTGCAGGCAATGGAAGCGCGTCTCGCCAAATATGAGAGCAAGACAGCGGAACAATATGTAGAGTCTAAGCTTAAATCAGAACACCCTGACTTTAACTCTGTAGTTAGTTCAGAAAACTTAAAAAAACTGCAAGAGCAATACCCTGAATTAGCACAAGCGCTTTTTGCTGGTGAGGATCTGTTCGCTAAGGGCAAATCTGCTTATATTA
>Ga0163151_10008497_pt1 | contig 11562 bp, 8 predicted proteins | sample OliLakLV19MP5IB2_FD_145596 | JGI IMG/M metagenome (GOLD analysis project Ga0163151, IMG submission 145596) | Freshwater microbial mat bacterial communities from Lake Vanda, McMurdo Dry Valleys, Antarctica - Oligotrophic Lake LV.19.MP5.IB-2 | ecosystem: Environmental > Aquatic > Freshwater > Lake...
GCAACAGGAACTCCCATTCGGCATCCGTCACGTCGCTGGGATACGACTTCCGTGTCGTGCTCATGCACGCAAGGTCAGCAGCATCCGACAAATAAGTCAATAACAGGCTCTAGAGCGCATTTCTAAACCGCCTGGGGTGGCCGGGGCTGGACCGACCAACGGGAGGGAAGCCCCGGTGAACGCGCGACAGACCGGGGCTTCGCCGAAGCGGCTCCAGCCCCGGCCACCCACGTTCCGGATTCTAAAATGTGCGTTGGCGATTCTGGGGTCAATGGCATCCTGCACCCCGCCGGCGGCACCCACTCCGTCCACCATCTCTCCGCCGGTTGCGACGGAAGCCACGCCGCCGACGCACGCGGCAGCGGTTGAATCGCCCATTCGCTTCGAGTGGTTACAGAACAGCGGAATGGATTTCACCTACTACGGCAACCCCAGCCCCGAGCACTACATGACCGAACAGAACGGCGGCGGCATCGCGATCCTGGACTACGACCGCGACGGCTGGCAGGACGTGTTTCTGACGAACGGCGATCATTTCACCCGACCCGCCGCCGAACGGCACGCGATGCATCAACTGTACCGCAACGTCACCACCCCGGCGGGCGAGGTCCGCTTTCAACCGGTGGGAGCGGCGGCCGGCGTGTCGGTCTCCGGCTTCGGCATGGGCGCGCTCGCCGGCGACTACGACAACGACGGCTTCGCGGACCTCTTTGTCTGCTACTACGGATCGGTGCAACTGTTCCGCAACAACGGAGACGGCACGTTCGCCGACGTCACCGGCGAATCGGGCATCCGCGGCGGCGAATGGAGCGCGAGCGCCGTCTTCGCCGATCTGGACGAAGACGGCGACCTCGACCTCTACGTGGCCAACTATGTGGTCTACGCCGCCACCGATCCGCCGTGCTTCGTGCAGACGACGCAGCGCATCCAGATTTCCTGCGGGCCGATTGGACGGACGGCGCAGGCCGACCGCTTGTGGGAGAACCTGGGCGACGGCACGTTTCGGGACGTCAGCGCCGCGTCGGGCATTCACTCCGTCGCAGCCGGCAAGGGGCTGGCGGTCGAAGCGGTCGATCTCACCGGCGACGACCGCCTCGATCTCTACGTCGCCAACGACACGACCGACAACTTCCTCTTCGTCAACCGGGGCGGATTGACGTTCGAGGAGGTCGGTCTCGTGCAGGGCGTCGCCGTGGGGCAACGCGGCACGCCCGAGTCGTCGATGGGCATCGCCTGCGCCGACTTCGATCGCAACGGGCGGTTCGACCTCTTCGTCACCAACTTCGAGAATGCGGTCAAGGACTTCTATCTCAACCTGTCCGACGACGGCTTTCTCCACGCCAGCGCGACGTATGGGCTGGATCTGCCGTCGCGGCCGATGCTCAATTTCGGGACCGTCGCCGCCGACTTCGATCTGGACGACTGGCCCGACCTGTTCGTCGCCAACGGCCATATCTGGGATTTGACGGCGGGCCAGGACAAGCACCAGTACGAAATGACGCCGCAGCTCTTTCGCAACCGGCAGGGGACGCGGTTCGACGACGTCTCCGCGGGCAGCGGCTCCTACTTCACGCAGAAGTGGCTCGGCCGGGCGGCGGCCGCGGCGGATCTGAACAACGATGGAGCGACGGATCTGGTCGTGGGCCATCTGCTGCGGCCGGCCGCGGTGCTGATGAACACGAGCGAGCTGTCCGGCCGGAACCTCACGGTGCAACTCGTCGGGCGGAACGCGCCACGAACACCGCTCGGAGTCCGAGTGACGGCGATCGTCGACGGCGAGCTGCGGCAGCACCACGTCGTCGCGGGGGGGAGCTATCAGTCGAGCAGCGATCCGCGCGTGATCATTCCGACGGGGAGGACCGCAGCCTCCGTGTCGCTCCGAATCGCCTGGTCGAGCACGGACGTCGAGCAGTGGAACGACCTGCGTGCGGCGGGGCACATCTGTCTGATTGAGGGGCAACGTGCGCCGCTTGTCAAGCATCACTAGCGGGTGTGATCGCTAAAAATTAGTGGTCGATAGACATCGAGGTCCACGGCATTCGCAGCCCCGATAGGGGCGACCGGACTGTCGCCACGGGTGGAGCGGCGAGGCGGCGGTAGCCGACCGACGCGGAACCCGTGGTCAGGTTGAACGAGCGGGCCTTGCCTCGGCAGGGGCAAAGGATTCCGCTGACAGGCAGAATTTCCGCCGGCCCTTCGGGACGGACCCGGGTTGCGCTCCGCCCGCAGCGGGCTGCGCTTCACCCGTGGCTACAGTCCGCGGCCCCTGCCGGGGCCAAGCAGACACGCTCTCGATAAACGTTTCCCAGCCATTAGCGACCACAACCAATCGATCGCTAATTCTTCATAAATCGCTTGGCGGTCACGGCACCACGCGGCAGAATCGGTGTTCATATCAGCGAATGTCAAAGCGGTTCTCGCTTGCGTGTTCGTTCTTCGGGCATTTGACGAAACTTCATGGGCACCTCGGTCGTCTTGGATTTCGCGGGTGCTGAAGGCTGCCGTCGTGCGGCATGAGACATGCTCTTTCCGATCGCAGGGGGATCTCCTCGCTGAAACTGGTGCGGGACCATCGCTCAGTCATCCATCAATCTGCCAATTCTCAACGAAGCTACACGGGAAGGGTCTGCATGATGCTGTGTTGGGCTGTCGCGCGTCGGTCTGTTCTCGCAAGCGGTTCGCAGTGGTCACTGACACAGATGTCGTTGATCCTAAGCGTCAGCGTGGCGCTGATCGGTTGTGGCAGCGGCGGCCCCAAGCCTCCCGATCTGGGCAAGCCGGTCGCCGTGAAGGGCAAGGTGACGATGGACGGGGCGCCCGCGGCTAATGTCGAAGTCACCTTCACGCGCGCGGCAGAAGGGCAAGCCGCGCCGGAGTCTCGCCAGTTTGTCGCCAAGACGGATGCCAACGGCGAATTCAGCCTGCCGAAGGTCTACCCGGCCAACTACAGCGTGATGATCGTCGACCCCGCAGAAATCAAGCAGGAGAACGCGGCCGTTGAAACGGGGAAGTACAAAGCCTACGGCGTCAACAGCTCACTGACTGCCAAAGTTGCTGAGGGAAGCACCGATTTTCCGTTCGAACTTAAGAGCAAATGATTCCCGATTGTGGGTCGGTCGCCGAACCGTCGCCTTTCGATCCGCGAAAGGAACGGTCTTTCGCGGAGCGAAAGACGACAACTGCCCTTTGTCCTTCATTCTTGACCTCGTTGGTCCGACGTCCGTTCGGACCCGTTCCGTGTTCGTTTCGTCATCTTCTCAGGAGTCCCGCATGACAGCCCCGTCTGGACAACATCGCCGCGTGCTGTCGAGGGCGTTCACCCTCATCGAACTGCTGGTCGTGATCGCGATCATCGCCATCCTCATCGCCCTGCTGCTCCCGGCCGTTCAGCAGGCGCGCGAAGCCGCCCGCCGGACGCAGTGCCGGAACAACCTCAAGCAGATCGGGCTGGCCGTTCACAACTACCTTTCGACCTACACGGACATCTTCCCGCGGGTGACGATGATCCCCAATCATCGGACTTGCTGTTGTGTCGCCTACACGGCCAACGCCGCGGGCATGTCCACGGACCCGCCGCAGCACTCCGGGTTTCCGTATGTGGTCAACGGCCACACTGTGCATACGATGCTGCTGCCGTACATCGATCAGGCGCCGCTGTACAACACGATCAACATGAACCTGCGGTACGACCACTCGTCGCAGGCGAACGCCGTCCGGACGGTCCTTGCCGCCTACAAGTGCCCCAGTGATACGCAGCGAGTCACGCATCGCAATCAGCTCTCCCACAATGACCCCGCGGTGACGATGAGTTTCGCCGTCCACAATTACCCCGGCGCCGGCTCGTCCCATCCCTATGGGCTCTGTATGGCACACCAAAACTCCGTCCCCGCGGCGTTCCCACTTCCGCACCCTCTGAATGCGGCCCAATTTGCCGGGGTCTTCTCCGAGCGCCACGGCCTGATGGCCGATGCCGGCGCCGCGTTCACCATGTTCGAACCGTGGGTCAAGCTGGCGGCGCTCTCCGACGGCACCTCCAACACCATCTTGTTCTCCGAATTCACCCAGGACTCCGGCCGGTGCCCAACGGTCGCCGGGCAGACTTCGGGAACCGCGGGCGACAATCAGGCCAAGGCCGGCTGGGCCCAACCCTTGACCGGCGCAACTGCCTTCACGCTGCGAATCGGCCCCAATGGCTGCAACGGCCTCGCTGGCAACGGCTCGAACACCGGCATCGCCCGCAGCCGGCATACGGGCGGCGTTCACGCCCTGCTCGCTGACGGCGCCGTCCGGTTTGTCAGCGAGAACATCGACCTCGCGACCTGGGTCTTTCTCGGCGATTACAACGACAACCAGGTGGTCAGTGAGTTCTAGGCCGCGTCCACGGAATTCGGTGACATCAACGAAGCCCGGCCGCACAGCGTGCGGCCGGGCTTTTGTCTTGTGCCTTTGGCCCCGGAAGGGGCCGCGGAGTGTAGCCACGGGTACAGCGCAGCCCGCTTCGGGCGGAGCGCAACCCGTGGCTTTCGGACTACGACACGCCCGTCCCGAAGGGCCGGCGGAAGTTCGCGGCGACGCACTGACGCACGCTTCCCTTGCCCCTGCCGGGGCAAATTCCACGCCTTCGAGTTATGAAGCGGTTTCATAACCCAATCCGTGTCGTGGCGGGACATTGATCGGTGGTCAAGTACGCCGAAGGCGTTCGATCGCACAGCCCAGGGTCGCGAGTCTGCGAGCGCACCCTGGGAAATGGCCACCGAGGTGCATCGACCCTGAAAGGGTCGCATCATCGGCGGCGTGAATTCGTTATGAAACCCTTTCAGGGTATGGGGTTCGTCATCAATCGCCACCCAGGGTGCGCTCGAAGACTCGCGACCCTGGGCTGTGAGGGACAACGCCTTCGGCGTAAAGACCATGCTGTTACGAAACAGCTTCTTGACCGCGAGTTCCGCGTCGGGGGCAAGGCCGCCGCGCCGATGCACCCGTGGCGACATTCCGGTCGCCCCTGCCGGGGCTGAGTCGGTTGCCACCGCGGCGATACTGTACATAATATCCGTACGGGAGGTCGCCGCCATGAGACACGGGTCGCAGCTCGATCCGCCGAATCGGTTCGACAAATCGCACGCCGTGCCCGATTTCGAGCATCTCGAATGGGATACCGAATATCTCGCCACGCGGCACGACCGGCGGATCGAATATCTGCCGGATTCGTCGCAGTCGCTCGTCACCTCCAACGATTCTCCGGACATTCCGTTTCGGTACAGCGTGAATCCGTATCGCGGCTGTGCGCATGGGTGCGCGTACTGTTACGCGCGGAGCTCGCACGAGTATCTGGGGCTGAACGCGGGGCTGGATTTCGAGACGAAGATCTTCGTCAAGCACGCCGCGCCGCAACTGCTTCGCGACTTTCTGGCCCGGGACTCGTGGAAGCCGGAGCCGATCATTTTCTGCGGCGTGACCGACTGCTATCAGCCGGCCGAGCGCGAGTTCCGGCTGACGCGCGGCTGTCTGGAGGTGGCGAACGCGTGTTCGCAGCCGATTGCCATCATCACGAAGAACGCGCTGGTGCTGCGCGATCTCGATCTGCTGGCGGACATGGCGTCGCGACGGCTGGTGCAGGTGAATCTGTCGATCAACTCGCTGAACCCCGAACTGGCCCGGACGATGGAGCCGCGGACGAGCATTCCCGCGGCGCGGTTGCGGGCGATGGAGACGCTGGCGAAGGCGGGCGTCCCGGTGCGGGTGATGGTCGCCCCGCTGATTCCGGGCCTCAACGATCACGAAGCGCCGGCGGTGATGCAGGCGGCGAAGGACGCCGGGGCGGGCGACGCCGGCTACGTGCTGTTGCGGCTGCCGCTGACGGTTGAGCCGGTGTTCCGCGAATGGCTGCACCGCACGCAGCCGCTGGCGGCGGAGAAAGTCGAGGGCCTCATCCGCCAGACCCGCGCGGGAAAACTGAACCGCTCGGAATGGGGCGAACGGATGCGCGGCACCGGCGCGATCGCCGAGCAGATCGCGGCGATGTTTCAGGTCTTTCGTCACAAGCTCGGCTTCGGCCGCATGCCCGGACTGGACTGCACGCAGTTCCAGCCGGCAACGCCGCAGAACGGGCAGCGACGGTTGTTCTGACGACGCCCCGCCCTGGGATCTCAGTGCCGCTGGTACAACCGTAACGGCTCAACTACACGGCGCAATCCCTTCCGGTTTCTCGTTCGATCCGTTTGACCGGTCGCGTTCCGAAGCTAGGGTTCACTGCGACTGAGCGGAAATCGACCACGTTTGGCGCTCGCCCCTGGCTCGGAGATCGGCGTCGCCGTCCGCGACGGACCTCCGGTCATTTTTACACAGTAAAACGGATGCTGCGACGATGTCTTTGCTGGCCACCGCACCGTGGACCGACAGCCAACCATTGGACCACGACCCTGCTGTCGGCGGTGCATCGCTGGCCGAGTCGCCCCGGACGCTGCTCGGCCTGATGGAGTTGTCGCGGCGGGCCGACGCCGATCGCAGCGACCCCGCCGACGAGGGCCTCAACGGCATCATCAGCCGGCCGGTGCTGCGCAGCCTGTTGTCGGCGCTGCACTACCGCAATGTCGCCACCGTCCGGCACAGCCGTCGCGTCGCACTGCTGGCCGTCGCGCTGGCCGAGCACCTCGGCTGGGAAGGCCGCAGCCTGAAGGTGCTGGAGGCGGCGGCGCTGCTGCACGACATCGGCAAGATCGGCGTGCCGGACAACATTCTGTTCAAGCCCGCCAAGCTCAGCCCGGACGAGCTGGAGGTGATGGCGCTGCATTACAACATCGGCCTGGATGTGTTGCAGGCCTGCCGCGCCGACCGCGAAGTCCTGGAGATTGTCGCGCAATCTCAGACCAGTTACGGCTGCACCGAGCCGGTGAAGCGGCTGGGTTGCGACCTGCATCTGGGGGCGCGGATTCTCGCCGTCACCGATGCCTACGAATCGTTGTGCGCCGAGCAGGTGTACCGTCCGGCCCGTCCGCACGACAAGATCATGAAGCTGCTGACCGACGCCTCCGGCTCGCAGTTCGACGGCAACATCGTCTGCGTGCTGGCCCGGTACATCAAGCTGCACGGGTTGCCGTTCGAGGCTCACGGCCAGGATCTCGACGACGGCATCCGTCAGCGCGGCCCGACGTCGACGCAGGAGACGCTGGAAGCCAATGCGCTGTGCCAGATTTTCTCGCATCTGCACCTGCTGGAAAGCGTGTACGACGGGTTCATGATCGTCGACGCCGACCGGCGGGTGCTGGTCTGGAACCGCGGCGTGGAAGCGCTGGTCGGGCGAACGTCGAATGAGATGATCGGCAGCCCGTGGTCGAGTCAGTTGCTGCGCTACGCCGACCGACAGGGGACTCCGCTCGAAGACGAACAATGCCCGATGTGGCGGGTGGCTTCGTCGCACCATCCGCTGACCGCGGAGGTCCAGCTGACCCGCATCGACGGCCGCGTGGTGACCGCCGAAGTGCAGACGGTGCCGATTCTCGACCACGACGGCCAGTGGCAGGGCGCGATGGAAATCTACCGGGATCTGACCCGCAGCGGCGGCCGTCGCCCGCAGGAATTCCGGGAACTGAAGATTCTCGCCAGCCGTGATGCGCTGACGTCCGTCGCCAACCGCGGCGAGCTGGAGACGCAACTCACCACGCTGGTCTCCGAGTTCAGCCAAAACCCGCACGACCCATTCAGCGTGATCTTCGTCGATGCCGATCACTTCAAGAGCGTCAACGACACCTACGGCCACGCCGTGGGCGACCAGGTGCTCGTCGATCTGGCCCGGCTGCTGCAACAGGAGACGTACTCCGGCGAAGTGGTGGGCCGGTACGGCGGCGAAGAGTTCATTGTCCTGTGCCCCGACACCACACTGGACGACGCAGTCCGCCGCGCCGAACGGCTGCGTAACGCGATCCGCACCGCGAAAATCGCGAACGTCGACCGTCTGCGGGTCACAGCGTCGTTCGGCGTCAGCCAGGCGGAACCGGGCGACTCCGTCGAAAGCGTGCTCCGACGGGCCGACAAGGCGCTGTACTCAGCCAAACAAACGGGGCGGGACAAGACCTGCTCGCTGACCAACGCCCAACTGCTGGCCTCGGGACCGGACGGCGTTCCCGCGGACGATCAGGAGTCCCCGTTCCTGCACACCTGCTGGTTCTCGGCCGTGATTCCCGCCGAAATGGTGGTCTACAAACTAGGCGGTTACGTTCACGACTTCGAGGCGCGACTCGTCGATGTCTCGCCGGCGCGCGTGCTGCTGCGGCATGGCAGCCGCACGCTGTGGGGCTTCTGGGGGAGCCATCCCTCCTCGCAGCCCGTTGAGATCGAAGTGCTGTTCGGCAACCCGCTGGCGTCGGCGAACGGCGAGCATCGCATGACGCAGAAGACCAGCATCGGCGTCAAGGTCCGTCCGCTGGGCTGGATTCGCAATCGCGAAATCTTCCAAGACCGGGCCCGCAAAGTCGTCCGCGAGCTGAAGCACTACTTCGCCGCCGATTGACTTTTGTAGGGTGCAGTCGAGGCTTTGCGAGGCTCACCTCATTCGTTGGAGTCCAGCCTTTAGGCTGTCTTCGAGGGACGGGTAGGAAGACAGCCTAAAGGCTGGACTCCAACGAATGAGGCAAGCCTCGCGGACTCGACTGCACCTACAAAACATCCGCCAGACCGGTGTCTCCCCGGATGATTGCCGCCGCTCTCGTCGGCCTATAGAATCGTGTGGCTGACGAAATGGCCGTTGCGTGACCGGTGCGCCCGGTGACGAGACGGTCATTCCGCCGCAGTCCGGGTTGGGTGCGAGCTTCGTGCCGATCGACTGACAGCGGTTGGCAAGCGGAGTCTGCGCCCGGCGTGTTTCACCACAGTCCATACGGCTGCGGGGGAGCCTGTCGGCAATGATCGCGAGCACGGTCACAGCGATACAGTCCAACGTGTTGGCCTTGAACCGCCAGTACGCTCCCGTCCACGTTCTGTCCGTGCGTCGGGCGTTCTGTCTGCTCTACAAGGGCCACGCGGAAGTCATTCACGTCGAGGACGGTTCGTACACGTCCTACGACTTCGAGGGCTGGCTGGAATCGAGCCTGTTGCGGCTCGAACTGGGCGAACCCGATGAGGCCGCCGACTTCATCCAGTCGGTCAATTTCGAGATTCAAGTCCCCCGGGTCGTTCGGTTGCTGCGCTACGAGCGGCTGCCGCGGAACGGCGTGAAGTTCAACCGACGGAACATCTTTCTGCGGGACGATTACGTTTGCCAGTATTGCGCGCGACGCTACAGCGCCCACCGGTTGAGCCTCGACCACGTGCTGCCCCGCAGTCGCGGCGGCCCCACGACTTGGGAAAACATCGTCTGCTGCTGCCTGGACTGCAATGTCCGCAAAGGCGGCCGCACGCCGCCCGAAGCCGGCATGAAGCTGCAGCGTGCGCCGCGGAAACCAGCGCGTAACCCGCTGTTGTTTCAGCACATCCGGTCGCAGAAATACGCCCTGTGGAAGTCATTTCTGGTCGATGCTCAGTGACTCGGCGCAGTCTCGTCCCCTCTCCCGGCGCTTCGCTGGGAGAGGGTTAGGGTGAGGGTGCTTCGGTCTTTTGTCTTTTCAATTCGAGGCGAAGCGGAAGGCAGAAGGCAAAGTCACCCTCACCCCCGGCCCCTCTCCCAGCGAAGCGCCGGGCGAGGGGGGAAAACCAAGACCTTGGCTCGTGAGCGGGGTTTTTTGGTTGCAGTCGGAAAAAAAACGCCGTAGCGTGGCGTTGTTAACCCTGATCCCCGTCAGCATCGCGGCGGCCGACCGGCCCCCCCGAGGGTTGGAACCACTTTTGAGGAGTACGCTCGGATGACACGTGCCGCCGCTCGCCCGAAATCGTCCCGCCGTCGGGGCTTCACGCTGATCGAACTGCTCGTGGTGATGGCGATCATCGCCCTGCTGGTCGCGCTGCTGTTGCCCGCCGTTCAGCAGGCCCGCGAAGCCGCACGCCGCACGCAATGTCTGAACAATCTGCACCAACTGGTGCTGGCGATGCACAACTACGAAGGCGCGCACCGCGTCTTTCCGCCGGGGGTCGTCGCTCCGGGGGCCGGCTGCGAGACCCCATTGCCGCTCACCTATACCGAGCCGTTCCTCGTCCCGCTCCCCCGCGTGGGCAACCAGGCGCAACAGCAGCCGGTGGCCATCGGCGCGAACAACACGTTCTGGAACTACAGTAATCTGTGGAGCTGGCACGCCTTTGTGCTGCCGCAGATCGACGCCGGAACCGTGCAGTTGACCTTCCCGCCTGCGGGCAAATTCCTGGATTGCCTCACCGCCGCAGCGGGCGGCAGCAGTGCGCCTCCCTCGACCAATCTGAACTTCCTGCGGACGCAGATTCCCAGCTACGTCTGCCCCAGCGCTTCGCTCCCCGCCGGACGACCGGTGCTGCAAGTCAGCGCGTCCACCAATGTGAGCCTGTCGCCGGCGTACGGCACCTACCGGGGCGTCGCCGGCACCCTCGGTTTCGATGCGAACGGGCAACCGGTCACCAACCCCAGCGACGGCATGCTCTATCTCAACAGCTCCGTCGGCTTCCGCGACGTGAGTGACGGGACCACGACCACTCTGATGCTGGGCGACAGCTACTACGGCTTCTGGGCCGACGGCACCAGTTGCTGCGTCGCCGGAGCGCCAGTCGGTTTCCGCAGTCAGGTTGGCGAGACCGTCTATGGCGATGAGCTGACCGGCGGCGTCTGGCTCTCCGGCGGAAACGCGGGCGACTACCGCTTCTCGTTCGGCAGCCAGCACGGCGACGTGATCTGCTTCGCCATGGTCGACGCCAGCACCAAGACCATCGCCCGCACCATCGACCGGACGGTGTTCCTGGCCCTCATGACCCGCAACGGCCGCGAGAACATCGCCGATCAGAACTTCTGATCGCTTGCGAACCAATGGCACATGCGGGAAGGGATTAGCCGACTGCCGACTGCTCACCGCAGCACCGTGGCGATCGCTGTGAATTTTGATCCCGAAGGGGATCGCAGATCGTAGCCGGGGGTCGCAGCGCAGCGAAGACCCCCGGAACGCGGCTACTGGGAATTGCATCCCGGAGGGATGCCAGAGCCAACCATTCTGGCATCCCTCCGGGATGCTCGTTGCTTCGCAACTTCATCCGGGGGTCTCCGCAGACTCCGACCCCCGGCTACGATCTGCGACCTCTTCGAGGTCAAGAATCGCCGCATCGAAACGACACACGCTGGGTGGCGGGGCCTAAGCCGCTTCGGCGTGGCTCCGGTCACACACGCAAGGCCGGGGACACGTGCGTCGGCGTCGCCAGCGCGCAGGACCGCAACTCCGCCGGCGAACCCGTCACCGGCGATCCCTACACCGGCGGGCACTGGATCAACTCGGCGACGCAGAACCATCGGTTCTCGTTCTCCAGCCAGCATCCCGACGTGGTGAACCTCGCGATGGTCGACGGCGGCTGCCGGACGGTCTCCAAGGGGGTCGACCGCCAGGTGTTCACGGCCTTGATGACGCGCAACGGGCGTGAGAACATCGACGCCGAGGATTTCTGATCGCGACGCCGATTCGC
>Ga0163151_10008498_pt1 | contig 11561 bp, 11 predicted proteins | sample OliLakLV19MP5IB2_FD_145596 | JGI IMG/M metagenome (GOLD analysis project Ga0163151, IMG submission 145596) | Freshwater microbial mat bacterial communities from Lake Vanda, McMurdo Dry Valleys, Antarctica - Oligotrophic Lake LV.19.MP5.IB-2 | ecosystem: Environmental > Aquatic > Freshwater >...
CCGCCGCTCAACACCGGCTCGTGCTCGTGGCCCGCGACGGCGAACGGCTCGCGCAAGTCACCGACGAACTCGTCGCGCGCGGCGCGCAGGCGATCGCGGTGCCGGCCGATCTGCGCCTCGCCGGTGCCCCGGCCGAGGTCACCGCCGCGGCCGAACGCGCGTTCGGCCCGGTCACGATCGTCGTCGACAACGCCGGCACGGCGCCGGCTGACAAGGTCGAGAACACCACGGACGCGGTGCTGCGCGAGACGTTCGACCTGCACGTCGGCGCACCACTCGCGTTTGCACGCGCCTGCGTACCGGCGATGAAACGCGCCGGTCGCGGGTGCCTCTTGCACATCGCCTCGTCGGCGGGCCTGCGCGGTTTCCCGTTCACCGCGGCCTACACCGCTGCCAAACACGGCATGGTCGGTCTCGCGCGCGCGCTGCACGCCGAACTGGCAGGTGCCGGCATCGCCGTCTACGCGCTGTGCCCCGGCTTCGTCGACTCGGCGATCACGCGTGCGGCCGCCGCCGCCGTCGCGGCGCGCGGCAAGTCGACCGCCCAACAAGCGTTCGCCCGCATGGCCGCGCAAAACCGCATCGGCCGCATGCACAGCCCCGCCGAGGTCGCCACCGCGGTGGCCATGCTGCTCGCGCAACGCCCGGCCGGCTGTGTCTACGATCTCGACCGCGACGAACCGGCCTTCGTCGACTGACCCCTGACAGGATGCGGAGACCATGAGCCAGTACGACTTCAAGTTCGAGCGCTCCGGCGACGGCGTCGCCGTGCTGACCTTCGATCGCCCCGAGACGCTCAACTCGCTGACGTTTGCGATCTATGGCCAGCTCGAGCGGCTGTTCCACGAACTCGACGACGACGAGACGGTCAAGGTGGTGGTGCTGACCGGCCACGGCCGCGGCTTCTGCAGCGGCGGCAGCGTCGAGGACATCATCGGCCCGCTGCTCGAGAGCGAACTCGACGGCACGCTCGCGTTCACGCGCATGACCGGCGCCGTGGTGCGCAACATGCTGCGCCTGCAGAAGCCGATCGTCGCCGCGGTCAATGGCATCGCCGCCGGTGCTGGCGCCGTGCTGGCGCTCGCGAGCGACTTCCGCGTGCTCGCCGACACGGCGAAGTTTGCGTTCCTGTTCACGAAGGTAGGCCTCACCGGCGCCGACATGGGGGCGGCGTGGCTGCTGCCCAAGATCGTCGGCACGGGCCGCGCCATGGAGCTGCTGATGCTCGGCGACAAGGTGACAGCCGAGGAGGCGCTGCGCATCGGCCTGTGCAACCGCGTCGTGCCGGCCGACGCGCTGCTCACCGAGGCGCTGACGCTGGCGCGGCGGCTCGCCGCCGGCCCCGGACTCGCGCTGGCGATGACCAAGAAGCTGGTGTGGAACGAGTGGACGATGGACCTCGAGACCGCGATCGAGCAGGAAGCACAGGCGCAGGCGCTGCTGCTGCGCGCGCACGACCACCGCGAGTTCTACAACGCGTGGATGGAGAGGCGCGACCCGCGCTTCCTCGGCAGGTGACCCGGCGATGAACAGAGCACTCTGGCTGCCCGACAGCGACCTCGACCCGTCGCACCGCGACTTCGCGTCGTCCATGCGTTCGTTCGCCACCAACCACCTGGCGCCGCACGCGCGGCAGATCGACGAACAGCGCACGTTCCGTCGCGAGATGGTCGGCGAACTCGGCGCCGCCGGCATCCTCGGCGGGCCGTTGCCCGTCGAGTACGGCGGCACCGGCTGGACGCCGCTGCAGTATTCGATCGCGCACGAGGAACTCGGCGCCGTCTGCAGCAACGCGCGCGGCTTCTGCGCCGTGCAGACCGGGCTCGTGGCGATGTGCCTCGCGAAGACGGGCACCGACGCGCAACGGCGGCGCTGGCTGCCCGACCTGATCGCGGGCCGTACGATCGGCTGTTTCGCGCTGACCGAGCCAGGGGCCGGCAGCGACCTCGCCGCCGTGCAGACGTTCGCGCGCCCGGTGACGAACGGCTGGACCGTGCAGGGCGAGAAGTGGTGGATCACCAACGGCGGCATCGCCGACGTGATGATCCTGTTCGCGACGATCGACCCCTCGCTCGGCCGCAACGGCCTCACCGCGTTCGTCGTCGAGACGCAGCGTCCCGGCCTGCGCCGTTCGCCGATGCCCGGCATCGAACTCGGCCACCGCGGCAGCGACCACGCCGTGTTGACCTTCGACGGCTTCCCGGTGGCCGGCGACGAACTGCTCGGCGCGGTCGGCAAGGGTTTCGGCATCGCCATGAGCGGCCTGGCCGCCGGGCGCCTGTCGGTCGCCGCCGGTGCGGTCGGCATCCACCGCGCCGCCCTCGCCGCCACCGTCGAGTTCACCACCGGCCGCGAGCAGTTCGGCCAGCCACTCGCCAACTTCCAGATGATCCAGGAACGGCTCGCCGACCACCTGACGTCGCTGCACGCGAGCAGAGCACTCGTGCACCGTTGCGCCGCGCGGCGCGCGCTCGGCACCGAGACGCACGCCGACTTGGCGATGGCGAAGCTGTACGCGACCGAAGCCGCGGCGAAGGCGGCCGAGGACGCGGTGCTGCTGCACGGCGCGCGCGGCTACAGCTCGGCGTTCCCGGTCGAACGGCTGTGGCGCGACGTCCAGGCGCTGCGCATCTACGAAGGCACGTCGCTGATCCAGAAGACGATCCTCGCGCGGCTGCTGATCGCGGATTCCTGACCCCGCGGACGCAGCTACCGATTTTCCGGGCGCGTGTTCGAGAACGCGATGCTGACCGTGGCCCGGTTCTCCCAATCGCTCGCGACGCCGGGCTTGTCCTTCGTCACGCGCCATTGGCACGACACCATGCCCTCGCGGATCTCGGGGTTGCTGGTCCGGATCACGCGCTCGAGCGACTTCAGCCGCTCGACGGACAGGTCGACCGACGTGCGCTTCTTGCCATCCTTGGGATCGACGCCGATCGGCAGCTCGGGCGTCTCGATGACGATGGCGATGTTGGACGAGAACGTCAGCGACGCGGTGACCGTGCGGTTGAGCCAGCTCTGCACCTCGCGCTTGATCGGCCACGGCCTCGTCGCGTCGAAGAAGTCGGAAACGGGCGCCGTCAGCGTCACCGTGTCGTCGGTCTGCACGATCGTCAGCGACTTGCCGGCGACCTCCTCGTACTCGGGCAGCGCTTCCTTCAAGAACTCGCGCATCGCGCCGTTCTGCGCCGTCACGAGCGGCGCCTTCTCGGGCACGTCGCCGCCACCGCTGACCCGGTCGACGATGCCGATGTCGTTGGTCTTGCCCTCGCCGGCGATGTGGAACGCGAACTGGATCGAGTTCTTGACCTCCAGCGCCTTGCTCTTGTTGGCCTGGCCCAACGAGAACAGCACCACGAACAACGCGAACAGCAGCGTCATCATGTCGGCGAACGAGACGAGCCAGCGTTCGTGGTTGACGTGCTCTTCGTGCTTGTGCTTCTTGGCCATGTCGGGCGCGGCTCAGTGCTTCTTCTCGCCGCCACCGCCGTGATTGCCGAGGTAGACCTTGAGCCGCGTGCGCAAAGCACCCGGCGCGACACCCGATTGGATGCCGACCACGCCCTCGAGCACCATGCTTTTCAGCAGCTGGCTGTGTTCGACGTGACGCTTGAGCTTGAACGACATCGGCAAGCAGACGATGTTCGCGAAGCCGACGCCGTAGACGGTCGCGACGAACGCAACGGCGATGCCTGGACCGATCGCGGCTGGATCGTCGAGCACGCTCATCACGTGCATCAGGCCGAGCACGGCGCCGAGCACGCCAACCGTCGGCGCCAACGCCCCCCACGTCTCCCAGAACTTCATGCCCGCCTTGTCGTCTTCCTCGGCGATGTGCATGTCGACCTCGACCGTCTCGCGGATCGCCTCGGCCGAACTGCCGTCGATCGCCAACGTCAGGCACTTGACGAGGAACGGGTCGCCCTGACCGCTGTTTGCGTACGTCTCGAGCGCGAGCAACCCCTCACGGCGCGCGAGATTGGCCAGGTCGATGATCTTCTCCATCAGCCCGTGGAAGTCGTACTTGACGCCCAGGAACGCGCGCTTCAGCGCCTTGATCGCAAACCCCACGTCGGACGGGACCGTGGCGACGAGTGTCGCGCCGAACGAACCGACGATCACGATCAGGAACGCGGTCAGCTGCAACAGCGCGGTGGGATGGCCACCTTCGAGGATCATGCCGCCGATCACGCCGATGATGGCGAGCACGAGCCCGACGATCGAGAAGATGTCCATTGCCGCTGTCCCTGCCCCGGTCCCGGTTGCGCCGAAGAAACTGCTGCTCGCATTGTCGGCCCTTGCAACGGCAACTTGAGTCGCGCGTTGTCCCGCGCTCGCCATGACCAAGCCCTTGTGCCCCACTGATTTGGCTGCGCTCGCGACGATCCGTTCGGTGCTGCGTCGACGCATGTCGGGCGAGCGACGGCGAGGTGCGGGCAGGCCCCATGACGCGTTCGACGACGCAGGCGTCGCCAGTGTCGGATTCGCCGACACCGCGCGAGACAGGATCCTCTCGGCCCGGCGCATCGACAGCTTCCTGCGCGGCCTGTTCGACCCCGCGTAGCACGGTAGCGCCTGGATCCAAGCCATGCGGTCGCACTAAGGTTGGCGCACTCCTTCCAGAGGCCTCCCGTGCGCACCGCGACCTCCACTCCGTACTGGAACCCCAAGACCGAGACGCTGCCCAAACCGCGCCTGCAGGCGCTGCAGTTGCACAAGCTGCAGCGACTCGTCGAGTTCGCCTGGCACAAGTCGCCGTTCCACCGCCGGCTCTACGAACAAGCCGGCGTCACTCCCGACCAGATCAAGACGCTCGACGACATCCGGCGCCTGCCGTTCATGACGCGCGAGGACTGGATGGCCAACCAGGCGGCGACGCCGATGTTCGGCGACCTGATCACACGGCCGCCGTCCGACGCGATCCGCTACCACCTGACGTCGGGCACCTCGGGCCGCCAACCGCTGCGCGTACTCGACTCGCGCAAGGACTGGTCGTGGATCGCCGACATGTGGTGCTACGGCTTCTGGGGTTTTGGCATCCGCCCCGCCGACACGGTGTTCTTCGCCTTCTCGTACGGCTCGTTCATCGGCTTCTGGGGCGCGCACTACTGCTGCGAGAAGATCGGCTGCCTCACGCTCGCGTCGGGCAACATGACGACCGAACAGCGCGTCAAACAGATCGTCGAGATGGGCGTCACCGTCGTCTGCGCGACGCCGACCTACGCGCTGCGCATGGGCCAGACCGCCGAGAAGATGGGCATCGACCTGCGCAAGGACGGCAAGGTGCGCCGCGTGATCGTCAGCGGCGAGCCGGCCGGATCGATCCCAGCGGTCAAGAAGATGATCGAGGAGATGTGGGGCGGCAAGTGCGGCGACACGGCCGGCATGACCGAGATCGGCACGATCATGATCTTTGAATGCGACCACCAGCCCGGCGGCCCGCACATCATCGAGGACCACTTCATCGAGGAAGTGCTCGACCCCGATTCCGGCAAGCCGATGGGTTACGGCGAACGTGGCGAACGCGTCGTGACTTCGTTCGGCCGCGGCTTCATCCCGTTGATCCGCTACCGCACCAAGGACCTCGTCTGCAAGGTGCCGCACACGCGCTGCAACTGCGGCCGCACCGGCGACATCTACGAGGGCGGCATCCTCGGCCGCGTCGACGACATGAAGCTGATCCGCGGCACCAACGTCTACCCGCGCGCCGTCGAAGCCGTCGTGCGCGAGCACAGCGAGGTCGAGGAGTTCCAGATCGTGATCACGCGGATCGACGCCGTGCAGGACGAGATCACCATCAAGGTCGAGCTGAAGCCCGATGTGCAGGACGTCTGGCCGCGCCTGCAGGCGCAGCTCGGCAAGGACCTCGCCGATGCGCACGAGGGCCTGCGCTTCAACGTCGAGCTCGCCAAGCTTGGTGAGCTGCCGCGCTTCGAGTTGAAGGCGAAGCGCCTGCAGGACCTGCGGCCCCAATACTGAGCGAGAGGATCACCATGACGAACCCGACCAAGGACCTGCTCGGCAACCCGCTGTCGAAGGACGAGATCGAACTGCTCGACCTCTACGCGCGGCTCAAGGTGCTGAGCCAACGCACCGACCTGCCGCCGGTCGCAACCGCAAACTGCAAGCAGGCGATGGTGCTGCTGTGGAACGCGTGCAACGACCTCGCCCTGATCTGCGAGGAGCCGGGCTGCGACTGAGCCGTCGCGGCTCGAGGATCAGCCGCGCGCGCCTTGCCTCTTGGCCTGGAAGCTGCGCACGTCCGCCAACACCTGCTCCACCATGCGCTGCATCGCGGGGCTCGCCTTCACCTCGATGTACCCGGAATCCTCGGAGCGGATGCTGGCGCCGTCGGTCGCCCAGTACTTCGGATCGGTCGCCTCGCGGAGGTTCTGCACCAGGTCGGCAAGTTGCATGTAGGCGTCGCGAGTCTCCACCGTCGCGGCGGTCTTGCGGGCGAACACGATGTCCTTCACCGGGTAGATCTCGGTCGTGATCGCGTCCACCGGGGCGGCGGTGGTTGCGTTCGCACCGTTGCCAGTCGCGCACGAAGCGCCGCACAGCAGGATCGTCGTCAGGGCCGCAGCGAGCAGGAGTTTCGGTTTCGTGATCATGGGACTGCCAGGGGTTGAGGGCTCGGCCGCGGGGGGCAAGCAGCCGGGGGCGGCACCATATCGGTTCGCTGGACCGCGCGCCGCCTTCGGCAACCCGCTGCCCCTGGATCGCAGTGAGTGATCGCCCTACCGTGCCGCGGTGGCCGAGTTGAATCGCTGGCTCACGCGCGTGCAGATCAAGGGCTTCCGTTCCCTGGCGGACATCTGCTTCGAGCCAGGCCGCTTCCGTGCGTGGATCCGGAAACTCGAGAGACTCTAGCCGTGCCCGCACCTTGCAAGACCGCCGCGGTCTACACCGACTCGCTGTTCCACACGTCGAACGGCAAGACGGCGCACGGTCTGATCCGTGGCCCGAGCCGCTTCGAGATCGTCGCGCTGATCGACCGCCACAGCGCCGGTCGCGACGCCGGCGAAGCGCTCGACGGCAAGCACCGCGGCATCCCGACGTTTGCCGACCTCGATTCGATGCTGGCCGCACTGCCACGCCGACCCGACTATCTCGTGGTCGGCATCGCCACGCACGGCGGCATGCTGCCTCCTGCGCTGCGCGGCACGCTGCTCGAAGCGCTGCGCCGCGGCCTGTCGCTCGTCTCCGGCCTGCACGAGTTCCTCACCGACGATCCGGCGCTCGTCGCCGCCGCGGCGATGGCGGGAGTCGAGCTGATCGACGTTCGCCGGCCGCGCCCGCCACGCGAACTGCACTTCTGGAGCGGTGCGATCCGCACCGTGAGGGCGCCGCGCATCGCCGTGCTCGGCACCGACTGCGCGCTCGGCAAACGCACTACCTGCCACGTCGTGCAGCAGGCCTGCGCCAAAGCCGGCATCCATGCGGCGATCGTGCACACGGGCCAGACCGGCTGGCTGCAGGGCATCCCGCACGGCTTCGTGCTCGACAGCACGCCGAACGATTTCGTCTGCGGCGAACTCGAACATGCGATCGTCTCGTGCGACCACGACCTGTCGCCTGACCTGATCCTGCTCGAAGGCCAGAGTGCCTTGCGCAATCCTTCGGGTCCGTGCGGCGCCGAACTGCTGCTCGGCGGCCAGGCGCGCGGCACGATCCTGCAGCACGCCCCGGCGCGGCAGTTCTACGACGGCCACGAGGAGGCGGGCTGCGTGATCCCGCCCGTCACGGAGGAGATCGCGCTGCTCGCCCACTACCACACGCGCGTGCTCGGGCTGACGTTGAACCACGAGGGGCTCGATGCGATCGCGCGCGCGGCGGCGAAGGCGCAGATCGAGGCGGACACCGGCTTGCCGACAGTGTTCCCGTTGCTCGAAGGCGCCGACCGCCTCGTGCCGGCGATCCGGGCGTTCCTCGCCAGCGAGCGCCAGCGGTGAAGATCCGCGCCATCGACCTGCTGACCGCGAAGGTTCCGCTGACGCGGCCGTACGCAGTGGCGACCTACGCAACCGACGCCGTGCGCATGGTGCGAGTCCGGCTCGAAGCCGACGATGGCACGTTCGGACTGGGTGCCGCGACGCCGCAGCCCGAGGTCAACGGCGAGACGTTCGAGCGGTGCCTGCTGGCACTGATCGACGTCGAGCCGCTGGTGTGCGGGCATTCGTTCACGAAGCCCGCAGAACTCGACGAGCAGCTGCGGCGAACGTGGCGAGGCACGCCGGGTGCGCGGGCGGCGATCGACATGGCGTTGCACGATCTCTGGGGCAAGGCGAACGGTCGCCCCGTCGTCGACCTGCTCGGGCGAGTGCACACGACGCTGCCGACTTCGATCACGATCGGCGTGCGCGATGTCGCGGCCACCCTCGCCGAAGCGGGCGAGTACCTGGGCCGCGGCTTTTGCGTGCTCAAGGTCAAGATCGGCGTCGACCTCGATCTCGACATCGAACGGCTGGCGCGCTTGCGCGAACTCGTCGGGCCGGCAATGCCGCTGTTGGTCGACGGCAACGTCGGCTACACGGCCGCCCAGTTGCCGATCTTCCTGAAGCGGACGCGCGCCTTGGACCTGAAACTCGTCGAGCAACCCCTGCCGCGTGCCTCGAGCGACGTGCAGCGCGGCCTGCCGAAGGAAGACGTGCAACGACTCGCGGCCGACGAGAGCATGCACGACGAGAACGACGCCGCGGTCCTGGCCCAGCAGCCGCGCGCGTTCGGCGTGTTCAACGTCAAGCTGATGAAGTGCGGCGGCATCACGCCGGCCCTCGCCATCGCGCGCATCGCGGCAGACGCCGGCATCGACCTCATGTGGGGCTGCATGGACGAGAGCGTGATCGGGATCGCTGCGGGGCTGCATGCGGCGTTTGCCTGCAAGGCGACACGCCACCTCGACCTCGACGGCAGCCTCGACCTGTCGCGCGACTTCGCGAGCGGCGGGTTCGCTCTGGAGAACGGCATGCTGCGCACGCTCGATGAGCCCGGGCTGGGCGTCCATCCGGTCGACTGAGCGGGGATTCTTCGGTCCGGCATCCCCCCTCCCCCCCCACTTGGAAGGAGGAGCACGCCTTGGATGACCCACGACCATTACAAACTTTTCCATTTCACCTACGCCCAACCGCAGAACGCGATCTCGCTGCTGCTGTCGATCCTGCCACCCGCAGTCGCGAGGGCCATCGATTGGGCATCGCTGCGCCTCTTGCCAGGATCCTCGGTCGACGAAGCGCTCCAGTCGCGCCATTCCGACCTGCTGTTCTCGGTCAACCTGCACGGCCGCAAGGTGCTGCTCTACGTGCTGTTCGAGCACAAGAGCGGCGACGACCACTTCACCGCGTTCCAGTTGGTGCGCTACGTCGTGCGGACCTACGACCGCTTCCTCGAGGAGAACCCTGGGGCGACCTCGCTGCCCCCGATCGTGCCGATCGTCGTCCACCACGGCGAACAGGGTTGGCAGGCGCCGCGCGAACTGCGCGACCTGATCGACCTGGGCTCGCTGCCATCGGAGATCCGCGAGTTCCTGGCGCCGCTGCAACCCAACCTCCGCTTCCTGATCGACGACCTCGCCACCGTGCCCGAGGCCGAACTGCGCGAGCGCACCGGCACGGTGATGCACCGACTCACCCACCTGTTGCTGCAGTTCGTGCGACCGGCCACCGAACGTGACCCCGTCGAGTTCGTGCTTCGCTGGCACGACCTCATGCTGGCACTGTGGAACCACCCGGACGGACGCAAGAGCATCTACGCGCTATTCTCCTACCTTGCCTCCCAGCTCGAAGCGCCGCCAGAGCGCCTCGCTGCTGCCGGGGCCCTGATCCACGAAGAAGTACGAACCATGGGCAAATCCATCGCCGAACAGTGCCGTGAAGAGGGACTCAAGAAGGGACTGAGCATCGCTGACCAGTGTCGAGAAGAAGGCCTCCGGCGCGGCAAGGCGGAAGGCAAGGCGGAGGGCCGCGCCGAACTGCTGCTACGCCAGATCAAGGCGCGCTTCGGATCGGCGCCGGGCGAAGCCGAACGCCGCATCCGCGCCGCCAGCACCGACCTGCTCGATGCATGGGGAGTACGGATCCTGACCGCGGCAAGACTCGAAGATCTGTTTGCCTGAGCGAGCCGAGGCCGATCTGGAGCCGCGTTCACCAGGACGGTCGACGCTGCGCGACCCCGCGATACAACGTGGCGACCATGCGCAGCATCGTGCAACCCGCCGGCCGACGAGCCCATGCTCTGGCGCTGGCAACCGCGACGCTGCTGCAGGTGGTCGGCGCGCAGGCGCCGCACTGGGCGTTCTCACCACCGCAGAAGCACGTCCCCGTCGTCACCGACGCGGGCTGGTGCCGCGACGAGATCGACCGCTGCGTGCTCACGGGACTGACGGCCGCCGGGCTGTCGCCCTCGCCCGAGGCCGAACGTGCGCTGCTGCTGCGCCGTGTGCACCTCGTGCTGACCGGCCTGCCGCCGACCCCCGACGAAGTCGCTGCGTTCCTCGCCGATGCGAGCAGCGATGCCTACGAACGGCGCGTCGACGCGCTGCTGCAGAGCGAGGCGTGTGCCGAACACCTCGCCACCGACTGGCTCGACCTCGCGCGCTTCGCCGACACCTACGGCTACCAATCCGACTTCGAGTGCCGCACCTGGCCGTGGCGCGACTGGCTGATCCGATCGTTGCACGCCGACAAGCCGTGGGACCAGTTCGTGCGCGAGATCGTCGCGGGCGATCTGCTGCCCGATGCGAGCACCGAGACGCGCACCGCGACGGCGTTCTGGAGGCTGCATCGCCAGACCAATGAAGGCGGCTCGATCGACGAGGAGTGGCGGCACGAGTACATCGCCGACCGCACCGACACGTTCGGCACCGCGTTCCTCGGCCTGACGATCGGCTGCGCGCGCTGCCACGACCACAAGTACGACCCGATCAGCCAGCGCGACTACTACACGCTCGGTTCGTTCTTCAGCATCGACGAAGCGGGCCTCTACCCGTACTCGACCGGCGCGACGCCGCGCCCTGTGCTGCGGCTCACGTCGCCGGAGCACGACGCCGAGATCGAACGGTTGCGGCACGAGGTCGCCGAGAAGGAGGAGGTGGCGCAACGCGCGCGCCGGCCCGCGGGCCCGGTCGCGGAACTCGTGTCGATTCCGGATGCGCTCGTGCACCACGCCTTCGACGAGTTCGAGTCGCACAGCGACAAGGCGATGCGCGGCAGGTCGTTCGACGGCGATGCGGGACACCTCGTGCCCGGTGTGCCCGCGTTCACGCGCGACGACGCGTACACCCTCGCGTTCTCGATCTGGTGCCCGGACCGCAAGGAACGCGCGGTCGTCGTGCACACGAGCCACTACACCGAGGATGCCGACACGCAGGGTTACCAGGTGCTGCTGAAGGACGGCAAACTCTGCTGGGAGATCGCGCACCACTGGCCCGGCTCGGCAATCGCGCTGCGCACGCAACAGGAACTGCCGCTGCAGCAGTGGTGCGAGGTCGTCGTCACCTACGACGGCAGCTCGCGCGCTGGAGGCATGGCGATCTGGGTCGACGACGACGCGCGCGGCGAGCG
>Ga0163151_10008502_pt1 | contig 11554 bp, 9 predicted proteins | sample OliLakLV19MP5IB2_FD_145596 | JGI IMG/M metagenome (GOLD analysis project Ga0163151, IMG submission 145596) | Freshwater microbial mat bacterial communities from Lake Vanda, McMurdo Dry Valleys, Antarctica - Oligotrophic Lake LV.19.MP5.IB-2 | ecosystem: Environmental > Aquatic > Freshwater > Lake...
GGATGCACTAAAGTCTAAGGACGTAACCCTCACTGTGTCCAAAGAATCCTCGGGCAAAGTTTTTTTAATGTCGAGCGACAAAAAAGTAATTTACGAAACTGCTTCGGCGGGAACTTCAATCTTAAAAAAAGAGTTGAGCGATTTTCGTGACAGAAAGTTTCCGTTTACCTTTGATGAGAAGCTAATCAAACAGGTGCAGGTGGATCGCAATAAATTTCGCCTTTCGATTCAGAACGACGCCAATAAGTGGGAGCCAACAAAGGAATTTAAGGGCAAAGAGCTTGATGTTTTAAAAGCGCAGGAGCTTATATCAAAAATTCGCGAGTTAAGTGCGGATAGATTTATTGCTGGAGTAGGCCCCAGGGGTTTGAATCCTCCAAAGGCACAAATCTTGTTAAAGGACGCCAATGGCAAATTGATTTTAGACGTGATTTGGGGCGAGAAATTTCGTGAGGGAAGCGATGACTATTATTTTGTGAGAACTAACTTAAGTAATGAGGTACTAGCCATCAAAGCCAATCGTATCGATGAAATACCCGGTGAAAATCTATTAGTATCAGAGCCAAAGCCCGAACCTGAGGCGCCTGGTAAGACGTTGTGAACAACTTCGCAAATAGCTATACAGCGCGATCGGCAACACGAGTGGATTTAGCTGGAGGAACACTGGATCTTTGGCCGCTGCATTCCTTTGTTGGCCAGTGCGCCACCATTAATGTTTCGGTAAGTGTTTTTACTTATTGTGATTTGGAGAAAAGGAAAGACAAAAAAATAACAATAGAGAGTAAAGATCAGGAGTTTAAAAAAGAGTTTGATTCCATCGAAGAGCTCTATTTAAGCAAGGACCCCGCTTTAAATTTCTTTAAATGTCACATTAAATATTGGAATCCCTCTTTTGGCTTTAATTTGACCACTCGCTCAGAGAGTCCCATTGGGGGAGGACTGGGCGGTAGTTCAAGTCTTTCAATTTCGGTCATGAAGACATTTGCCGAGGCGATAAACAGAAAGTTTGATTTGTACTCCATGGTTGAGGCTGCTCATAATATTGAAGCAGAAATATTGCGGACTCCTACTGGGATACAAGACTACGTTGCGGCGATATCTCCAGGATTAAATATCATTGAATTTTCACATGATGGTTTTAAAGTTTCAAATTCTAAATTTCCTGAGGCTGTTTTTAATGAAAATGCGATTTTGGTTTATACGGGTAAGCCTCATAATAGCGGGATAAATAATTTTGAAGTTTGCAAGCTTGCCGTCGAAGGCAAGCAAACTACTTTGATTGCTTTAAAAAAAATTCGTGATGTGACATTAGATTTGAGATCTGTGTTGCTGGATCAAGATTATGAAAAGCTCTCGGATATTTTTAGGAGAGAGTATCAGGCTAGAGTTGAATTAACTCCTCTTTTTTTGAGTCCCGAGATAGAAATTCTAGAAAAATTGGCGCTGATGTCGGGAGCGGAAGCGATTAAGATCTGCGGCGCAGGCGGTGGCGGTTGTGTGATGGTGTGGGCACCAGAGAAAAAGAAAGAAGTAAGCGCGAGATTAAAGGAACAGGGCATGAAAGTATTAGACGTGTCTATATACAATGGCTAAGAGAAAAATCAATCGCCCTAGTCCACGAGAGTTTTTAATCAAAAGGTTTTTGGGTCTGCACCTAGGCGGCGCCAAAACGGACAACACAGTTGTTGCAGTTCTAGAATATTATCCCAAACACAAGAAAGTATTTTTAAGTAGAATTCATTTGGGCCTAGGCGGTAAAAAAGATAAATCGGCTGATTTGGTTTTGCATGAGCTATTAACTATAGGCGAAAGTCCCATTGATCTTTTGAGCATGGATGCGCCACTCTCCCTTCCTAAGTGTATAATTTGTGAATTGAAGTGCCCGGGTTATGAAAAGTGTGGCGAACCTGAGATAAAGTGGATGTGGAATTGGTTTAAGAAACATGGAAAGCAAAAAAAACCTCCGCGCCAGTTTGTGCCTTATACTCAGCGCTGTACCGAACTACATGTTGCGTCTGAATATGAAAAAGCTTTTCATCCGCCTGAAGCCTTGGGCTCTAACATGGCTCCACTCGCTTCGCGGGCCCAATTTATCTTACGTCGGATAAAGGTTCCGACAATTGAGGTTTATCCCGAATTGTCTTTGTGGCGAATTGGTCAAAAGCTGGATATCTCAAAGTCGATGTTTAATTTTCATAAGCATTCAGTGGAAGGCGAGAGCAATCGCCTTCAAATTATAAAAAAAATTGTCGATAGTGGTTTGGTTTTTGTTTATGACCAGGATATCAAGGTATTATCTCAGACGCCCGCAGCTTTTGATGCGTTTATTTGTGGGTTGACGGCCTACATTCATGACATTGGGGGTAGTGAAGATCGACCCAAGGGCTTTCCGAAAAAGGAATCGTGGCTGACTTTTCCAAAAGAGAATTTTACTTTTTAATCGAGTAGTTTTTTAAAAACTGATACCCAGCAAAGGGTATCAGTTTAAAAAATTTAATTAGACTATTGTTTTTGGCAGGCCATTTTATCATTTTCGCCAGTATGATCCATCATGCACATGTAGTTAAGGGATTTTTCGACCTGACCCTCCAACAAATAAATTTTTGCCATAATCATCTCATCCTTTGGCCACGCTTTTATACCACGAAATGTAGCCTTAATAGCGTCTGTTTCAGTTTCCTTAAAAGTCTTTAACACCGCCACTACGCTGTCATTGACAGCATCAATGGTGCTACCATGTCCAAATGCCAATAGGGGAAACGCTGACGTTAGCAACAATGCTATAAATTTCTTTCTCATAAAACCTCCTTAAGGTTTGGTTAAAAAACTTAAAAATTTTTGACTATTTTCAAATGATTCTACGATTGGTGTGCTACTTCCTGGCTCATCTGTACCGGTCCCTGGTTCATCAGTTTCGGGTTCTGTAGGTGACGGCAGAGGTAGAGGGTCCGAATCTGGCGTCTCCTCTTTCTTCGCTCCATTTTTTATCCATTTATAAATTGCCTTCAATTCCTTCTTGTTCAATGAAGGTTCATTTTTTGGCATTTTTCCCTCAGCCACACTTTTGTATAGACTGCTTTTTTCTGGATTTCCGGGAATAATTAGCGGAGGAAAAACCGCGCCAGAAAATATTTTTTCATATGACGATAAATCTATACCCTTCTCGCTTTTTTGAGGGCCATGGCAATGGACGCACTTTGAAACAAATATATTTTCAGTAATGGATTTAAATCGGGGTTCTACTAAAGAAAACCCCTCGTCTTCGTCATGAGAAGAAGAACATCCCATTCCGACCGCTAGAACAAGGAGCGCCAGAAAAGGTATCAGTTTAAGATATTTATGTAAATTTACAAGCATGCAAAACGACCTCAAAAAAACAACGATCTACTCGCGCGTAGTCTTACCATACAGCACCAAAAAACACAATAAACACAATATATACCCGGAATCTCGCCCATTGCAGATTGTATCTTGTACAGGTGTTTTTGGCCAAAAAGGTCACTCGAAATGACAAATTGAGGCTTGAAATTACATCGAATTATTTAAATTTAAAAATAAAGGTATTTGCAGCGAAGATAGAAGATTCAGCTGAGGCTTTCCCCTAAAGATAGCGAGATCACTTGGCACCTGAATTGCTAAATAGATTACTAAATCGCGTAATTCCCTTAAGTTAGCCACTGGAGAGTACTATGCCGCAATCACGAATTTCTTGGGCGTTTGTTTTTTTGTTCTGTACCTCTGTTTTTGCGAGAACCGATAGAGTTTATAATCTTAAAATACATAATTTCTCCGTCAATTTTACGGGTGTAAAAGTCGATCATGCCCTTGCCATCAATGGCAGTATACCTGCACCGACACTGCGATTTAAAAAAGGCGAAATGGCAGTAATTAATGTTACCAACGAATTAAACGAGCCCACAACTTTGCACTGGCACGGCGTCTTGGTTCCTTGGAATATGGACGGACCTGAGTTTTCAAACACACAACTTATTAAACCTAAGGAAACATTTACTTTTAGATTTTTAATTAGACATACAGGAACCTACTGGTACCATTCTCACACCGACCTTCAAGAGCAAAGTGGGCTTTACGGAGCAATTGTAATCGAAGATGAAAACCCCCATCGTAATCACGCGGATCACGACCTTGTGGCCGTTCTTAGCGACTGGAGTAATGAGAAACCTACGACGATCTTAAGGAATCTCAAAATGGATGGCGACTATTATGCGTTTAAGAAAAAGTCTTTTCCATCTTGGATTGGGGCCATTCGGCATGGTTCTGTTTGGGATTATTTGAAAAGCGAGTGGATTCGTATGGGAGCCATGGATCTGAGCGATGTGGGGTATGATGCGTTTCTAGTAAATGGAAAAAAGAACATAAGTTTTTCAAAGGCGTTGCCCGGTCAGAAAGTAAGATTGAGACTTATTGATGCGGGATCTTCAACATATTTTTATGTCAACTTTGGCCAGCTCCGTAATTTTACAGTTATTTCTAAAGATGGCGTGGATGTAGTACCAGTGAAGGTCAATGAGCTGCTTATGGGACCTGGCGAGACATACGATATTATATTAGAAATGCCCAAGGACCCAAAAATAAGTGTGGAGCTAAGAGCTACAGCACAAGATGTGACGGGATACTCCAGCATTACGTTTGGCGCAGGTAAGGAAAGTGAAAGAGTGCCTGATAAGCTGCGACCAAACCCATATGTAATGGATCATGGTGGCCATGATGGCGGGCATGGTGGTGGCCATGGTGGTGGAGAACCCGGCGATGGGGACGGCGAACCTGGCGATGGAGACGGCGAGCCTGGCGGCGGAGAATCTGATGGTGGTGGTCATGGTGGTGGTCATGGTGGTGGCGGGCATACTCCTGCTAGCGGCAGTTCTCCTATGCCAATTCCCATGTCAGCGGCGATACCTATGACTAATCGGCTCAATTATAAAATGTTAAAATCCCCTGTTGACACCTCATTTGACGCTTCATTGCCGCGAAGAAATATCGATTTAGACCTGGATGGCGATATGAATCGATTTATCTGGACTATAAACGGCAAGTCGTTCTCTGAAGAAAAATATATAATGATTCGCTATGACGAGATCGTGCGGTTCACTATGCGTAATAAAACCATGATGCACCACCCGATGCACCTTCATGGCCATTTTTTTAGAATTCTAAACGGCCAAGATAAGTATTCGCCAAACATTCATACCGTTGACGTCGCCCCTATGCAAACAGTCATAATTGAATTTAGGGCCAATGAACCAGGCGTCTGGTTTCTACACTGTCATAACCTCTACCATATGATGATGGGCATGGCTCGACTAGTAAAGTATGAAGGATTCAAAATTCCTGGTGAGTTAGAGCACGAAGAAAAAGCCCATGGTCCCCACATGATAAAAGATAGTGATTTTTATCCTAGTGCAGAAGTTAAATTGTACTCAAATCGAAGTGAACTCAGAGCTAAACTTAACGGTGGTCGTTGGGACTTAGAACTCAATCTTGAAATTGATGAGTATAAGCTGGACACTCTCAACGCTGACGTTTTGTTTAAGCGCTACTTAAATCGTTTTACCGCTGTGGTGGGTGGCGCTGAATACGAGGACAAAAAGCTCTCGGCTCTCATTGGCCTTGCACACACATTACCCTTAAATGTGGAAGTATTGAGTTATGTAAGAACTGACGGTAAAGTCATAATTAAGCTTCGAAAGAGTATTCCTATCATTGATAGAGTCACCTTAGATATTGAGCCGGAGTTTTCTTATAAAGAAAAAATTGAGTTTGAGCTAGGGGTGGGACTGGGATATCAGTTTACCGCTCAGACCAAAGTGGGACTTTTCTTTAGACAAACCGACACTTCCGGAAGCACAATTGGATTAGGCGTAAGCGTTCGATTTTAAGTCCTGCGGACAGAAGTCCAGTAACTCTGGCAATACTGTTTATTGGTCTACTTTTCGCCCCTAAAAAAATTAAAAATCTACCCTAATTCTGCCGATTTGTATTGGTGATGAAGGCCGTTGTTTTAAGTATCACATTCTGGGTCACGCTTTGGTTGCCAAGTGCTTCTCATGCGCTTGAATATGGGCTCATTCGCCGCCTTGTGGTGTTTCCGATACTTGTTCCCGAAGAAATTTCTGATGTGGCAGAACAAGTTTGGTGGGATATGCGGGAGCAACTCACTCGTGACCGCAGATTTCTATTGGCTAGCAAATATTTTTTACAAAAGAAAGACGTGTATCAGCCGCGCGGGGCTTTGTCTCCGGCCGACGCCATTATTTTAGGAAAGCTTCTAGATGCTCATGCCCTGGTTGTGACGTATTTGCAAAAGAACACTTTAAGTATGGTGGTCTATAGTGGCGAGGATGGGAGTCTTTTTTGGAAAAAAAAATTGAATCTTCATCAATCCGTTCGCGTTCCCAGGCAACTGAGTAAAGCCGTTAGTACTTTGGTCAATGATTTTTTGGCTACACTTCCCTATCAGGGTTTTCAAATCGTGGATGCCCTTATTGGCCAAGCGATATATGAGCAAGACGGAGTCGAGCTCGCGAAAGTTGAAATAGGACTTCAAAGTCAAATTCAAGTAGGTGATCCCGTTCAATGGATTCGATTGACAAGAGTAAACCTCGAACCCCTATTTGCTGACGGAGGAAGAATCACTGTTTTTGCTGAGGGAAAGGTTGCGAAAGTAGAATCACAACACGCCCTGGTAGAAGTGGTTCGTGCCAAAAATAAGAATGAGATAAATGAAGCCGATCTCGTTCGCTTTCCGGCGGAACTAAAGCGTCTTAATGAAGATCTAGCCATGGAGGAAGAACTCAAAAGAAAAATATCACCTGAGTTTATTTCTAGCGAACTTGAATCTGTAAATGCGCAGAAAAATGCAAAAAAACCATTAGCTAGTTCTTTAGCTTGGATTATGGGTATGATGGCTTACCTTTTGCTCGCCTTTTAAAGGTCTAAATAATGGGTTCATGCTTTCATTTGAACGTGGATTAATACCCTGATGAGCAAGCCAGGTCTCGGGAGTCTCCATGCACATTATAACATTCCAAGCGGAGTTTTGACTCTTAAAGCGATTGATAATGGCAGTAAACATTTCATTTCTGAGCCGGAGGTCATAGCGAAGCTTTCCATCACTCGAAAGGTGTACCTCCGCGCGCGTAACATAACTTTTCATGCCGAAGCGTTCGCGCATAATGTGCCGTTGTTCAGGTTGAAATCGCAGAGCCCCTAAAGAAATATGTGGAATATCCTGAGGAGAAAAACGCCGAGTAATTTGATCCACAAGTTCAAAATAATTGTCTTGCCACTCGGGATGCCAAATCAGTGGATCAATGTGAAAATTTACTTTGAAGTTTTTATTTAAACATTTTTGTGCGGCAGAAAAGCGTTCGCTAAGGCTCGCGGTTCCGTGCTCCTCGCGGCTGATAATATGCTCGGGATTTATTGACCAACTGATGACTGTGTTACCAACATGATCAACATCCAAAAACTGATCGACCGATTTTGATTTGGTCTTGAGCTCAAGCTCCCATTTAGGGTAGCGATTAAAAAAAGAAATCAAGTGTCTGGAGTATAGAGTGAGCTCATCCAGACTGAGACTATCGACAGTTTCACCCGTACCAACACGGTAAGATTCCGCGGAAAACTTTTGGGCGATGAGTTCAAGTTGTGAAAGGGCGTCATTGATATTACTGTAAATAGTTGTAACTGGAGTATTAAGATAGGACTGCAAATAGCAATACGAGCAATTCATATTACATTGTAGACCCAGGTTTAATACAAAATAGTTGCAACAGACCAGCCCTGGTTTAAAACCAGGACACTTTTTAAAAAACTGTCCTTGATAGTGTGTTAAAAAAAGTTCTCGCTTACTTCGATCATATTCACTTGCCGACAGACTACCTTGCACTTCGGGATAAGGTCGTTCAGAAACAATGGCTATTTTTTCGTGCGGAATTAGGTCGAAAAATCTCCGAGCCGCGTCACTTGTGACCGCGTCTTTGCTGATATATACTTTTGTAAAGCTCTTTAAGAGTTGGTCCATAATTTTTCTGGTGTCATTGTCAGTTCATCATTTATTTTATTAATTCCCAATAGCTTTTTTTTAAAGTCAGCTTGTGAAGTGGCAAAAAGCGAAATTTGTAAGCCGGACTGATCGCCGCTACGAATCCATTCGGCCTTCACGTGGCTGGGCCAATTGAGCGCCGAAGTTTTTAAAGCAAAATCTTGATCTGATTTTTTAGTGAGAGGCATACGTAAGGCAGAAATTCTCGCTAACCAAGTATGAGATGATTCGTTATCATTTTTTAGAAGCTTCGTGAGGCTTCGATCCACGAGATAAAGCTCGATAGCCATTTCGAGCAAGCTCACGGCTTGCGATTTTGAAAGAGTTGAAAGGGCTATCGAAATCAGCAAATCTTTGATTTCGGCCAAATTGAAAACGGCACGAAGTGGGGATAGTTCGCGTGCGGCCAATTTCTTATGATGAACAAAGTCTTGAAATTCGTTGGGGGTGCGAGGCAAAATTTCGAGTACTGAGTTAAGGTCTTGGTTAGCCTTTAATCCATAGGTTTTAAGAACATCAGTTTTAGTGACTTCAGAAAAAAGATCACCAGCTTTTTTAAATAGCAGAGCTAACTCCGTAAGACTCAGCTCGGGATAAATTGACTTCAACAGTTCAGGTAAGTCATCTTCAAAGGTGACAACCTGGCCCTCGGCTTGTTGCTCTTGCCGATCAAAGGCGCACAACAAGTGTTTTTTCCAGGCAATGGCTGGCAATTTTTTGGGCCATTTTCGAAATTTGGTAAATTCAAGGTGCTTAGTGCATTGCGAAATCAAACAGAAATCCATGAGGAGTTGGTAGCATGACGATATAATAATGTCTAGGGAGATTAAAGTGGCTGATTGGCGTCTACGTGCAGAAATTTGTGGAGATGTAATTTATTTTAGTTACGTTGTTTCGTCTCTGCAACGAGAAGCCAAAGAAGTCTATGTTTGGGACCTGGATAAAACCTATTTAGACACATCTTGGGGGTCGTTTCGAGAACTCTCTCGAACGATCATGGAAAAAGCCTTCCAAAAGAAAAATGTGCCAGGAACGGCCACCTTGGTGAGGGCACTAACGGTCAGCCGCGGTTTTGGTGCGGGCGCTGAGCCTTTTCCCATTTATTTTATTACAGCCTCGCCTCCTCAAATTGAACGTAAGATTCGCGAAAAATTGCAGTTCGATGGCATTTATCCTTATGGTACGTTTTATAAGGACAATTTAAAAAACCTCAGACCTAAACGCATGTGGCGCCTCACTCAACAAATTGGTTACAAAATTCAGTCCTTGCTGCAATTGCGGGTATTGTTAAGAGAAGATGTTCGGCAAGTTTTGTGGGGCGACGATAGTGAATCTGATGCGATCATCTATTCGTTGTATTCTGATATTTGTTCAAGGCGACTGAGCGAGACAGAAATCACCCAAACTCTTAAGGGTCTCCATGTCACAGGTGAACAACTTCGGGTGATACTGGATTTACAAAGGCAGGTCCCCGAAAACGATCCTGTGGATAAAATATATATTAACCTTGCGATCGATACTGATCCCGAATACTACGTCAAATTTGGTCGGCGCATGGTACCCACCGAAAACACTTTTCAAGCTTCGCTCGATCTCTTTCAAGATAACAGAATTAAAATTGAACAAGTATTGCGAGTGGTTCAGGATCTCATTATGAATTATGAGTTTACGAGCGAAGAAATAGAGCGAAGTTTTGATGGTTTGGTAAGGCGGCAGGTATTGGGCCAAAAATCGATTGATCAATTATTGCCACCCCTGCAAGAGCAAAAATTTATATCACAACATTATAAGCCTAGCGTACCTCCTTCAGAAAGTGCCAATGTCAGGGATGCGGTTTCGCACGATGGAATTGAAATTGATCCCTGGGTGCCAACCCATATCGATTACCTTCACGACTATCGTTAGTTTGGATACAAAATCTCAAGCGAGATAGCGCAATTGATTCGAATTGGGATCGTTCTCATAATAGTACTTTCACTTTGATAATCGTCTGTTTCAGACTTGGAAACCCCTTCACTTGGCTCGACCTTCGTCCGATATATTTTATGAGTAAGGCAATTTTATTATGAGGTGGTACGTGAAAAAACTAATGTGGACCGTTACCGGGGTTGTTTGTTTAAGTCTCTTAACTACTAGCTGCACTCGCGAGGCAGAAAAGGCGAGTCAGATTAATCTCTCTTTAAAAAATATCTACAACTCAAAGATTGGCGCCCAATCCATTGGTAGTAATGTTTCACATATCGTCGTGAACATTCAAGGCGCTGGCTTACCCGGCCCCATCGTTTGGAACTGGGATGCACATCATAACGGAACAATGCTGACTCCTCCGGATTATGTCCGTCTAGATGTACCAAAAGGTACGGCAAGACTCATCCAAATATTACTTGTTTCTGAAACAGAATCTGGCGCCGAAGAATTTAGCTATGGCGACGTTGTAAAGGACTTAGTAGCAGAATTTGAAAGCGTCACCATTGTAGTTAACAGTGTTAGTGGAGGCGGAAGTGGAGTTCAAGGGCAAGTCGGGGGGCGATATTTAAATGTCGGTGGAACGAGTGGACCAACGGGTGAGTTAGAACTATTATTTACGCCGCCGGTTGCAGGGCGTCCGAAGATGAAAATCATGGACGTCAGTATGATAAATGGCTGGTTTAACCTATTTCTAATCGATGGCGCTGCTTTTAGTTATAGATTTAAACATAGCGGGCTTAATTTATTTGATGGAACTAATCTGGATTTAAATGGTGCGGTGTTTAGTCCGCTCTCACAAACTGATCACTTACTGCATTTGATTCAGCCAGCTGGAATCTCAGCCTATATGAATAATGGAGCGACTCCAACTACTGAGACTCGAGGCGAAGAAAGATATATCGCTGGCTTCTTTGGACCGGGTGCAGCTTCGGTGCCTCGGGCGGCTTGTTATAATACCACCGCTGGGTCTGTTTCTAATATGTATACTGCATATACGAATAATACTACCAACACGCCGATGTGGTATGATCCCAATTCGGGCGTCACTACAAAAGTGCGCAGATTAAATTCCTTTGTTGGTAAAGCAATTGGGGTTGGAATTTGCGGAACGGGAACCGAGTACGACAACATTTTAAAAATTGATGGAAAAAACGTCGGCAGTGGAAAAGGCAGAACCTTTGGTTTTGAGAGTGTTTTCAAAATTAGCAGCAGTAGCTATAACGCCATTCAAGCTACTTATAGCTCGGGCGTTTTAACTTTGTCTTGGAACTACTTGCCAGATGTCATCGGTGTCGACGGCGTAGATGGCGTATCTGTTTTTGTCAATACCACGGGATTAGATGGCGACATTAGAACGGGTGGGGATGGCGTGGACTGTAATAAGATTGGTCCTTTGGGTTTTTCGTTGGCAGGTGACACCACTCTTGAAACTTTCCCTATTTCTATGACTTCGCTAGAATATGCTGATGCCGAAGTTGCCATCTGTCCCTATAAAAATGGCTACCTTGGTCAGAAATATTA
>Ga0163151_10008505_pt1 | contig 11552 bp, 10 predicted proteins | sample OliLakLV19MP5IB2_FD_145596 | JGI IMG/M metagenome (GOLD analysis project Ga0163151, IMG submission 145596) | Freshwater microbial mat bacterial communities from Lake Vanda, McMurdo Dry Valleys, Antarctica - Oligotrophic Lake LV.19.MP5.IB-2 | ecosystem: Environmental > Aquatic > Freshwater >...
CAACGAGACCACGCGCCACACGATCACGCACTCGATGAGCAACCTGCTCAACAATCCTGACCAGATGCAGGTGTTGCGCAACGACCCCACGCTCATCCCGTGGGCTGTCGAAGAGTTCTTGCGCTACGCCTCGCCGGTCTATCACTTCCGCCGCACGGCGACGCGCGACACCGAGCTGTCGGGCACCGCGATCGAGGAGGGCCAGAAGGTCGTCACGTGGTTCGCGTCGGGCAACCGCGATGACGCGGCCTTCGAAGAGCCCTATCGCTTCGATGTCACACGTAACCCCAACGAGCACATGTCGTTCGGTCGCGGAGGCCCGCACATGTGCCTCGGCAACGCCTTGGCCCGCATCGAACTGCGCATCATGTTCGAAGACCTGCTCACCCGGGACGTCACCCTCGAACGCACGGGAGACATCGACTTTCTGCGCAGCAACTTCGTGCACGGCATCAAGCGCATGCCGGTGCGCGTGGCCTGAGCCGCGCGCCGCCGGGTCGGCGGCTCAGTCGCGGGGTATCAGCTGCGCGACGTCGGTCAGAAACGCGTCGACAAGGGCGTATGTACGGTCGCGAGCACTGGCTGCCGTCGCGACGGTCTCGCCGATCATGATCTGCGGGTCCATGCCTGCCTCAACGACCTGGGATGCCCCGCCCCAGTCGAGCCAGCCCTGCAGCCCTTCGGCATCGAGTTCGGGGTGAAACTGTACGGCGAGCGTGCGCTCGATCGTGAAGGCCTGCGAGGCGGCCGGGGTTCGCGCGACCTCCACGGCGCCGGGCGGCACCACCCAGCGGTCGTAGTGAAACTGAAACCACGGGCCGGCGCCGACGAGTGACGGCTGGTCGCTCCATATCGAGGTCCAGCCGATTTCGGCTCGGGGTGCGGGCGCCACCGAGCCGCCCATGGCGCGCGCGACGAGCTGGCCACCGAAGCAAATGCCGAGCACGGGCATCCCGCGTACAACGGCGTCACGTAGCCAGACGATCTCGGGCAGTAGCCAATTGCCGATGCAGTCGTCGTCCCACGCGCCCCACGGGGCGCCGAGGGGAACAAGCACGTCGTAGTCGGTAGCATCCGGAAACGCCGTAACGATGTTCGGCGCCGTGAAGTCAGTCTCGGCCACGACAAGGTGCGTGTCGACCTCGAAGCCGTGGTGCGCGAAGCGCTCGCCGACCGGCCCCAGCGGGCTCACGTGGTCGTGTTGAACGAACAGAACGCGCATCGAGCCTCCCCATCGAGTGTATCCGTAGTCTAGTATCTCGTTTGAGTCCGAACGATTATTGGTCGCCCCGCGTAGTGCAACGAAGGAGTCGCACATGAGTCACAGCCTCACCGCCCTACAGAGCGAGCTGCACTCGGCAAAGATCGACGTGCTGCGCGTGATCTTCGCCGACATCATCGGCACCGTTCGGTCAAAAGACCTGCTCGTCAGCGAACTCGACAAGACGAGTCACGGTGGCCCTACCTTCTGCCGCGGCGTGTGGGTGACCACCACGCAGGGTGGCGTGCTCGACGGGGCTGACGTGCTCAGCAACGGGCTCGAAGACTTCATTAGCCAGATCGTTCCGGGTAGCTGGCGTGCCCTGCCGTGGGAGCCCGGGGTGGCCTTCGTCGTCGCCGGTGCCAACAATCCCGACGGCACGCCGAGCCCGCTCTCGCCGCGAGTGCTGCTCGAGCGCATGGTCGGTGAGTACGCGGCGCTCGGCCTGACCCCGATCGTCGGCCCCGAGCTCGAGTTCTACATCGCTGATCGCACCCCTGAGGGCGGCTTCGCGCGCGCCATCACGCAGCCCGGCCGCGTGTACACCAGCGGTGCGACCGTCGACCCCAAGGGCACCTTCTTGCACCTGTTGCGCATGCTCGACCAGCTGCGCATCGGCGTCTTCGCCGGCAACCACGAGTTCAGCCCCAGCCAATATGAGATCAATATTTGGCACGGCGAGGCGCTCGACGCGTGCGACCGCGCCTTCATGCTGAAGGCCGGTGTTAAAGATGTTGTGGCGCGCGTCGGCCAAGCCGCAACGTTCGCCGGTAAGCCGTGGAGCGACGAAGGCGGCAGCGGGTTCCACCTGCACATGTCGCTCGTTAACGCTCAGGGAGAGAACCTCATGCACGAGGGCTCCGAGCTGAGCACACTTGCCCAGCACATGATCGCCGGCATCGTCGAGCACGCCGCCGCGCTCACGGCCTTCTGCAACCCAACGATCAACGCCTTCAAGCGGCTCGGCCCTGACACCCTCGCGCCCTACCGCGCTAACTGGGGCTACGACAACCGCAGCGCCATGCTGCGCATCCCGCCCGAACGCGGCGCAGGCACCCGCCTCGAGATGCGCCTTGGCGATGGCGCCGCAAACGCCTACCTCATGACCGCGGCCCTGCTCGCGGCCGGCCTCGACGGCATCCGTCGTGAGCTGGCAGCCCCGCCAGCCGCCGTCGGCTACAGCTACGAAGACGAGTCGCAGGCGGTGCTGCCGATGACCCTGGGCGATGCTCTGGATGCCCTGCGCGCCGACGCGCCCCTCATCGACCTGCTCGGCGGCGAGCTCGTCGACGTGTTCGAGGTCATGAAGCGCGACGAGATCGTGCGCTACACCGCCGAAGTCGACGATCCCACGACGCGCGACGTCACGGCCTGGGAAGTGCGGGAGTACTTCCTCGACCTGTAGTCGAGGAGGGCTGGCTCAGCCTCGACCTGTAGTCGAGGAGGGCTGGCTCAGCCTCGACCTCTAGACACTCGAGTTGCTGTTGTCTTCGACGAGTGTTCCACCGTTGAAGGTGACGCCGATCTCGCGGTAGTAGGCGCCGATGTGTTCGCGCACGGGCAGGATCGACGCGAGCTCGTCCCACGGCGAGTCGTGCAGCTCGAGCTCGAAGTCGCCCACCCACGTCTCACCGATCTCGGCGTCGACCCCGCCCATCGTGATGAGTTGGTCGAGCGAGTTGCCGGCATCAGGGGTGATCGAGGGCACCCAGCGCGAGTGCAGCATGGCGTGCCCGTTGACGAACCCGTTGGTCTCGCTTGGTTCGCGCAGCGTGACGACGAGCGACGCGAGGCGGTGGTCGTAGGCGGCGAGCGACGCGCCGAGCTTGGCACCGGGAGAAAGGCGCGGGGATGCTTTGCCGACGTTAAACACGCGTGTGACGGCCATCGATCCGAGCTTTTTGGGGTAGCCCTGAAACCAGCCGCGAGCGATGGCGAAGTCTTTGGTGACCCAGATGGCGACGCAGCGGCTGTAGGTCACGCCGTCTTTCTGGCAGCGCACGACGGCGAAGGTTTCGAGATATTGCGAGCGCACGGGGTCGAGCAATTCAGCTCCATCCGTCGAGCATGACTGCCAGTCGGCCCACACGAGTGCAACTGCTCCGGGGTCGTCGTCGGCGAGTTCGACGCCGTCGGGCAGCAGCGCCGCAACGTTCGCGGGGTCGGTGCGGTACTCGGCGGTGAGCAGCGTGCCCGAGTAGTACCAGGGCATATCGGGCACGATTGCGCTTTTGCCGCTGGGAGTCTTCGGGGCTAAAAATCCGGTGGGGTTCGACATGATTGACAGGATACAGAATCATTCGTGAACAAACGATAGGCAATTGCGGATGGGCTCTCGATCGTCGATCGTGCGTAATTCGGCTTGACGTGCGCACGAGTATGTACCACTCTTAGCCCAGGTCGTTTTGATACGAACGATTCACCCCAACTCAAAGAGGAGTTACGAATCATGACTGACACCCCAACCTCGGCCCCCGCATCGACCCCAGCCCCGAGCTCTACCCTGAGGCCAGGGCGACTCGGAGTTCTCGGCATCGTCTTCTTCGTTGTGGCCGCTTCGGCGCCGCTCATCGGCATCACGGGCGCCGTGCCCGTCGCCATGCTCCTCGGCAATGGTGCGGCCGTGCCCGGCGCCTATCTCGCTGTCGGCATCACTCTGCTGATCTTCTCGGTTGGCTACGCGACCATGAGCCGCAGCATGACCAACTCGGGCGCATTCTTCGCCTACGTCGGCAAAGGCCTGGGCCTTAACGCGGGCGTCGCCGCGGCGTTCGCCGCGCTCGTCGCTTACGTCACCATTCAGCTTGCCATCTACGGGTTTTTCGGTGTCGTCGTCTCGGGCTTCGCTACAGGGTTCGGCCTCGAGCTTCCGTGGTATGTATGGTCATTGTTGGTCTGGGTGATCGTCTCGGCCCTGTCGCTGTTGAGCGTCGATGTGGGCGCAAAGGTGCTCGGCGTCATGCTCGTGCTCGAGCTTGTCGTGCTCGTCGTCGCGGCCGTCGCCATCCTCGCCAACGGCGGACCAGAGGGCTGGAACTTCGGAGCCTCGTTCAACCCGACCGAGATCTTTGCGGGCGGCTTTGCGGGCACAGCGGGCATCGCGCTCGCCTTCGCGTTCGCGAGTTTCATCGGTTTCGAGGCCACGGCGATCTATGGCGAAGAAGCGAAAGACCCCAAGCGCACGGTGCCGATCGCCACTTACGTCTCGATCGGCGTCATCAGCGTTCTCTTCGCGTTGGTGTCTTTCGCCATGGTGACCGGCATGGGCGCCTCGCAGGTGGCCGACAAGGTCATCGAGCTCTCGGGCGGCCTGGCCGACCCGGCCGGGGTGCTTTTCGGCCTCACCGAGCAGTACGTGGGATCGTGGCTGACTGTCGCAATGGGAATTCTCGTCATTACGAGTCTCTTCGCCGGCCTACTCGCGTTCCAGAATGCGGCGTCGCGCTACTTCTTCGCCCTCGGGCGTGGCGGCGTGCTGCCGCAGGCAATGGCCAAGACCAACAAGGCTGGCGCTCCGGTCAATGGCGTCATCGTCACGTCAGCGCTCGCGGCGCTGGTCATGATCATCTTCGCCGTCGCGGGGCTCGACCCGTTCGCGAACCTGTTCTCGTGGATGAGCTCGATCACGGTCATCGCCATTGTGCTGGTTGAGATTCTCGTGAGCCTTGCGGTGATCCGTTACTTCATGACACACGAGGGTGGCAACGTCTGGTCGACCAAAATCGCCCCGGCGCTCTCCATCGTGCTCCTCGGTATGGGCTTGTACTTGCTCATGTCGCGCTTCAACCTGCTGGCCGGCACGGTGCCCGACGGTGTCGACCCCTCGCTTCCCGAGAGCGCGTGGCTGCTCAACCCACTCGGCTGGTTCTTGGTGTTGGTGCCCTTCTTGGCGTTGATCATCGGTTACGTCGTAGCGCTCATCAACAAGAAAGAGAACGAGCAGCTCGTCAAAGACTTCGCGTCTTAACTCGGAGGCTGAGCCGGCTGAGGTTTACCGACACTCGTCGGGCGGTGGCCGATCTGACCGCCCGGCGAGTACACCCCGAAAGAGGGAATCATGCGTGCAGACGATTTCGACCTCGATGTGGTTGATGCTGAGGATGCCCGGCACGAGCAGCTCGTCGCCGCTCTCGACCGCGCCGACCTCGAGGCGTCGATCACGCGCCTGCCGCACGACCTGCAGCCCGCCGCAACCGGCGTTTTGTTGCAGGGCAGGACCTACAGTGACGTGAGTCAAGAGCTGGGCATCCGTCAGCCAGAACTCGTTCGGGCCGTGCACCGCAGCCGCGCGATCATCGCCAGCCATCTCGCGGCCCCTCCGAAGGGCGACGCCGTTTGACTGTTCCCATCGTGACTTCGACGAGAGCGGGGAACAGAGAAATCGTTGTGCGAAATACCGTTGACGACATCGAGGTGCTGGATGAGGGTTCCGCCCTGCGCAACATTGATGAGCTGTGCTCCGCGGCAGATACCGAGAATAGGAATTCCAGCGGGCTTGAAAACGGACTGTGCGTATTCGGTCATCTAGATCTCGAGGGGGCTGTCCGCGAGCGCCGGAGGTGCGCCCAGCAGATTACCTCGTCCGCGTCGGCTGGTGAGGCCAATCAACGGCTTCACGGTGTGCACGTCAAGGGCAGGCAGATCATTGGTGCAGTAGATGTACCCGTACGCCCGTGTGTCGACGGGAGCCGTCGTTAGACTCGCACCCACATCCCCACACGAAGGAGCGTGGCGTGAGCCAGAAGCGAGCCGTGTCGCTGAGTGAACTGCTTGAGCAGCCCATTCGGGGCATCCAGAACCTGAAAGACACCTACGGGCAGTGGGATGTTCACGAGAGCCAGCACGTTGACCCCGACCACGTGCAAGCGATATTGACCGAACTCGTTGAGCGTCTCGACGACGACTTTCCGTATTTTCATCCCCAATATGCGGCACAAATGCTGAAGCCGCCGCACCCAGTCGCTACCGCCGCCTACCTCGCCACGATGCAGTTGAACCCGAACAACCACTCGGTCGATGCGAGCCGCGCCACCACCGCCATGGAGCACGAGGTGCTCGACCAGCTCGCTGCGATGTTTGGCTACCCGGCCGACTACATGGGCCACCTCACCTCAAGTGGCACGACGGCCAACCTCGAAGCTCTGTGGATCAGTCGCGAAATCTCGCCGGCCAAAGCGATCGCCCATTCAGCGGATGCCCACTACACGCACTCGCGCATGGGCGAGGTACTCGGTATCGACACCGTGGCGATTCCGACCGAGGCCGACGGTCGCATGAGCCTCGACGCCCTCGAGCGCGAGCTGACCACCGGGCGCATCGGCGTCGTGGTGGCAACCCTCGGCACGACCGGACTCGGTGCGGTTGACCCGCTCGCCGACATCATTCCTCTCGCTCGCGCCCACGGTGCCCGCGTGCACGTTGATACCGCGTATGGCGGATTTTTCACCATCATCGCCGATGAACTCAACCCCGAAGCCGCGCGGCATTTTCGCGCCATCGCGCAGGCCGATTCGGTCGTCGTCGACCCCCACAAACACGGCCTTCAGCCCTATGGCTGTGGTGCGGTGTTGTTCAACGACCAGTCGATCTTGCGGTTCTATCACCATGAATCGCCGTACACCTACTTCGTCAGCACCGAGCGGCACTTCGGCGAGATTCAACTCGAATGCTCGCGGGCGGGCGCCAGTGCGGCGGCACTGTGGGCGACGCTCAAAGTGTTTCCGCTCACCATGCAGGGGCTGGGGGCCATCGTGCTGCCGGGCTACCGGGCGGCGCAAACCTGGCACGCGCTCATTGCAGACAGCGACATTCTGCAGCCCTACCAGGCTCCCGAGCTCGACATCATCACCTATCTACCGAGGGTGCACACCATGGCTGAACTCGACCGAGTGAGCGGGGCCATTTTCGAGATGGCGGCCGACACCACCCGGCCGCAGCAGACACACCTCGCAACCTACGTCGTGACGCCTGAGCAGTTGCAGGCGCGTGGTATCGACCTTGATCGAGACGCCGATCGTGCACGCATCATGCGCAGCGTGCTCATGAAGCCTGAGCACGAACCACTCATTCCTGAGATGCACCACCACGTGTCGATGTGGTCACGCCGGGCCTACGCGCGGTCGTACCCAATTCGGTAGTTGTTGGCTAGGTGAGAGAAGAGTGGAGGGACGTCCGTAGCCCGAGAAATCATGTCAAGATGCACGCGAGGATAGCGCGGGTTCACACGGTTAGCGCAACACCCCGATGATTGCAGGGTGTTGATTGATGTGATTGAAAGATATTCCGAGCGGATGCTGCGCCGTCGTTCTTGTTCCCCGACCGAGACCCGGTGAACGTCAGCGTGTTCTGCGCGCACCAGCGAAACAGCTCCCAGTTGATGAACTTGCCTCCGCTGTCGGAGTCAATGCCGAGGATCGGGAACGGAAACGACGCGGTGACACCCTTGATCGCTTGGAACACCCATTTCCGGGCCTTGTTCTTCACTGAGCGGGTCTCAGTCCACCCGGTCGCAATGTCAGTAGGGCTCCATTTCCGCATCGCAATACCGTGCGGTGGACCCCACCGCGGTGTTTGGTTCAGACCGTCGGGGTTAATACGACAACCTTGAGGCAGCGGATTCTCTGTCGAACGGGGGGATCGTCGCATGGTGCACCTATGTGCTGGCCGGGTTGAATGCCGACTTGAAGAAACTGTCGCGCTTGAAGGTTGCGAACTTCGTCAGCAAACAGATACTCGTTCCCGTTATCGAGCGGCTGAGAGCCGCCGGGGGCTCACCGCTGGGGAAGCGCGTGCGCTCGCGGTCACCGCCAACAAAACGGTGATCAAGGCGGGCGACCTCACCGATGCCCTTCCCGGTTCTCCGGCGACCCGCAGCCAGGCGGTGCGCCGAATCCTCGATCGACAGTTGCTGAAACCCCTCACCGAAGGTGGGCGCAGCTATCAGCTGGTCTTCGCACCGAACGACCTGACCGTGCACATCGTCAACCGACTCGGTGCGCTCGGGCTGTTACCGAGGATTCTTCGCGAAGATGCCGTTTAGGCCGTCCGTTTGCCCGCCGTTTGACCACGACCGTGGGAAAACGAGACAGATCCTGCGGGGCCGTCCTAACTCCAGATCCCTGATTTTTCGGCGTTCGCAGGCATTCTTCCCAGCAGTAAGCGCCGGTGGCGGGGGTTCGAGTCCCTCCAGGGGCACCCTCGAAAAGTGCTGGTCAGAAGCCCCATTTGCCTTGCAAACGGGCAGGGTTGGTGTCTTAGTCGCCCACAACTGAGCAGCACCGGTCCTCGCTTCCGCGCTTCTTGCCCGCCGTTTGCCCATGCCCGAGAGAATTCTGCACACGAAAGAGGCCGGGTCTCGCCCGCGTGCTCGCTCGAGTTCGCGAAGGTACTGGTGCTGCTGGCGCGCGCCCTGCCGGCGGTTTCGGCCAAAGTACAAGCGGTAGAGATTGGCATAGACGCGTCTCAACTACCGCCAACACCGGCCTTGACATCACGCACCGAAGGGGAGGATGGTTGTCCCGACGCGACGGGACTCACATGAAGACATCCGAGATTGCAATGACTGATGGTGGTATCGAGACGGTCTTGGTTTTTCACGAAGGCATCGATCTACCCGACTTCGCGGCGTTTCCGCTTCTCTACGACGAGACAGGGCGCGACGCGATGCGCCGATACTTCGAGACCTTCTTGAGCATCGCGGAGGAGCGTGGGGTTCAGTTTGTCATGGGAACCCCGACTTGGCGGGCGAACCGGGATTGGGGCCAACGCCTTGGATATTCCCCGGATGCACTAGCCCGGGCGAACGCGGACGCGGTGGCGTTCGTGCGCGAGGTCGCTGCGAGCCACCCCGCCGTAGAGATCCTCGTCGAAGGAGTCTTGGGCCCGCGCGGCGACGGGTACGTCGTCACCAATCGCATGACTGCTGATGAGGCCGAGGCCTATCACTCCGAGCAGATCGCCTCGCTCGTCAACGCGGGAGTCGATCGAATTTCAGCCCTCACGATGACCTACCCCGAGGAAGCAATCGGAGTGGTGCGTGCTGCTCGTGCGCTGGGAGTGCCCGTCGTACCGTCATTCACCGTTGAGGTTGACGGAACCCTGCCCGATGGGACGAGTCTTGGCGAGGCGATTGAGCTCGTCGATGCCGCCACCGATGCCGCGGCAGCGTACTTCATGGTCAACTGCGCGCACCCGACCCACATCAGCCACGCTCTCGACAACCAAGCAACCGCGGATCGGATCGGGGCGCTCAGGGTGAACGCGTCGAAACAGTCGCATGCCGAGCTCGACGTGGCAGAGGAGCTCGATGAGGGCGATCCTGTTGCGCTGGGCAGCGACAACGCAGCGCTGAAGGCCAAGCTTCCGCGAGTGCAGGTGCTCGGGGGATGCTGCGGCACCGACGCTCGGCACGTCGCAGAGATGATCGACGCTTGGTGATGGCGGCAGACACTGGAACCGGAGAGACCTGAAACCCGCTCCACCTCAGCCACGAGTTGAACCCATGCTGACGCGGCATCCTCCGGGGGATCTCCACTCGGGTGACGTGGATTGGCTCCAGCACCTACACATCACTTTGCAGCGCGAGCCCTCTTCGCCAGACTTGTTGTGAGTCAGTTCATGGCCAGCGAGAGGCGCGGCGAGGATGTCGATCAGTGTGGGGTTCACGGCGGAGGAGATCCGCGAGTTTGTGCATGAGCACCAGGTTCAACCGCATGGACAGAAGGCTGCCTGGCGGGTAGGGCGGGGTGTCTCCTATGACGCACTGGTCGCCGACCCGAAGCTATCGACCAGCTCGGGGAGCTTTACAGCTTCACCGCCGATGCCGGACCACCCGGCAACGCTGCGGATTTCACCGAGGCGATCGTCTCGTTTTGCCAAAGCCTCGCTAATCTTCCCTTCCGTGCGCTATCGCGCGAGGATGGGCGACAGTGCTGAAGCTGACCTGAGTCACTTGCTCACTGTTCCCAGTCGGCGTCGGCAAACAGGTGTGCCTTCAGCGCACCTGCATAGCGTCTCGGTCCCAAGGCACCGTCTCGCGCGGCGAACGCACGCCAACGATCAGCAGGTAAAGAATCAAACCGAACTCGGCAATCAGCATGGGTATCGTGAGGATCGTTGTCACGAGCACGAGCCCCTCCAGCGGAACAAACGCCAGCACTGTCGAGAGAATCCAGGCAATCGCGCCGGTGATGAGCACGATGCCGACGCCGCGGTGGAACAGCGGTGATCGCATCGCGATGAGTCCGACCGGCAGTAACCACAGCCCGAAGAGGATGCCGCCGAGCACGTAGCCGTTACTGTGCAGTTCGAACATGAGCAGCACGAGTTCATCGTTGGCGCCAGCGAATGGCGGTTGCGTCGCAGCGATCAGGGCGCCAGCGTGAAACGCGAGATTCACCAAGATGGATGCCGCCGCACCAGACACAAACACGAGAATCGCCGTGGCGAGCCGAGCGTTCGACTCGTACAGCAGTCGTTGAAGTGCGAGGCCGAGGAACACGAAAACGGTCGCCATGAGGATGTCGGCGACCAGACCCCATCGAACGAGTGACTCATTCGCGACGACGTTCGCTGCGGTTGTGGCGGCGTCGCCGGCGACGAACACGCTTGCGCGAACGACGAGTTGCGCGAAGATACCGAGGACGGCCAGCGCGAGGTATAGCACGCCCGCGATTCTTGCGAGCACTTGAGGGTTGTGCATTGTGACTCCTTAAATGGGTGCGCCCGTTTGTCGGAACGCTGATGGCAGCGTGCACGCGGTCGCGCGCAGCTGAGTGTGAGGCAAGCTGGGTGTGAGGGAAGCGGACTGTGAGGAAAGCTGAGCTAGAGCTCCGGATCGTTGTAGCGGAACACCGCGTCGAGAGGGAGTGCGAACGCTTTCGCGATCTGGAAAGCCATCTCGAGGGAGGGCGAGTAGCGACCTTGCTCGATCGCCATGATGGTTTGGCGGGATACCCCGATCGTTGCGCCCAACGCTGATTGCGTCATCTCACCGTGGGCAAACCTGAGCGCGCGAATAGAGTTGCTGACGTTCGTCGAGGGATTCACGCCGCCGACCGTCGGTAGAGCCGGAGCTTCACGACAGCCCCCCACGTCGCACCGATGGCGCCGATCGCCAATGCCGCGCTACCGATCCAGAACGTGTCGAGGTCGAGCATCGCGAGTACAATCACCGCGCCAAGGCCGAGCCCGGTGATGATCTCGGTGATGCGCTGCCCGTGGCGGTCGATCTCTTTGTCGCGGATGTCGGAGCCGAACTCGGTGTCGACCCCTCGACTCCTGACGGCGCTGA
>Ga0163151_10008508_pt1 | contig 11547 bp, 8 predicted proteins | sample OliLakLV19MP5IB2_FD_145596 | JGI IMG/M metagenome (GOLD analysis project Ga0163151, IMG submission 145596) | Freshwater microbial mat bacterial communities from Lake Vanda, McMurdo Dry Valleys, Antarctica - Oligotrophic Lake LV.19.MP5.IB-2 | ecosystem: Environmental > Aquatic > Freshwater > Lake...
TCCTACACCCACGGCGCGCGGATCGATGAGATCCTCTCCTCGAGCGATTCGAAAGCCCGCCTCTCGGACGGCCTGGGTTCAACCAGAACGCTGACCGACGCCGCAGGCCAGCAGACAGCGTCCTATACCTACGATGTTTTCGGAGAAGTCCGTTCGGAATCCGGGTCCTCGGAAAATCCTTATCTCTTTACCGGAAGGGAACTCGATTCCGAGACCGGGCTTTATTACTACAGGAACCGGTACTACAACCCGGCGGTGGGGAGATTTGTGACGAAGGATCCGATTGGGTTAGCCGGGGGAATTAATTATTATGCTTATGTTTCGAATAACCCTATAAGATTTACTGATCCATATGGTTTATTTGATCCTTGGGAAGCAATAAGTTCTGACGAAGGCGCGGAATTCTTTGTGGATGCCATTTTAGCGGTTGCTGGCGGGGGCGCAAAGAATGTGGAAGACTTGATCTTAGATCCGCTAATTGGGTCTACTGCCAAAGGAGCTTTAAGCGCTTTAAAGTATGGTAAACGTTCGATTGGCTGCCCTATAACAAGGATGCCTTATAATCCTAAACTAGAGATTTACGAGCGCAAGGCTCACGAACGCAACGATTACTTGCAATTTGTAGAGGACAATTTTTGAGCGACAAGAATAATGTAAGCGAAACGAATAACTGGAAAATATCTGACGCCATCGTTTTGATGTTTGGTTTGTCATTTGCAAGTTACGTTGTACTAATAGGCAGCGTGTTGCTCGTCGTATTTCTTAGCTCTGCTCCGATATATGAAACCCTGCGTCAAACGTGGCAGTACGCTATATTTAAGAAAGGAGTTTTTTTAATCGTCGGAATTTCGGGCATTCTTTGCTATGCGCACCGAATCCGGCATTTTAATCCTGTTACTTCTTTAGCATTAAATATAGTTAGCAAGAAACATGTTTTTTCAATGATCGCGTTAGGAATTTTTACGTCTTTCATTTCTTGGGCGTTGATAAGTTATTTTAATATTCCAGTAGCCACAGAAGAAACCGCGAAACTCTTAAAGAACCCACCTTATCTAGCTTTATCCTTTATATTTGCTATAAGTATAGGACCTGTCTTCGAGGAGCTTTTATATCGCGGGGTTTTATTTCCAGCTGTAGATAGGAAATATGGATTCGTTGCAGCATCACTTGTCACAGCCTGTCTTTTCGTTCTCGCTCATGCGGGTGTCAGGCAGCTGAATCCTGCGGCTTTTTCCGTTGGTTTTATCTCTGCAATGATGTACGCCTTTCTGCGTAAATACACCAGATCGACATCTTCTTGTATATTCGCTCACGCTGGATATAACTTTGCTGCCTATTTCATGCTTTTCCTCCGAATAGCCGCTGCACAGAAATAACGAGCGCACACGTTAGGTTTGGTTGAGAGCTGAAGCAGTGAAAATATACGTATGAGTAGCAAAAAGACAGACTTTATTTTTTTGCGATCATTTAATAGCCGTATGGAAGCGGAGGCCGCCGAATCATTCTTACGTTCAAGCGGTATCGAGTGCCTGATTGCTGCGGATGATTGCGGAGGCTCGGAACCAAGAGCGAAGTGAGAAAAAGAGACTATTCGGAGCGCTCGTAGAATCCGGTCAGCTTCACGTAGAAGCTTTGATAAATGAAAGCCACGAGTTGGATAGTAATTCCGTCAGAGCAATTGTCGTACCATTTTTTTCCCGCGGGGCCGTTGAGATTGCGTCGATAACGGAGAGCCAGACAATAGAGCTCGAGCCAGGGGAATACATGCTTATCTATGAAGCCTATAATAAGCTCAATCAACCAAGCGTTAAATTCACTTTTATCCCGGGTGAATGTAAAGGCGCCAGTATTCTTAAAAGAGATGCCGCTCTATCCCCGGAGTTTCCCTTATCAATGGATGCTAAACCGGGATGAATTTTTTTAAAGCGATTAAATTGGAAATTTGAGATGAAGAGACTTATTGCGCTTGGAATCTGTTTTTGTGTGCTTTTAAGTGGCTGTTCTAAATCGATGGATCGTAGTGATTTAATTGGAAAGTATACGGCCAATCATCGAAAAGGTCTGGATGTCACAGAGCTTAAAGAAAATGGCGCGTATGTGCATACTTATCAACCGCCGGGCGGTGCTGCTGTGACAAATAGTAATAAGTGGGAGCTTAGCAGGGCCGACGGCGCGTCCAGTGTAACCTTCTCTAAATTTTCGTTCGGTCTCGGTATAGGATCGACGGTTTCTGGATTTTGGGATGTAGAAGTTGAGAGATTCGGGAATAAAAAAAGATTATCGATAGACCCCGATCTTAATTATTACTACGAAATGGCATGAGAAGGGGACGATGGACAATGGAAAGGCGGAAAAGAACTGTGCATGATCCAGAAAAGAGACCTCATCTGAAATTAGCTCTTTTTTTCGTTTCGCTGGTCTTTACAGCGCTTCTGCCCGGCTCGGCGAATGCGCAGGTGTTTCGCGTGGCATCCGGCGAGGTCATCGAGGGGGATATCGTTGATGAATCTCCTGGATTTTACGTGATTAAGCTAAAAGACGGCCGGAAAACCGTTCTTTTGAAGTCGGAGTTGGACGCTGAGCCTATCGATGGTTTAGGAAAGATTGAAGTGATCGAGGCGGCAGAGCCGGAAGCGGTCGCGGATTCGGATGTACGCGAACCTGTTTCTGCGGCGTCACTGCCGCTGGAAAAGCGCGCAGCGACTAAAAAGGAAAAATATGCATGGTTTTCGGGTCAGCGGGGGTACGCCAAGGCCCTTGAAATCCAGCAAGTGACGCGGAAACCTTACTTAATTTACTTTTACACCGATTGGTGCCCGTCTTGCCGGAACTTCGCAGCTAACGTATTTAGACTTCCGCAGGTCCGGAAGGCGCTCGGCGGTGCCCTCAAAGTGCAGGTGAATGGGGATTTGAAGGAAAAGGTGATGACGGAATTCGGCGTGCGCGGCTATCCCACCATTTACATCGTTCCGGCTTCAGGGCAACCCGTGTCCGTATCCTCGGGCACGTCTGCCGCGGATTTTCTCCGCCTGTGCCGCCAGATAGATTTGATTGATTAGAGCCCGCCGCCGTAGCAATTATTGCTAACCGGTAGTCGGTTTTAATTAATTTAAAACATTTATTAAGCTACATTATTTGTTTTTTTACCATATTCTTATTGACCTGACGCGACGCATCGGCTACACTCCGCTGAACGTCTGTTTCGTCCTTCATTCAAGCCTTCTAAGGAGACCTATGCAAATCGGCGCGCTCAAAACGTCCCTTCTCGTTCTCACGGCCGGTTTCGTGTTCCTGGCTCCCATCTCCGAATGCGCGGGGTTTGAAAAGCCCGTTTCCTGCGCGGGGGAGGTCTTTCAAAAGGCTTTGGCCGACCTCAACGTCACCGGCAACACGGATGGCCCGCTCCAGCAGCTTGGCAACCAAGCCATGGCGAACCGTGGGACTAATTCTCTTTATCAGATTAAAACGGCTGCTCAGGACGCCGGGCTTCACGTCAGGGCTATTCGAATGGACCTGAGGAACCTCCATCTTCTCAAAGGGAAGGGCGTCTTCATCGCCAACATGACTGGCAACCATCATTTCTGTCTCATCCAAAGCGCCGACTCCGAGAACGTCACGATCTACATTCCCGAGGTCCGTCACCCCCAGGTCAAGATGCCTATCTCTTTCGTCAAGCGCGAATGGGACAGCGTCGTTCTCCTGATTAGCAAGGAAAGCGTGGACCTTCGTCCGTACCGGCAAGCCGTGCGGCCCGTGAGCGACCGCTACTTAAAGACGATCTTTGGCGGAGCCAATTGCGGCAACGCAAGCGGGGCCAGCCCGGGCGGCATCCCTGTCGGCAACGGCGCGGGCAATACCGGCAGCGCGCCCTCCGGCACCGCACCCGAAGACGTCACGAGTAAAGAGCCTGTCGTTATCCGTAACGGAAACCTTTTTCTGGACGTGAATGACATTTCGGTGCCGACCCGCAGCCTTCCGCTGTCACTGGTGCGCCATTACAATGCCCAAGTTGTCTCGCAGGTTGCCGATTGGCAGCCGGAGCCCGGAGCGGGAAGCTGGGCTATCGAGAACGGCGAATACTCCGGGCAAGGGGACCGCTCCGTCTCCACCGAGAACCACAAAGATTTCACGCTTGAGCTCGACATGAAGACGGTGCAGCCGGGCGCCAATTACCCCTGGGAGACGGGGTGGGTCAATTTCCGCTACGTCCCCAATGCCACGGATCCCCGCAAGGTCCAGGACGGCTATTATTTCGTGATGCAAACCGACGGAAAGATCGAGCTCGCCAAGTGGAGAAACGGAATCCAGTCCTTCCTTTATAATAAGCCGACCGCCTACCGCCCCGTGAATATGAACCGGATCAAGATCGAGGCCGTGGGACCCACTATCAAGATCTACGTGAACGGTGTTCTCGAGATGAATATCACCGACAGCACGGACCCCGTGCTCGCCGAAGGCAAGATCGCGCTCGAGTCCTTCTACTCCCACGCTCATTTCGACAACGTGAAGATCACGGACGGTGGACACGTCCACAGCTATGATTTCAGCACCGATGACAATGAGTTCATCTTCGGCTACGGTTGGACGCATTCGTATTTCTTGAAAGTAAATGATTACGGCGATCACCTGACGCTCATCCGTGAAAACGGACACAAAAATCACTACAAGCCCACGGTGACAGCCGGCGTTTATGCAGGCGTCGTGCCGACATACGACAAATTGACGAAGGACGCCCAGGGTTTCAGTCTGAAGACGAAATACGGCACCCATTACCGCTTCAATCTCGCGGGACAGCTTATTTATATCGAGGACCGGAACTTAAACCGCACGACGCTCACGTATGCGCTCGTGGGCGGCAAATCCTTGCTCGCCTCCGTCACCGAACCCGCCGGACGCAAACTCCTCTTTACCTACGGCGCGAACGGTCTTGTCTCCAAGGTCACGGATCCCCAGGGGAATTTTTTCCAGTATTTCTACGACGCCGCCGGGCACCTTATCCGCGTGCTCGACCGGAACTTAAACCAGACGCTTTATGCTTATGACGGCGTGACGCATAACCTCACCCAGCTCACGGATCCCGCGGGCTACGTGTTTAAATACGCGTTCTTGTACAACGACCGTGTGACGATGCAGACGGACCCCAAGGGCGCCGTGACGACGTTTGATTATTTTTGGTCCACGGTGCACGTCATCAACGGCCGCGGCGAAGTCTATATGTACAACTTCGACGCCAACCTCCACCTTCAGTCTCTCGCCGATCCGCTCAATAAGATCCAGCGCATGGTCAATGACGCGGGCGGCAACACGCTCGAAGCGTATGACAAAAACAACAACAAAAGCGTTTTCACGTATGACGCGATGGGCAACCGCACGAGCGCGGCCGATCCTCTCGGCAACACCAACGCCGTCACGTACGACGCCGTGTTCAACCAGCCCAAGACCCTCACCGATGCCAAAGGCTCGGTCACTTCGCTCACGTACGACGCGAAAGGTAATCTCCTGCAGGCCGTCGATCCCTTGACCGGCACGCTTAGGATGACGCACAACGCGTTCGGCCAGCCGCTCACCGTGACCGATGCGCTCGGCAAGATCACCACGTTCACATACGACGCCAACGGCAATGTGGCCACGTCCAAAGACCCGCTCGGCAACACCACCACGTTTGCGTATGACGTCTTGGGCCGCCTCACACGCGTGACCAATCCTCTTCTTGGTATCACCGATACCACGTACGACAAAAACGGCAATGCCCTCACCGTCAAAGACCCGCTCAGCAACGTCACGACGTTTACGTACACCAAAAAAGACCGCGTCGCGACCGTCAAAGACCCGCTCTTAAACGTCACGACGTTCACGTACGACTGCTTCGGCAACCGCACGAGCGCCGTCGATGCGCTCGGGAAGACGACGCTCTTCACATACGACACCTTGAATCAGATGCACTTGAACCAAGCGAATCTGACGCAGCTTAAGGATGCGAGCGGCAACCTCACGAACTACGCCTACGACGCCCTCGACCGCCCGACGCAGACCACCGACGCGCTCGGTAACGTGCATAAGTTCTTTTACGACAATCAGGGGAATCTCGTCTCGCGCACCGATGCGAAGCTTCAGACCATCAATTACCAATACGACTCTCTCAACCGTCTTAAGAAAACGATCTACCCCGACGCGAAGTCCTTTGAGCTCACCTATGACGCGGTCGGAAACATCGCGAGTCTCCAAGACTGGAACGGCACCCTGCAGTTCGCGTACGACAAGCTCGGCCGCGTCACCGCAAAGACGTACCCCGATCTCACGCGGCTCGATTACACGTATGACCTGGCCGGCAACCGGACCTCGCTCAATATCCCCGGCTACGGAAAGATCCTTTATACGTACGATGCGGCAAACCGCCTGATGAAGACCACGACCCCAGATAGCCGCGTGGCTACGTTTACGTACGACAATCTCTCCCGGCGCACGAAGCTCGTCTATCCCAACGGCTCCGCGGCGAGCTACACCTACGACGCCGCAAGCCGTCTCCAACAGGTGCTGAACACGGACAAAAACCTCGTCAACGTTTCGAAGGCCGGCTACGTTTACGACGCCGCCTCGCGCCGCACCCGTGTCGATTATCTCAATGGTTCCGTGACGTTCACCTACGACAAGCTGAGCCAGCTCTTGAAGGAGCAGGGAACCTTGGCCGGCCTCGCGCACTCGGTCGCTTACACCTACGACGCGCTCGGTAACCGCATGACCGCCCTCGATGCCGGATCCACCACCACCACCTACACCAACAACACGCTGAATCAGGCGACGAAGACCGTAAAGGGCACCTCGACCGTGCTCTATTCGTACGACAAAAACGGCAATATGGTAAAAAGGGAGAGCCCCGGCGTCACCGACTCCCAAAAAGGCTACACCTACGACTTCGAGAACCGCCTCACGCACTACGCCGGAGGTTTTTCCGCCCCCGGCAGCGCTGATTATGCCTACAACGCGCTCGGCGAGAGGGTGTCGAAGCTGATCTCAGGCCAAACCACGAAGTATTACTACGACGGCGCCGACTTGGTCCTCGAGAAGAAAGGCACCGTCGCCACCGCCTACGTCCCCGGCCCCCGCATCGACGAGATCCTCACCGACTCAAGGAAGTATTCGTACCACACCGACGGACAGGGAAGTGTCCTCAATCTCACCGACTCCTTAGGAGTTAAGTCCAACACCTACAGCTACACCGCCTTCGGCACGACCAAAGCCCAGACCGGCACAGCCATAAACCCGTGGCTCTACACGGGACGGCAATACGACTCGGAGTCGGGGCTTTATTTCAATAGGAATAGGTATTACAATCCGGGGTTGGGGCGGTTTATGACGCAAGATCCTGTAGGCTTAAAAGCGGGGATTAATTATTATGCCTACGTCGGTAATGATCCTGTTAATTATGTGGATCCTTATGGCACTTTAAGGCTTCCCCCCTGGGTCACGATACCCGTTACGCTTGGTGGTATAGTGGGGGGTATTTTATTTCCTGATGATGGTGTACTTGGAGGCGGGAAGGCGGCAGGGCCAAGACGTCCTCCAATTACTAGGCCGGTGCCTAAGCCGACCGGGGAAGTTGGCCAAGGAGGCAAAGGAAAAGATGGCGATGGTTCAGGAACGGATAAGACGAGCGGAGAAAAGAAAAGCGACGGTATCGATACAACAAAGTGAGCAACGCTATGATTCGAGTATGGTATACGAAGCTATTACTAAAATTATCATCTAAGAAATCGCATGATAAATTCAAATTATTTACCATAAAAGACGATCCCCTTTTTTTTAAAACCGCTATTGAAGCGCTTGAGCTCGTAAAAGGAATTGACGAAAAAGAGTATCAAGATATGCAGTCACTTATGCCTAATATAGCCCATCTTGATCAGGGCTATGATTCTTACAGCCCAGAGTTAAATTGTTTCATCGTGGAAGATTATCATCCTGATAACCTCCTTTATTTCTCTTCACTACTTGTTTATGAGGTCTCCTTCGCGCGACTTTGTTCACAACCCGTAAAATCTCGAGCCGAATTAATTCGATATGAATTGATTAGTTTAAAAAGGCAATATAATTTTATTGTGAGATATATCTCTCAGGAAGAAAGCTGGTCTCAAGATGAAAAAGACAAGAATTTAGCTTTGTGGCGCGATTGGTATCAGCAAAGGCAGTCATCTGGAGCGCCTAACAAAGAAGAGATGAGAAATATGAGTATTGCAAAGCTTAAGGCTGTACTGTTTAGAAAAAAATAGTCTTTTCCTCTAGCGAAGCCCATCCCACGCTCTCCAATTTACCGGACCAGGTTAGCCTTTAGTTCTTTCTCATTGACGTTCTCCCAATAAACCGGACCATTCCGAGCTTTAGAATTTTACTCGCCTTAAGCCCTCTGTTAGCATAACCAAACGGAGGACCACTCCATGAAAAAGCGTTTCACAGAGGAACAAATAACCTACGCCATGCGTCAACACGAATCGGGCACCGCAGTCTCCGAGATCTGCCGCACGATGGGAATCTCCGAACCCACCTTCTACAACTGGAAGAAAAAATACGCCGGAATGGGCGTATCCGAACTCCGGAAGATGAGGGGTCTTGAGCAGGAGAACTCGAAGCTCAAAAAACTTGTCGCTGACCTGTCGCTCGATAAGCACATTCTCCAGGAGGTCATCGCAAAAAAGTTCTAAAGCCCGCACGGAAACGTGAGCTTGTGCGGGCAGTCGCCCAGAACTACCGCACGAGTTTGCGCCGGACTTGCGGGCTCCTGGAACTACGCCGGTCGAGCATGTTTACCGGACCAGGTCCCAGGGGGACAGGTTAGCTTTTAATTCTTTCTCATAGTAGTTGCGGATTCGCCGCCACCGCCTACGTCCCCGGCCCCCGCATCGACGAGATCCTCACCGACTCAAGGAAGTATTCGTACCACACCGACGGACAGGGGAGTGTCCTGAGTCTCACCGACTCCTTAGGAGTTAAGTCCAACACCTACAGCTACACCGCCTTCGGCACGACCAAAGCCCAAACCGGCACAGCCATAAACCCGTGGCTCTACACGGGACGGCAATACGACTCGGAGTCGGGGCTTTATTTCAATAGGAATAGGTACTACCATCCGACGGTAGGAAAATTTATCACTCAAGATCCCATTGGAATTGAGGGTGGTTGGAATCTTTATGCTTATGTAGAGAATGACCCTATTAATTTTACGGATCCCTATGGATTAATGTCTATAATTGCGTCTCCTGGTACATTTCCGCCCGGCTCTCACTTAGCCGAGCATACGGGGGGTAAGCGACCCAGCACGACGGGGAAGCATGAAAAAGGTCGGGCTCGTGGTAACCGCGATAGGGGCGGAGAGAAAAAGGATGAATGGGGTAGGCCTGGTAGACAGCGGCCGGACGGGCATAAAGGTTCTTGGCCCCCGAATAACAAAAAATCAGATGCGGAGGCTTCGTGCGCTTAAACAAGAGCAAAATTAAATCTAAAGCGGCCGAGGAGGTCAAGCAGGCAAAACGATTGGCATTGGGTAAAAATGCTAAGCGTGATCGCAAAGAAAGCCTATCGCTATTAAAGAGCGCTGCTTCCAAGGGGAATGCTGAAGCACTCTACGCGTTGGGTAGCTGGCACCTTTATGGAATAGGTCTGAAAAAAAGCACGAAATCTGCTGTGAACTATTTTAAGAAGGCAGCAAAAAAAGGCGATCCGAGCGCCCAGCATGATTTAGCAATTAGCCTTGAGGAAGGAAAAGGAATTACGAAGAGCGTGAAAGAGGCTGTTAGGTGGTATAAAAAAGCCGCCGCGCAAGGAGATGTTGATTCGCAGGGCGAACTTGCTCGCTGTTATCGATTTGGCATAGGTGTTCGACGGGATTATCAGAAGGCAGTTAAGTGGTACTTAAAATGCGCCAAAAAAGGCCGCGACGACGCGCAGTATTCGCTCGGAATTTGTTATGACGGGGGTTTGGGGGTAAAAAAAAGCAGAAGTTCAGCCATTCATTGGATCATGAAGGCTGCGGCTCTGGGCAATAAGGACGCGAAGCTTTGGATTAAACATTTTAAAGCATAGTCTTTTCCGCTCCCCACTGGTCGCTCCCGGACTAATCTTTAGCAATAAAACGGATATACCGGACCCCGTTGGCACAGGGAAGCGAAGATTTACCGGACCAGGTCCCAGGGGGACAGGTTAGCTTTTAATTCTTTCTCATAGTAGTTGCGGATTCGCCGCCACCGCCTACGTCCCCGGCCCCCGCATCGACGAGATCCTCACCGACTCAAGGAAGTATTCGTACCACACCGACGGACAGGGGAGTGTCCTGAGTCTCACCGACTCCCTCGGCGTCAAGTCCAACACCTACAGCTACACCGCCTTCGGCACGACCAAAGCCCAGACCGGCACAGCCATAAACCCGTGGCTCTACACGGGACGGCAATACGACTCGGAGTCGGGGCTTTATTTCAATAGGAATAGGTACTATAGTCCGGGGTTGGGGAGGTTTATTACCAAAGATCCCATAGGAATTAAAGGTGGTATTAATTTATATGTATATACGTCGAATAACCCTATTAACTATGCTGATCCCAGCGGTTTATTTACCGTCGTGATTGGTGCAGGTGGCAGCGCCACAGCGGGAGGTGGCGCTGAAATTAGCGGTGGTGTTTTAGTTAATCCTGGATTGGGCGGTGAGCCCGCAGATTTAGGTACTTTTATAAGTGTTGGTACAGGTGGTGGTCTGAGCGTGGGAGGCGATATCTTTATAGGAATTGTGTCGGGACCGGCATCCAACGTCGAAGGAAAGACCGTCAATATTAACATCGGGGCAGGCCCAGCATCAGTTACGATTTTTACTGACCCTGTCACGGGAAGCGTACTTGGCGGAACTTTAGGTATTGGTCCAAGCGCAACGCCTTTGTCGGGGACGCTGACAGTTTCACTCACTGGAACGAACACAATTTCAAAAATTGTGGATATGCTCGATAAAATTTTAAACAGGCATGTTCCAGAGCAGGCTCCGCTTGATGGGAGCAAATAGATGAAGGCGAGTCTTAAAATCGGATTCTTGTACCTAGTCTGGGTGGTTCTGGGTTTAATTTTGCTGTATTTGGCAACTACGAGAGATTCTAGATATACAGTCGTTCTTATTTTTTTGACTCTTGTCTCTGGTTTTGTAGCAATGTCCATTAAGTGCGCTTCCTGCGGCAGACCCGTGTTAAAGAGATATAGCACGGCTTATGGCCGAGAAATGGGTTGGACATGGAGGGTGCCAGGCCGATGCGTAAAATGTCAGTCAGAGATTTAGCGAAATTGCGGAGGCTATAGTGGCTCCACAAAACTAGACCAAAATCTAACCCGGCTTAAGATATAATTTAGCCGAGCAAAATGGAGGTCCAGAGTATGGGCATACGCAAACAGTTCCCCAGTGAGTTTAAAGCCAGAGTCGCCTTGGCGGCGCTAAAAGGCGACAAAACGATTGCCGAACTCGCAGCCGAATACCAAGTCCACACGACCCAGATCAACGCCTGGAAGGCGGCACTAAAAGACCGC
>Ga0163151_10008511_pt1 | contig 11542 bp, 8 predicted proteins | sample OliLakLV19MP5IB2_FD_145596 | JGI IMG/M metagenome (GOLD analysis project Ga0163151, IMG submission 145596) | Freshwater microbial mat bacterial communities from Lake Vanda, McMurdo Dry Valleys, Antarctica - Oligotrophic Lake LV.19.MP5.IB-2 | ecosystem: Environmental > Aquatic > Freshwater > Lake...
CTCGAAGCGAGCTCACGCTGGAACGCGATGAAAGCACTGCCCGGCGTGCTGCGCAGCGGCGCGCGGTTGCGCGAGGCGTTGTGGTACGCGCGCAAGCTGCTCCGTGCCGGCGTGGCGTTGCGTTGGGGCTGGACGGTGTTTTCGTGCGAAGGGGACGGGGCCGTGCAGCGCGCGGTGATCGGCAAGGTCGATGCGCAGGGCCGACCGCGCCGTGACACGGCGCAGACGATCGAGGTCGACGTCGTCGGCGCGGGCTTCGGGCTCGTGCCATCGGTCGAACTGGGGCTGCTGCTCGGCTGCGCGTCGCGCTACGCCGCCACGCGCGGGGGCCACTGCCTCGTCGTCGACAGCCAGCAGCGAACGAACGTGCCGGACGTGTTCGCGGCCGGTGAGATCTGTGGCATCGGCGGTGCCGAGGTGGCGATCGCCGAGGGCGAACTCGCCGCTGCGGCGATCGTGCAGGCAGTGCGCGGCACGGCAGTGCCCGCGGCGCTGACGAAGAAGGCCGCCACCGAACGGGCCACCGCTGACGCGATGTTGCGCGCGTTCGCGCCGCTGCCCGGCCTCTACGACCTGGCGCAGCCCGACACGATCGTCTGCCGCTGCGAGGACGTGCCGCTGCAGCGCGCGCGCGACGCCGCCGACCTGCACGGCACGTCGCTGCGCGCGATCAAGGTCGGCTGCCGCGCGGGCATGGGCCCGTGCCAGGCGCGGATCTGCGGCCCGTCGCTGCAGGCGCTCGCGTGCCGTTCGGCGGTCGCGATGGACCTGCCGGTCGTGCAGGTGCCGTGCAAGCCGGTGCGCAGCGAGACGATCGTCAACGCGCCGCGTGGTTGAGAGCGGGCGTGGAGCTGCGCACATCGGCGGGGAAGGAACCAGCACCTGACGGTGTTAGGTACACTGATGTCCGATGTCCGGTGTCCGGACACGTGCAGCCTCGTGGCCCGCTGGCACGCGAATCGAGCGGGACCTCTTCCAGCCTCTGATGTCGTGAGCCCGTCCCTCCTGTCGAATGCGAGCCGCAGCGACCTCACGCACCTGCTGCAGCAGGCGCACGCTGGCGACGCGTCCGCGTGCGAGTCGTTCTGGCGCCTGGTGCATGCGGATCTGCGCGCGCTCGCCAAGGGGGAACTCGATCACGAGCGGTGCAACCACACGCTGCCGCCGACGGCCCTGGTGCACGAAGCGTACTTGCGGCTGCTCGGGCCAGAGCCGCTGCCCTGGCACAACCGCGCCCATTTCTTCGGCGCCGCGGCCCGCGCCATGCGCAGGGTGCTGGTCGATCATGCACGGGCCCGCCATCGCCAGAAGCGGTCCACTGCGATCGCCGCCGTGTCGCTCGCCGAAGTGGAGGTCGCGGCGCCAGCGCCCGACCTCGATCTGCTGTCGCTCGACGAGGCGTTGCAGCGGTTGGCGCAGATCGACCAGCGCATGGTTCAGGTGGTGGAACTGCGCTTCTTCGCCGGGCTGGCGGTCGCGGAGATCGCGCGGCTGCTGGGGGTGTCCACCGGCACGGTCGGCAGCGACTGGAAGATCGCGCGGATGTGGCTCCACCGCGAGCTCGGCAAGGAGGAAGCGAATGGCCGCTGAGCGCTGCGCCGAAGTACTGGGCGCGCTGCGCGCGGTGCTCGACCGGCGCCCCGAGGAGCGGACCGCGGCGCTGGCCGCGGTCTGCCAGGGCGATGCCGAACTGCGGTCCGACGTGGAATCGCTGTTGGCGCACGAGCTCCCGGCCGCTGCATTCCTCGAACCACCGGCATGCACGGACGAGGGTGCCGACACCGGATTGTCCACCGGATCGAGAGTGGGGCCCTATCGCCTGGAACGGCTGCTGGGGATCGGGGGCATGGGTGCGGTGTGGCTCGCCGAGCGTGCCGACGAACAGTACCAGAAGCAGGTGGCGATCAAGCTGGTCAAGGCGGGGATGGACACGGCGGACGTGCTCGACCGCTTTCGCGCCGAGCGCCAGATGCTCGCGCGCCTCGAGCATCCGCACATCGCGCGACTTCTGGATGGCGGTACCACGGACCGCGGCCGGCCCTACCTGGTGATGGAGTACGTCGAGGGCACTCGCATCGATGCGTACTGCGAGAGCAACCGGCTGCCGATTGCCGGGCGCCTGGACCTGTTCGCCAAGGTCTGCGGGGCCGTCGAGTACGCACACCGGAACCTGGTCGTGCATCGCGACCTCAAGCCGAGCAACATCCTGGTCACCGCCGACGGCGAGCCGAGGCTGCTCGACTTCGGGATCGCCAAGGCCCTCGATCCTGGCGCGAATGATCCCGGCGGCAGCGGCGCGATGGCTCCGGGCCTGACCCCGCGCTACGCGAGTCCCGAGCAGGTTCGCGGTGAGCCGATCACGACCGCGAGCGACGTCTACTCGCTGGGCGTGATCCTGTACGAACTGCTCACCGGTCGCGGGCCGGCACGCGAACGTCCGGGTCGCCGACTGGGCGGCGATCTCGACGCGATCCTGCTGAAGGCGCTGCGCAAGGAGCCGGAGAGCCGCTACTCGTCCCCGGAACAATTGCGTCAGGATCTCGAGCGCCACGAGCGAGGACAGCCGGTGCTGGCGCGGCCCAGTACGTGGCGCTACCGGGCGGGCAAGTTCGTTCGCCGTCACGCGGTCGAGGTGATCGTGGCGACGGCGCTGCTCGTCTCCCTGGTGGGCGGCATCGTCGCGGTGGCGCGGCAGGCCAGGATCGCCGCCGGCGAGCGCAACGTGGCGATCACCGCGACCGAGAGCGCCCGCGAGTCCGCGGTCGCGGCTGGCCACGCGGCGCGCCGGGCCGACCGCGTCGTGCGCTTCCTGCAGCGCGTGCTCGCCACCGGCAATCCGCGCCAGTCCCGGCTCGGCACCAGCGTCGCCGAGGCGCTCGACCAGGCCGCCGCCACGGTGCAGCAGGAGTTCGGTCAGGACCCCGAAGTGGCCGCCGCGGTGCACAACACGATCGGGCAGACCTGGCTGGATCTCGGCCGGTACGTCGAAGCCGAACGGGAGCTGCGGCAGGCCGTGGCCATCCAGGAACGCACCTGCCCCGGTGACTCGGCGATGCTGGCCGAGTCGTTCCGTTCGCTCGGCAAACTGCTCTACGCCCGTGCCGACCTGGTCGGGGCCCGGCAAGCCACCGAGCGCGCGCTGGCGATCGATCGTCACTTGCACGACGGGGACCACGAGGACACCGCCACCGACCTGAACAACCTGGCCGCGATCGCGCGGAGCCAGGTGGACTACGACTCGGCGACGCGGTGCATCGCCGAGGCCCTGGCGATGCGCCGCGCGCTGTTCGGCGAACAGCACGTCGCCGTTGCGGAGTCGCTCAACAACCAGAGCATGCTGCATCGTGCCGAGGGCCAGCTCGACGCCGCCGAGGCCCTGACGCGGCGAGTGCTCGAACTGCGGCGGCAGCTGCTCGGCGAAGACCATCCTGACACGATCCAGAGCCTCGACAACCTCGCGGTGCTGCTGGCCGAACGTCAGGACTACGGCCCGGCGGAGGAGCACATGCGCGAGGTCGTGGCGCGTTCGCGGCAGTCGCTCGGCGAGGCTCATCCCGAGTTCGCGGTCTCGCTGATGAACCTCGGCCAGGTCCTGTCGCTGCGCGGCAACCATGCCGAGGCGGAGGCCCTGTTCCGCGAGGCGCTGCAGGTCCGCCGCCAGGCGCTGCCCGAGGCCGACGAACGCACGGTGCGCGCGGCGCGCCAGCTGGCGCAGTGCCTCGTCGCGCAGCAGCGCTTCGCGCCGGCCGAACAGGTGCTGGCCGAGGCGCTCGAGCAGACACAGCGAGCGGCCGGGGACCACCGCACGTGCGCGACGCTGGTCGCGGCGTTGATCGAACTGCAGGAAGCGTGGGGCCGGCCCGAGCAGGCTGCTGCCTGGCGGCTCCGGCTCCGGTCCGTGGCGCCCGCCGGTGACCCGGGCGAAAAGAGAAAAAACTGACGGCGGGCCCGGTTCTGGCGCATGGGCCCCCGTGATCGGTCCTCTGTCCTGAAGGCGCAGTCATGTGTGACACCACGACATCCCCGTCCCTGCTTCCCTGGTCGCTGCTCGCCGCTGTCCTGACCGTGGCCACGGCGCTACCCGCGCAAGGCGCCTGGTCGCGTGCCAACGACCAGCCCGGTTTCGGCATCGGCGGCCGCGTGTTCCATCTCGGTACGTTCCGCAACGAACTGATCGCCGGCACCTACCGCGCGCCGCGGCGCGACGGCAGCACGCTGAACCACATCGGCCGGTTCGACGGGGTGCGCTGGCAGGGCCTCGGCAGTGGCGTGTCGGGACCGGTGCGCGCGACCCTCGAGTTCCAGGGCTTCCTCTATGTCGGCGGTGGGTTCACCAGCGCCGGCGGTCTCCCCGCCCAGAACGTTGCGCGCTGGAACGGCGCCGCGTGGCAGCCGGTGGGCGCCGGTCTCGACGGCACGGTGTGGGCGTTCGCCGAACACCAGGGCCAGCTGTTCGCGGCCGGCGAGTTCGCGAACTCGGGCAGCACGGCCCTCGGCGCGATCGCGCGCTTCGACGGCGCCAACTGGCAGCCGGTCGGCGGCGGGCTGCAGTGGAACCTCGGCATCTTCCCGGTCGGCTTCACACTCGCCTCCGACGGCCAGCAGCTCTACGTCGGCGGCAGCTTCGACCGCGCCGGCACCGTGGCGGCGAGCCACGTCGCGTCGTTCGACGGCACGAACTGGCACGCGCTCGGCGGCGGCATCAACAACTACGGCTGGGGCTGGGTGCGCACGATCGCGCTGCATGGCGGTCGGGTGTTCGTCGGTGGCGCGTTCGGCCAGGCCGGCGCGGTGCTGACTGACAACATCGCCGCGTGGGACGGCGTCTCGTGGAGTGCAGTCGGCGCCGGCGTGCAAGGGAGTTCCTACGGGGCCGATGTCTGGGACTTGCAGGTCTTCCAGGGCGAGCTGTACGTCGGTGGCAGCTTCATCCTGACGGGCACCACGACCGTGTATCGCATCGCGCGCTTCGACGGCACGGCGCTGCAGCCGATCGGTGGCGTCGCGTTCGCCGAGTTCAATCCGCCGACGGTCATGGCGATGACCAGCTGGAACGGACGCCTCTACTGCGGCGGCGAGTTCCACACCGCCGGCCAGCCCGCGACGCCGGTCCAGACCGCGGCGGTCTACCACATTGCCGCCTACGACGGCGCCAACTGGACTGCGGTCGGAGGTGGTCAGGGCTTCGGCAACGAAGTGCACGTGCTCGGCCGCTACCAGGGTCAGGTCGTGGCGGCCGGCCGCTTCTACACCGCCGGTGGCCGCTTCGCCGCGGGCCTCGCTCGCTTCGACGGCGACGACTGGCAACATCTCGGCGCGTTCGACGGCTTGATCCGCGGCATGACGATGCACAACAACGAGCTGTACGTGGCCGGTGAGTTCCGCCTCGTCGGCAACGCCGGCGCCAACATCGTCGCCAACGGCGTCGCGCGCTTCGACGGCGTCAACTGGCACGCGGTTGGCGGCGGGCCAAGCCTGTACGGCGCCGCCGACATCGCCAGCTACCAGGGCATGCTCTACATCGTCACGATCGGCAGTCCAATGCGTTGGAACGGCACTTCGTGGCAGACGTTCACGCCGCCGATCTTCGGTGCGCTCGGCTCGCTGCACGAACACAACGGCGTGCTCTACATGGGCGGCTCGACGCCGTTCCATCCCGGTACGCCGAACCTGTTCGCGTGGGACGGCACGAACCTGACGATCCCCGGCGGCGGCACGAACGGCAGCGTCGACGCGCTGCACAGCTTCAACGGCAATCTGATCGCGGGCGGCAGCTTCACGCAGGCCGGCGGCGTGCCGGCGCGCTGCATCGCCAGCTTCGACGGCACGAACTGGTCGCAGTTCGGCACCGGCATCCAGGGTGCCACCGTCATGGCGATCACGACGTTCCAGGGCCAGCTCACGGTCGGCGGCGACTTCAGTCGCTACCAGGGCGCCAACGCCGACTACGTGGCGAAGTGGGACGGCTCGCTGTTCCAGCCGATCGGCCCGACCGCGCCGAACGGCGCCGTGTTCGCGCTGCTCGCCGACGACGTGCGCGGCGAACTGCACGTGGGCGGCTGGTACTTCGACAACGGCAACCAGGACGACGACTACTACAGCCTCTGGCAGAACACGCCGTCGTGGACCGACGTCGGCACCGGACTCGGCAGCGCGCGCCGCACGCCGCGGCTGTCGGGCGACGGGTCGCTGCTGCCCGGTGCGCGCACGCGCTGGCAGTTGTCGAGCGCGCTCGAGTCCACGCCGGCACTGTTCGTGCTCGGCTTCCAGAACATCAACCAGCCGCTGCTCGGCGGCACGTTGATCCCGAGTGCCGATGCGGTGCTGTTCTCGCCGACCGATGCGATCGGCACGGCGTCGCTGCAGATGGCGTGGCCGGGGTTCGCCACGGGCCTGCAGATCTTCGCGCAGGCATGGGTGCTCGATGCCGGAGGGCCGCAAGGAGTCACGGCGAGCAACGGGGTCTGGCTGCGCTCGCCGTAGCAGCGAGGCGGGGTCAGTTCGTGCGAGCGCCGCTCGTCGCTGGCTTGCGGCGTTCACTCTCGCGCCACGACGACATGCCGCCTTCGTACTCGATGACGCTGGTGAAGCCGTTTGCTGCGAGCAATTGCGCGCCCTTCGTCGAGGCGTCGCATTCGGGGCCGCTGCAATAGAGCACGACCTTGCGGTTCTTGCTGCCCGAGGCCTTGTCCGCGACGCCGGCGACGAAGTCCTTCGTGTCGATAGGCACATTGGTCGCGCCCGGGATATGGTCCTTGTCGAACTGCGCCTTCGACAGCACGTCGATCAGTACGAAGCCTTCCGCGCCCTTGCGCAATCTCTTCAGTGCGTCCGTGGTGATGGTCTTGGTCATCGCCACACGGTAGTCGCACGGCGCCATGGAATGGCGCACCAAACGGTGCATGGCGGATGAAGGTCCAGGCGGACAGTGCGTCGATTTCGTGCGTCACCGCGCGGACCTGTTGTCAGGACCCATGCGCGACCGCGGGGCTCACCGTGGAGCAGATTGTTGGCAGTCGCGGGCCCTGGTTTGGCGCATCACCAGCGCCGCGGTCGTTGCGACGGCCCGGTCCAACGCTCGGTAGCAACGTCGAAATGCTCGGCGCCTGCCGGCGCAGGTCCGAGCGACTATGGTCGAATGGCGACGACGCGGAAGCCGATGTGGTCCGAGCGCCGCTCGGGCTCGAAGCGCACCCGGAACGCCGAGCGGCACGGCCAGCCCTCGTCGGCCCAGCAGCCGCCGCGGCGCACGCGCGACACGTCGCCGGTGCGATTGACGAGCGCCGAGGTCTTCGCCGAATACAGGTCAGGGTCGACGCCGCCCGGCAGCGCGGCGTGATACCAGTCGCGGCACCACTCGAACACGTTGCCGTGCACGTCGTGCAGACCCCACGCATTGGCCGGATAGTTGCCGACCGGAGCGGCGCGCTGCAGCGAGGGGCTGATCGCGGCGGTGCGGTACGGCTTGCCCTGGAAGTTCGCTTGCACGCTGCTCAGCGAGTCGCCGAACGACGTCGCGGTCGTGGTCCCGGCGCGGCACGCGTACTCCCACTGCGCTTCGGTCGGCAGTCGGAACTCCCATGCCGTCGGCAGCTCTCCCGCTGCGCGCGCCTGTCCGGTCAGCCACGCGCAGAACGTCTCGGCCTCGGCGAAGTTGATCGCGTAGACGGGAAAGGCGTCGCCCGCGCCGGCCGTGAGTTTGCCCGGGAACGCGCCGACCACACGTTGCCATTCCCCTTGCGTGACCTCGTGCTTGCCGATCCAGAAGCCATGGCTCAGCGTCACCTGGATCTGATCCTCGCCGGGGCGTCGTTCGGCTTCGTCCGGCGGACTGCCCATCAGGAACTGGCCGGGCGGGCACCAGCAGAGTTCGACGCCGAGGACGCGGCGCGGATCGCCAGGTTCGGTGCCGACGAAGGCGTCGGTCCGGGCTGGCAGAGCAGCACTCGCCGGCGGGAGGCTCGGCGGAGCCACGGGTTGGCAGCCGAGCAGGGTGCCCAGTAGCAGGACGACGCGCCGAGGACGTGCGGTGGCTGACATCAGGGAACTCGGAACGGCGTTCGTTCCGTACGCCGGGAATCGTGGCGGGGCGTCGCCGGACCACCAGCAGAAGCCACCTGTGGCAGGGCAGGTGTCGCGGGCCCCGCGGCCTCGGCAGGACTTCACGTGGTTCTCATCGTGTTCTCATCCGCGCGCAATACGAGACTGCCCATGCGGACCCACGCAAACGGCGGCTACGAGCACGACGAGGACTCGCGGGATCTCTCCGACGCTGGCTGCCACCTCACGGGCCGGTCCTCCTCGCACGCCGCCGGTCATCACGTCCCGGTCTACTTCCACGACTCCGTCGTGGAAGCGGTGCGCAGATCCCGATCGCTGGCACGTGAACGCGGCGTGGCCTTCGTCGCCACGCTGGCGCTGTCCAGCAACAGCGACGCCGCGGTCGAGGTGCTGGGTGATCCGTTCCTGCTCGAAGCGATGGTCGCGGACGCGGTCGGCAGTGCGCTGCGCGCCTCGCCGATGGGGTCGCGCGTCGAGCTCGATGTCCAGGTCCGTGAAGCGTCGATCGTGTTGTGCGTGCGCGATCATGGAACGGGGGCTGCCGCGTTCGCGACCGAGTTCGGTGGGGCGGCGAGCCAGCGCCGCTCTTCGGGCTACGGCCTCGATCTCGCGCGTCGCGTCGCCGCGCAGCATCGCGGCACGGTGTCGTTGCGCAGCGTGGCGGATGGTGGCTGCGAGTACTGCATCCGGCTGCCGCGGTGGCGGTCCGAAGGACCTCCACCGCTCGGCGCCGTCGCGCCGCTCAGCCCCGCTCGCAGCGCACCGGATGGCGGGCGCCGTCGTCGCCCTGCCCGACCACCGCGCCAGGCGTAGCGGAGCAGGGTGAGGTCAGTGAGCCTCGCTCGCCGAGCGGGATTCCTTGGCGGCCGCCGCCTCGCCCATCGTCTTGACGTCGCGCTTCTCTTCGGGAGGAGGCAGCACCGCCTTCATGCCCAGCGCCTTGATCCACAATTCGCGCGTCCAGCCGCTCGTGTGGTAGAGGTGCTCGTCCTCTTCGTCCTCGATTTCGGCGACGGCTTCGGCCAGCGCGCTCGACTCGACGACGCCGTCCTGGACCAGCTTGCTCAGCAGCTCCCAATTCATGTGGTCCTTCGTCTCCGCGAGCGTGACGCATTCGGCGGCCACGAGCTCGGCGGCGGCCGGATCGTCCGTTCCCTTGGCGAGGTGCATCGCCTTGACCAGCGACTTGCCGATGTGCCGGACGACCGTGCGGCCGGGCGTGTCCTTCTCGGGATCGAGCCCGAGGTCCTTCAGGACGCCGCGCACGACTTCGAGGTGATGTTCGGTCTCCTTCAGGTACTTGCGCCACTCCCTGGCCAGGTCCTGGTTGCGCGCGCAGTCGACCGCGGTGCGGTAGATCTCGACGCCCCCGAGTTCGGTTTCGAGCGACTGGTAGAGCAGGTCGACGACGGCGGGAGTCAGTGCTTGTTTCGGTTTCATTTGCGGCCCTTGGTGGACGAGCGGGACGGAGCGCTCTGCGCGCCCTTGGTAGGATTGCCCCGCTCGAAGTGACGGTGATCTGCGATGGCGTCCGCGAACGCCGCGAAGAACGACTCGAGGTCCTTGCCGCGCGCCGTGACGACGCCCTGCTGGGCGTTCGACGAGGAGCGTTCCTTCGTCGAGGCGGACAAGCCTGCCGCGGCGAGGAGCTGGGTCCCCTCGTTCGAGGCGCCGATCGCCTTTCCATGGCGATAGGCCTGTTGCACGAAGTCGACGATGCCCGGCACGTCCAGCAGCGTGGTGACACTGTCCTTGCCGCCCGGGATGTAGACCGCGTCGTACAATACCGACGCCACCGTCAGCAGCGTCTTGTCGACGCCGACGGGGCGGCCCTCCACCGACGGGATCGAACCGAGCGCCAGCGAGATCACCTCGACGCACGCCCCGTTGCCGCCGAGGTGGACCATCGCCGCAGCGCGAGCGCGCGCGCGACCTCGGCGGCGAAGTCCTCGTCGACCTGGGCGAAGAGGAAGACGACGCGCTCCCGGATCGCGAGGCGTTCGACCTTGCCCAGTTCGAAACGGCAGGCATCGATCAGGTGCTGCCGCTCCGGCGGCGATTGGCTGCGCAGGAACATGCGCGCCTGGCTGAAGTGGTCGCCGAACGTCGCGGCGCGCAACCGTTGCTTGGCGCCGTCCATCGGTTCTGGGGCGGAGCGGAATCCTCGCGCGGCAGTGGCCAGCAGCGGCTGGTTGCCCTCGATCGAGTTCGGATGGTACATCGCGCGCGCGGTCGGAATCGTGCGCCGGCCGAGGCCGTCCTGCTGGTGGTTGTGCACCGCGGCGATCGGCCGGTTGATCGGGATCTCGGCGAAGTTGGGACCACCCAGGCGGGTGAGCTGCGTATCGAGGTACGAGAACAGCCGCGCCTGCATCAGCGGATCGTTCGTGAAGTCGATCCCCGGGACGATGTTTGCGACGCAGAAGGCGACCTGTTCCGTCTCGGCGAAGAAGTTGTCCGGGTTGCGGTTCAGGGTCAGGCGCCCGACGCGGCGCACCGGCACCAGCTCCTCGGGGATCAGCTTGGTCGGATCGAGCAGGTCGAAGCCCAGCGCCAGGGCCTGGTCCTCCTCGACGACCTGGAGGCCGAGTTCCCATTCGGGGTAGTTGCCGGCCTCGATCGATTCCCACAGATCGCGGCGGTGGAAGTCCGGGTCCATGCCGGCGATCAACTGGGCCTCTTCCCAGACGAGCGAATGGGCGCCGAGCAGCGGCTTCCAATGGAACTTGCACAGCACCGAGCGACCTTTTGCGTTGATCAGCCGGAACGTGTGGACGCCGAATCCCTCCATCATCTGGTAGCTGCGCGGCAGCGCGCGATCGGACATCACCCACATCACCATGTGCATCGTCTCGGGCACGAGCGAGACGAAGTCCCAGAACGTGTCGTGCGCCGATCCTGCCTGCGGCATTTCATTGTGCGGCTCCGGTTTGACCGCGTGCACGAGGTCGGGGAACTTGATGCCGTCCTGGATGAAGAAGACCGGCATGTTGTTGCCGACCAGATCGAAGTTGCCCTGGCGCGTGTAGAACTTCGTGGCGAAGCCGCGCACGTCGCGCGCCGTGTCCGCCGAGCCTCTGGAGCCGACGACCGTCGAGAAGCGGACGAACACGGGCGTCCGGGTCTCGGGATCGCCGAGGAAGTCGGCAGAGGTGAGGTCGGCGAGGGATTCGTAGACGCGGAACACGCCATGCGCGCCGGAGCCGCGAGCGTGTACGACGCGCTCGGGAATGCGTTCGTGGTCGAAGCGCGTGATCTTCTCGCGCAGGTGGAAGTCTTCGAGCAGCGAGGGCCCGCGCGTTCCGGCCTTCAGCGAATCATCGGTGTGCGGGATCGGGATGCCCTGATCGGTCGTCAGTTCCGTTCGCGACGCGTGCTCCCGCACCGCGTCGAGATCCGCCTGCTTGGTGGTCGGCGCCGCGCGCTGGTCGCGCGCGGCGCGTGGCGCGGCGGCTTCGCGGTGGGGCGCCTTCGCCTGAGG
>Ga0163151_10008512_pt1 | contig 11542 bp, 6 predicted proteins | sample OliLakLV19MP5IB2_FD_145596 | JGI IMG/M metagenome (GOLD analysis project Ga0163151, IMG submission 145596) | Freshwater microbial mat bacterial communities from Lake Vanda, McMurdo Dry Valleys, Antarctica - Oligotrophic Lake LV.19.MP5.IB-2 | ecosystem: Environmental > Aquatic > Freshwater > Lake...
TATATCGCATTCTGGCCTGGGCTGTGTTGCACTATCAAATTCCCCCCAGCCATGATCAAGAACTCGCTAATCTATTCCCCCGGCTTAAAATCACTTTTATTCCTGAGGGGGAAGAACAGGGCGCGCAAATCAATTGTGATGGCCATGATGTCAGTCAGGCGATTCGCACTGAAGCCTGCGCTAGAATGGCTTCGGAAATTTCGGCTAAAGTTTTTGTTCGTGAAGCTTTATTGCAAAGACAAAGAGAGATGCGTTGTCCGCCGGGATTGGTGGCGGATGGTCGGGATATGGGAACAGTAGTTTTCCCCGACGCCAAGATTAAATTTTTTCTAACCGCCCACCCTGATGTTCGGGCCGAGCGGCGTTATAAGCAATTATTACAGCTGGGCATGAAACCTGAGCGCGCTCAAATCTACGAAGAACTTGCCGCCCGGGATAAGCGTGACCGAGAGCGCTCGATAGCGCCTCTCCAAGCCGCCGGAGATGCCATTATTATTGACAGCAGCAATCTGTCCATTTCCCAAGTTTTAGAAAAAGTATTGGAATATCTTTCTTGATTTAAAGATTATTTCGATGAACGCATAATTTTGATAAGATTCACCTCGTTGAGCGTGTATTTAAAAAATAATCCGCTCTACAGCTACAGGGAGAGACAAACTTATGGATATTATTAAATCTTCAGAATTAAAAACCATTTTGCATTCCAAGCGCGCTAATATTTATTATTTGGAAATGTGCCGAGTAATGCAAAAAGATGGGCGCATTTTATATCTCACTAGCAATAAGGATGAAAATCTTTACTGGAATATTCCAATTGCCAATACCACAGTGATAATGCTTGGGACGGGTACTTCTATTACACAAGCTGCTATGCGCATGCTCGCTAGCGCAGGCGTTTTAGTTGGGTTTTGTGGTGGGGGTGGAACCCCGCTTTTCTCTGGCAGTGAGATTGAATGGCTTACGCCACAAAGTGAATACCGTCCCACCGAATATGTCCAGGGCTGGCTCAGTTTTTGGTTTGATGAACATAAACGTTTGCAGGTTGCCAAAGCCTTTCAGCTATCTCGATTATATTATCTTACTAAGATTTGGTCAAAAGACAGGGACTTACAAGCTGAAGGGTTTTACAGCGATGATACTGATATTGCCACTTTGATTGCCACCAATAACCAAAGAATTCCTCTAAGTCAAAAGGTGGGTGATTTACTTCTACTGGAAGCCAATCTCTCTAAACAACTTTACAAAATTGCGGCGAAACGATGTGGGGTAACTGATTTTGTCCGAAAACATCAAGCAGTAGATGCCGCTAATATATTTCTCAATCATGGCAACTACTTGGCATATGGTCTTGCTGCTACTGCATTATGGGTGCTGGGTATCCCGCATGGCTTTGCTGTGATGCACGGGAAAACCCGGCGCGGTGCATTAGTATTCGACATTGCTGATCTGATCAAAGATGCTTTAGTTTTACCGTTCGCATTTATTTGTGCCAAAGAAAAAGCAAGTGAACAGGAGTTCCGGCAGCAAATTTTACAAAAATTCACCGAACATAAGTCATTAGATTTTATGTTTGAGCAAATTAAGGGCCAAGCATTGGCCCATACTAAAGAACATGAAAACGCTTTGGAGCCAGCATTATGATGGTTATTTTTGTCAGCCAATGTGAAAAAAAAGCGCTTATACGAACTCGTCAAATACTGGATGCATTTGCCAATCGAATTGGCGAGCGCACATGGCAAACTATTATTACTGAAGATGGATTAATTACTGTTAAAAAATTATTGCGTCAAGCTGCCACCAAAAATACGGCGGTGGCTTGTCACTGGATGCGTTCGAGAATTCGAGATGAAGTGGTCTGGATAGTTGGTAATCGTCAAAAATTTAATATGCAGGGGATTGTGCCTGTCAATAGTACAAAAAAAAATTATAAACATAGAGAATGGGAAAATGACTGGCAGTATTTGCCTATTATAAAAGCCTTGGTTGCAGTAGCTGCTTTGTTACATGATTGGGGCAAAGCTTCCGTGCTTTTTCAAAAAAAGTTGGCGCAAGGCTCTAAAAATAAAGATCCTTTACGACATGAATGGGTTTCTTGTTTATTGCTTAATGCATTAATTCGATTATCGGGTAACTCAAAAGAGGATGAAGCCTGGTTGACAATATTTATTAATGGTGATTTCAATGAGGAAAAACTGATTGATGTTGTAAATGAAAATTTACAAAAACCTTTGGAAAATCTGCCTCCCCTGGCACAATGGGTGGCTTGGCTGATTGTGACGCACCATCGTTTACCTGGCTTAAACAATCAGGAACGTGATGGGTGGTCGGATCAAGAGATGAATACTATGGAAAATATGCTAAGGCATATTACGGCAAAATGGGGATACCAAAATAATAATGAAACTGATTATCAGTCCCGGTTAAAAGATTGTTTTCGATTTGAGCACGGTTTATTGAGTGAGTCGATTCCCTGGTGCAAGTCCATCAAAAAATGGGCTGGTCGGCTTTTAGCTGCGCAGCCTCAAGTCCAAACATTGATTGACAGTGGCGCTTGGCGCGTGATTTTGCATCATGCCAGGCTTTGCTTAATGCTGGGTGATCATTATTACTCGTCCTGTAAAGCTGATCAAACCTGGCAGAATAGTATACCTTTATATGCTAATACTCAGATCAAAGACAACAAAAGAACGCTGAAGCAAAGACTGGATGAACATCTAGTGCGAGTGAGCGAGCAAAGTTTAAAAGTTAGTCAAAGTTTGTCGCGCTTCACTACCGATATGGAGATGGCTCAAGATATAAGATTCCTAAAGCAAAAAAGCCCAAAAGGTTATGAATGGCAAGATTTGGCTGTAGATAAGATAAAATCCTTTAAATCTCAAAATGGAATTACTGCTGATAAAAATTATGGTTGGTTTTTGGTCAATATGGCCAGCACCGGTTGTGGTAAAACCCTTGCCAACGCTAAGATTATGCAGGCTTTATCAGATGATAACAAAAGTTTACGTTATATCTTGGCGCTAGGGCTTCGTACATTAACCTTGCAAACTGGGGAAGAGTATCGTAATAGAATAGGTTTAGAAGACGATGAATTAGCGGTTTTAATCGGTTCATCAGCTATTCAAGAGTTATATCAGCAAGCAAAAAGAATGGAAGAAGAACCTGTTAATGAGGAGCTAGGTTCTGAATCTCTAGAGCAGTTGCTGGATGAGGAGTTAGAGTATAATAGCGCGCCAAGTGCTGATTTTTTAGAGGCGATTATTCCTAAACACAACCCTGATCAGGCAAAAAAGAATAAAGCATTTTTATATAAGCCCATACTTACCTGCACCATTGATCATATTATTGCCGCTACAGAAACTACGAGAGGAGGAAAATATATTTTACCCAGTTTGCGTTTGCTGTCATCAGATTTGGTTATTGATGAAGTAGATGATTTTGACGGTAAAGATTTAATTGCGATCGGACGATTAATTCATTTGGCAGGTATGTTGGGGCGCAAAGTCATGATTTCCTCAGCCACAATTCCCCCAGCGTTAGCGGAAGGTTTTTTAAATGCTTATCAAGAAGGTTGGCGTTTACATGCGAGTTTTAAAAATGTATCGCCTCAAATTGCTTGTGTCTGGGTGGATGAATTTTCTACGCAGGTTAATCTAATAGACAAAACAGAGTCGTCTCAGATATGTCAGCAATACGCTGATTTTCATGAACAGTTCATTGTCAAACGGGTAGAAAAATTAAAACGGCAAATCATTAAACGCAAAGCATATATTGTACGTTGCGATGATATTTTTGAAGCATTAGAAACCACAGAGACCAATGAGTTAAGCCGTCAAGAAAAATATTTTGAAAAAATGGCACAAACCGCAATTGATTTACACCACCATCATCATTTAGTGGATGAAAGTACTGGCAAAAAAGTGTCTTTCGGGGTGATGCGCATGGCCAATGTTCCGCCGTGTATCCAGCTCAGTCAATATTTAATAAGTAAGGAATGGCGAAGAGATATAACAGTAAAAGTGATGGCCTACCATAGTCGTCAAGTATTGTTATTGCGTCATGAGCAGGAAAAACATCTGGATGAAGTGCTTAAGCGTATTGAAAAAATAAACAATATGCCACAAGCTCTCGATCACATCATTATTAGAAATCATCTTGATAATACAGAAGCTGAGAATGTGTTGTTTATATTGGTCACCAGTCCAATTGAAGAAGTTGGCAGAAATCACGATTTTGATTGGGCAGTAATTGAGCCTTCGTCTTACCGTTCGATTATCCAGCTGGCAGGTCGCGTTCGTCGTCACCGTCACACTGGAATTGAGCAATCTAATATTGCAATTATGCAATACAATTTAAAAGCGCTGCGAAAAAACCATGAGCTCGTATATCGCCAGCCTGGTTATGAGACAGTTGAATCATATAGATTAATAACGCACGATTTGTGTCTTTTAGTCGATGAATCGATTCTGAATCATGCCATTGATGCAATTCCCCGCATTTCAACACCAAAAATATTAAACTTTGATAAGTGTTTAGTGGATCTTGAGCATAAAGTTATAGGTGACGTTTTAACGTATTACAAGGTCAGTACTAAAAAAGGTGAGCTTAAAGGTCCTAAATGCTTGCGAGGGTGGTTCATAGAATATTGGTGGCTGACAGCTGTTCCACAACAATTAAATCGTTTTAGAGAAGGCCCTGTTGAAACGCAATTATATTTAGTTTGGCAGAAGGATAAGGGTAAGTCTTCCTTTTGTGAGCGTAGTGAGCAAGGAGAGTTTATTCCCCGAGAGTTTAGGTGGGATATTAAAAAAGCTAATTGTATTGATGAAAATATGCGTCAGCATTTATGGTTGGATAGAAATTATGAAGCAGTTTTGCGCTCTCACTCTAAGGTTAATGTTTTGGGTTCTGAGGACTTGGAGTTAGAGGATGAGATGCGGAGAGTCTCGCAGCGATATGGGGAACTGACTATCCCTGATAACGAAAATCAATCATTTATTTATTCGGATCAATTTGGATTATTAAAAGTAAACTAGAAACTGAAAATAAAGTAAGCCGCCTGTTCGGCGGTAAAAGGTAATATAAAAAATAGTATTTCTAAGCCATTTTTCAACGGTATAAAAATGATACATGAATTATAACCGAAAGTCAAAATTTAATAAATATAAAAAATAGTAGGTATTGTTCCTTAAAAAATTAAGTGCTATGCTATGAGCTAAGAGGTATGGAGAGTATTTAAAGGAACTATTTGAATGTTAAAAAAATTAATTTTGTTTTTATTAATGGTATTCAGTTTTTTATTGTTGATCTGGCCTACAAAGATTATGGCTAAATCATCCGCATGTTATCATCTTAGTATAACTAGTGCGATATCAATCAAAAAGACATTTGGCTAATAAACAGGGAGAAAAGTTAATGACCAGCGTAATACAGGATTTTTTAAATGATCGTAAAGAAGAGTGGCTTAAGAAGAAACTTGGTGTCAATATGGATGACATCGAAAAAACCAGCTTGATGCAGCAAGCTCAAACTAAATATACATTGAAAACATGGTTGCCAGACGCAGCGAAAAGAGCATGTCAATTGTCCATGACAACACATCCTGGTAAATTTAGTCATCCCAGTGCAAAAACTAATCCTATTATCGCAAGTGCTAAAAAAGAAAATGACGGTTATTTAAGGACAGGGAATGTCGACTATGATTTAGATGTATTCGGGAATGCGGCTGCGATGGATGTTTATAAATTTTTAAAATTAAAACTAGAAGATGGTCAGACCGTTTTAGAACACCTTGAAAGGGGTACAGACCAAATTAAAGCAGTATTTGGAACATCAATAGCTGAATTTGAAACACTTAGACAAAATTTTTTAATGATCAAGCAAGTTAAGGAATCACAAACAACAGATGGTTTGGTCAAACAAATTTATTTTCCGGTTGGCCAAGGTTATCATCTTCTATCTATTCTCACGCCATCGGGCCTATTGGATAAATTAAAAAAGCATATTGATGAAATTAGATTTAGTGATGTCGCCAAAGAAGCAAGAGATTGCAAAAAAAAGAAAGCATATCATCCCAATGGCTACGATGATCTTTATGATTTAACAGTCACCGCTTATGGTGGTACAAAGCCACAAAACATCAGTGTCTTAAACAGTCAAAACGGTGGAATTTCTTACTTGCTTTTAAGTATGCCCCGTAAAATTGAGCAACGCAGCCTACGATTACCCGTTCGTGATTTTTTTACTGATACTTTAAGGCTTGGTGTATTTAATGAAATTTTTAAATCCTTACATGGCTTAATGGAAGCTGGTAATAACCAGAATATTAGAAACGCTATTCAAGACATTATAAAATATGTCATTGACTTGGTTTTGGAGTTTGCACTTCGGGTGCGTGAGCATGATTCAGGTTGGTCAACTAGGCCGCATTATAAAAAATTGCCTCATGCCCAATGCATTTGGTTAGACAATATATATATTCAAAAACGTAAGGATGAAGAAGAATGGTTTGATCCTATTTGTGCATCTTTTGCGCGATGGATTGTTAGTGCTTATGAAAAAGTACTAAAAAAAGATCATATTCTGCTAGGAGATGGAGAAATGAATTATATCCGTAGTTTTGTAGAGGAGGCTATGAGCCGCGATAAGGAATTTTTTAAAGGAGATTTTTAAATGAGGCGATTTTTATTAATTCCGCATCTTAATATTCATAATGCCAATGCTATGAGCAGTCCATACACCATCGGTTTTCCAGCAATAACAGCATGGATGGGTGCAGTCCATGCATTGCAACGCTATCTTAATTATCAAGGCTTGCGCCAAATAAATTTCACAAAGGTAGCCGTGAGTTGCCATAGTTGTAATTTGCAAACCTATAAGGGGCGCGGTGATTTTGTATCTTCAATTATAGGCACTTCTAATCCATTAGAAAAGGACGGCGAGCGCCCCGCTTTTATAGAAGCGGCCCGTTGTCATTTAGATGTCTCCCTGCTCATTGAATATGAAGGTCTTAATAAAAATGATGAAAAAAGTGATGAATTTAAAAGTTTGATTGATGCCCATATACCTTGCATGAAATGGGCAAGCGGTGATTTGTTAAATGTTGATCCAGTTGAAGAAATCAGTGTTGATGAAGACGATGAAAAAAGTATTAAAAATATTGTGTGTAGACTCATGCTCGGCCACGTTCTGATTGAGCGCCGTGACTTAATGATTAAGGCTATGTCGGAGGGCAAAGATGCATTAGAAGCTTTGTTAGATTATCTAAAAGTAATGCATCGTTCGATACAAGATAAACAAGATAAAGAGGAGACGGTTATATGGACAAGTAAACGTAAGCAGATGGGTTGGTTGGTACCAATCGCAGTGGGTTTCCAGGGAATTAGCCCTGTGGGCGCAGCTAAGTATCAACGGGATTCACAAACCCTGCATCGATTTGCTGAAAGTATTCTTACAATGGGTGAATTTGTCATGCCCTACCTTATTCGTAACTTAGACCACATGTTATGGCAATATCATGTGGACCTTGAGAGAAATTTGTACCTTTGCAGTACAAATCCAGATATTTTAATTCAGGAGAAATAATATGGCTATGATTAGCGCAAGTGTATTGTCATTTGAAAAAAAATTGGTAAGTTCTGATGGTTATTTTTATGGGACAAGATGGGAAAACCGTTTAAAGGAAGCCTCACCTTTGAAATTAATTGTAAAATCTGTGCGTGGTACGATTTCTAACCGCCTAAAGCCAGCCCTACAGAACAACCCTATAAAAATTAATGCTGAGGTAGAGAAACCGAATTTGCAAAGAGTTGATGTTTGTTCATTAGATGAAAACCAAGATACGCTCAAGCTTTGTTTTACGCTCAAAATTCTGGGTGATATTGCGAAACCTTCTGCCTGCAATTGCGAAAAATTTAAAAAATCGTACGTCCAAGCTGTCAAACAATATATTGAACAAGAAGGATTCTCTGAATTAGCAAAGCGTTACGCAATCAATATTGCTAATGCCCGGTTCTTATGGCGCAATCGCGTTGGCGCGGAAAATATTGAGGTGATTGTTAATGCAGAAAAAGATAATAAAAAATGGGAATTCAATGCTAAGCAGTATGGTTTGAGTGATTTTACGGTAGATGACGCTCAAATTAATGAATTAGCTGATTACATAGCAAAAGCGCTTAGTGGAAACTCTGAATATTTATTTCTTAAAATAGAAGCTTATGCCAAGGTTGGTTATGCCCAAGAAGTTTATCCCAGTGAAGAATTAGTGCTTGATAAAGGCAAAGGCAAAGGTAAAAAAAGTAAAGTTCTCTACTCTATTAATGAAATAGCAGCAATGCATTCACAAAAAATTAGTAACGCATTACGTACTATTGACACCTGGTATCCAGATTTTGATGCCGCCGAAATCGGTCCTATTGCAGTTGAAGTATATGGTGCTGTAACTAATTTAGGTAAGGCATATCGCACTCCAAAACACGATTTTTACACTTTGTTTGATCATTTTGCGACAGGTGGCAAACTTGCGAATAAAGAGCAGGAACATTATGTCATGGCAGTGCTTGTGCGTGGTGGCGTGTTTGGTCAAAAGCAAGAGTAGGGTAACATCATGATTTATTATCGAGAGCTCACACTCATACCCCAAGTGGAGATATCAAAATATTTTATTTGGACTAAAATTTATGCGCAACTTCACCTGGCTTTAGTAGAAATGAAAGATTCAGAGGAGAAGATTCCAATTGGTATATCATTCCCTGAATATCGATATGAGCCAGAGAATGGTGGCCATTTGGGTAATAAATTGCGTGTATTTGCTCAAGATGAAGCTACGTTAGAACGGCTTAATTTATCGAGTTGGTTTTCTCGCTTGAGTGATTATATACATTCCACAGGTATTCGAGAAGTACCCAGCAATCGAGGAATCAAGTACGCGCAATACAGTCGCTATCATGTTAAAGGGGGGCCAGAAAAATTAGCAAGGCGTCGTGCAAAAAGGCATAAAATGAGTTTGGAGGAAGCAGCAAATTATTATCAGGGTGAGAGATATCTTAATAATTTGCCTTATATTCAGCTGAAAAGCCTCACAACCCAACAGTCTTTTCGCCTGTGTATTGAAAAGCGTGAATGCAGCGAACTCATTGAAGAAGGGTTCGGCACCTATGGCTTAAGCTCTTCTTCAACGGTACCTGAATTTTAACCTAAATTTTAGGTGTTCTTTAATAATATAGTAAAATCAAAAGCTTGTGGAGTAGGCTCTACAGTTAGGTTAAACTTTAAAAAATTACTCGAAACCTGCTCCACTATTGGTTTCTTGTGCTAAAAATTTTGTGTTCACCGCTGAATAGGCGGCTTAGAAAATTTTAAATCTCCTTATTCTAAATAGATCATAGTTCACCGCTGAATAGGCGGCTTAGAAATCTAGTCATAGGCGACGCTGAAATAGTAGTAAGTTCACCGCTGAATAGGCGGCTTAGAAAACTACCGTCGCGAGTGAATATCTGATCAAAATGTTCACCGCTGAATAGGCGGCTTAGAAATATCAGCTCAAGGTTCGGTGTCATTTTTGGGTGTTCACCGCTGAATAGGCGGCTTAGAAATTCAGTAAAACCCGATAATTTAATACCCGCTAGTTCACCGCTGAATAGGCGGCTTAGAAAGCAACACGATTAGCTACCGTCGGGGTAACAACGTTCACCGCTGAATAGGCGGCTTAGAAACATCCTTTTCTTGAAGGGATTGAGTCTTTAATGTTCACCGCTGAATAGGCGGCTTAGAAACAGAACCTCAATCTCTTCTTCGGAAATTGATTGTTCACCGCTGAATAGGCGGCTTAGAAAACCAGAAGATTTATTGGGTAAATTCATGGGCAGTTCACCGCTGAATAGGCGGCTTAGAAATTGAGAATGTATAGTTTAGTATTTGTTTTGACGTTCACCGCTGAATAGGCGGCTTAGAAAGCTAACATCACACATAGCGGGGTATGATAGTAGTTCACCGCTGAATAGGCGGCTTAGAAAACTAATATACAACACTTGACTTTGCAAGCGACGTTCACCGCTGAATAGGCGGCTTAGAAAAACTGTTACAAATGGTACGCAACAATCTTTGCGTTCACCGCTGAATAGGCGGCTTAGAAATCTAAAAATGCGCATGTGGTTAATAATTCTTTGTTCACCGCTGAATAGGCGGCTTAGAAATACCACTCTCATTTGATCGGAGAGTTTGCAAAGTTCACCGCTGAATAGGCGGCTTAGAAAACGCTCGAGCCAATCATAGAATGTGCGTATATGTTCACCGCTGAATAGGCGGCTTAGAAAAAACCGGAAAGAGCTACTGACTCATGTTGACCGTTCACCGCTGAATAGGCGGCTTAGAAAGTAGTAATGAAGGGGGCGGTATTATCATCGGTGTTCACCGCTGAATAGGCGGCTTAGAAAGATATCTATTTTTTAGTATACGTCAATAGTTGGTTCACCGCTGAATAGGCGGCTTAGAAAAATATAGAACTGGATTTCAAGCGATTTCACCCGTTCACCGCTGAATAGGCGGCTTAGAAAAAGCAGCGAAGGGGAATATATTGTTGCTATATGTTCACCGCTGAATAGGCGGCTTAGAAAAAGCAGCGAAGGGGAATATATTGTTGCTATATGTTCACCGCTGAATAGGCGGCTTAGAAATACGAAATGATCTAAAGCCACAGTCTTATTAAGTTCACCGCTGAATAGGCGGCTTAGAAAATTACTGTAGGATTACAATTTATGCATAGCCTGTTCACCGCTGAATAGGCGGCTTAGAAAAACGGTTCAGGCACGCACTCATTTAGCAGCACGTTCACCGCTGAATAGGCGGCTTAGAAAAGTTGAAGACATGTTACGGCAATGGCGTAAAGGTTCACCGCTGAATAGGCGGCTTAGAAATGCTGCAAAACCGCCGCTATCTCCAGAAGTTGGTTCACCGCTGAATAGGCGGCTTAGAAAGTGCAAACTAACATTACTAAATTAGGCTCAACGTTCACCGCTGAATAGGCGGCTTAGAAATGTACAGCCCGTGGAAACAATAGAGCCAGCAGGTTCACCGCTGAATAGGCGGCTTAGAAAGCTGGGTAATTGTCCAAGCGCATCTTTAAAGCGTTCACCGCTGAATAGGCGGCTTAGAAAGAACCGTTAGTTTGTAAAACCGCGTTATTTACGTTCACCGCTGAATAGGCGGCTTAGAAATTTAATTTAAGGGGTTTTTATGACAACGCTAAGTTCACCGCTGAATAGGCGGCTTAGAAAATGAAGGGGAATTGGGTTGTTATTGTTATTATGTTCACCGCTGAATAGGCGGCTTAGAAACGACTTCATAGTTGGCGATGATTTGCATAATGGTTCACCGCTGAATAGGCGGCTTAGAAATGATTTATGATTTAGAAGAAATGGTTAAAACCGTTCACCGCTGAATAGGCGGCTTAGAAAACAATAAATGCAAGGCTCAATTTTATATTCTTGTTCACCGCTGAATAGGCGGTGTTTGTCAACAAAGTTGTCGCATAAAAATTTAAGCTACC
>Ga0163151_10008516_pt1 | contig 11536 bp, 10 predicted proteins | sample OliLakLV19MP5IB2_FD_145596 | JGI IMG/M metagenome (GOLD analysis project Ga0163151, IMG submission 145596) | Freshwater microbial mat bacterial communities from Lake Vanda, McMurdo Dry Valleys, Antarctica - Oligotrophic Lake LV.19.MP5.IB-2 | ecosystem: Environmental > Aquatic > Freshwater >...
AGGTCTAATATATAAGTCGTAATTTACAACCTAGAGTTTGTGAAATATTAATAGATTATGTCTAATTTTTGTAGCGTACAAATTAATTAAAATAAATATCATGAAAGTAAAAAAACTATTACAACCAACCCGCCTGTTTAGTAATGTACCCGAGCCGTCCGCGATAGCCCCGCCGAGGCGGGGGGATGCAATCGGCTTGCGAGAGGGAAAGGGTTTGCAACCCACAAATACATATTAAATATTGTATGAAATAAGATATCGAAATGGTTATAAACCACAAACCTTATGCGAGCCGATTGCAAATCGGCTCGGGTGGAGGATAAAAGCTTTCTGTTAACTATTTGTATATTTTAGTTGACGCGTATGAGATAAATGTCGGGACGGCTCGCGTGAAAATACTCGTCTCCAATTGGGCAGATTCTTAGCCCGAAGCGGTTCGCCGCGGCAAACAGAATGACGTAAAAACTTACGCATTTTTTTCAGGGCAACCAAACAATATGATGAAGTTAATGCATCCTTGCACATTGATACTGGCACTTTACTCAGTTCTATATAAGTGGCTCCTTGCAATCCCCATTTATTAGGCACTGGATATATAATAGTATTGTCGAATGAGCAGAAAACACTCTGATCAATAGCAGACAATTTCACACATAAGCGTTTTTTCTTTATATCGAGCGAAGCAAATATTTTCTTGTTCACCCTGAAAGAAGTTATTTCAAAATGCGGCTGCTCTACTGCACCTTCAAAGGATAAGGCAAATTCGGTGATTGCTTTAATACTTATCATATATATTATTTTTTAACTATTCTTTCTGTACCGATTTTTATATCACCTTTATAAAAATTGATAAAATATAAACCACTGTTCAAGGTACTTAAATCGAGCTCAAATGTGTTTGATATAATATATTGAGTCATCACAACTTGCCCCAACAATCCCATTATTTCTACTTTGGTTGGCTTTGCATTATTTAATTTTACTATAATAATTCCATCACTTGGATTGGGAACCATTGAAACTTCTAATGGTGTATAATATTCTTTTTCTAAAATACCCACTATAGCTTTCCAAGTATTATATTTTTTCTGCAATTCATCTATAGGTTCAGTGCCTGTTTTAGTTCCTGCAATATTCAAATCTATATATATATTGTTTGCAGAATCGGTAGGTTTGGCCATCCTAAGAAATGCTGACAAAGAACTGGTGCCATTGGGTTTGCAGCGTGTATCTGCACCTACTACATTGGCTCCTTGCAATGCGGCCATCAATTTATCAGCTAAAGTTCCCTTGGTGTTTTTAAATCTGTTCTCCATCGAATCTAAAATCTGCTGACCCAATAAAATATTTCCTTGAATAGAATAATTGGCACCCAAATTATGGTTCTTATAATTATTACATTGCGAGCCAGTAAAAGCTGCACTTCGGGGATGTCCGCTATTATAATCTACAATACCATACTGACGAATACTGGAATCAAAATCGGTATCATTTTCTTCAAGCCATTTAATAATTGCTTGCGGACTAAAACCTGCCACCATTTTGGCATGGGCATTTGCTTGGTTGCTGGGGTTATAATAAGCCTGTGTATGGATAGCACCTTTGCCAGGAATAAGGTCACTTATAATCTTTGCTCCTGGTGTGCCAGGCCAAATAATACTATCGCCACAAGTAGCACCAGCACTACCTATTTCGCCTGTTAAGGAATCAATAGCTACAATAGAAAATGTATGCTGCGATTTACCAATAAAAGGAAAAATTAATATAATAGATAAGATATATTTTTTCATGATTCAATATTATTTGACTAGCAAATATAATTGAAAATATTTTAATCAAAAATTACAAAGGCAGTAAATATAAACCAGCCTTAGTTCTGATAGCCCCGCAAGATTACGGGGGAACCATTGAGAGTCTCAGTAAATCATTCTTGTGCATGGACATTCAATCAAATCCAGATAACTATCGGGACATTAAATCAAAAATCATCCAATCATTAAATAAAAAAGGGGGTTCTGCCATCTTCAAAAAACAGTCCCCCTCCTTTATACTATCCCGTCTCGCATTTAATTGCGAGAGGGCTAGCTACTACTAGTTGGAATAGTCAATTTAATTAGGCACCTCCGCCATTCGGTCGATTCTTTTTAAAATCGGATAGCTGATGCGGCATTTTGGAAAGCGATTTTACAGGAACTTTATTAAGCAATAATTTTCTGCTCAATTCCAAATTCACCCGACTTTGTGAACTAATATAATCATTCAGATCTTTTATAGTTTCACTAAACCTAGATGATAAATCATACAGTGACCCAAGAATTTTCCCTTTTTCTTTCTCATTCTTTGCTTCTATAAACGAGTTGATGGTCTTTTCTAATTTAACCGAACTCGATTTAAGATTATATGAAACCAGATAGGTATAGTTCGTGAGGCGATTGTTCTGATCACTCACCATTTCATTACTTTGGATAATCTCCTTTTCTTTGAGTTTAATTACAGTGATATCAGTAATGTGCACAAAGAACCCTTTTACAATTCCGCTTATTTTATCCGCTGTGTAAGTGGTGATGGAATGATTAATATCGCCTAAGGGAGATATCGTTTCTTGCTCAAAAATCTGCGTTTTCCCCTTTAATACTTCTTTTAAATAGTGATGGTTTTTATCATATAATATGCCAAGCAACTCCTGCATAGTTATATTATCTATGATACCAGAATTTGATTTTCCATACCACTTTAAATAAGCACTATTGGCATACCGACATATTTCGTCTCGATCCCAATAGGCAATCATGGCACTAATCTGGTCGGCTACAAGCAAGCCAAGTTCTGTCTGTTTTCCTTGTGGAAAGTTGTCTTCAAAAAAATCTCCGTTCTTCTTCTGACCATTTTTTAAGTTTTTCATTTTTATAAATTGGTTTATAATAAGCCGTCTGCTTCTCGCTGATATATATTAATGCTTTATCGGTAGTGTTTATACAGGCATCAATACTTTCTCAGTTCAAAACATGTTATATACTTTACGTGTAAATAACAATGCAAAAGTAGCCCTGTCCATATCCATCAAATAATGATGTGCGTCATGTGTTTGGTATTATTGTCGTCATGTGGAGCAAGGAGTAAGGGATAAGGAGCTGACGCCGTCCGACGCGGCGGAACACTTACGCCCTATCCCTTATTCCTTAATGATTACCCTATCGCAACTTCTTTCCAGCTTCACTACTACCAATTAATATATTCAGTCTTTTAATTTGTGTAGCCTCTTGCTTTGCATCCATCACCCAATGGGTAATTGTTTTTTTATATCCGGGTGCTTGAGCGTTAAAAAATGTCCAAGCTTTTTTATTGGCACTAAATTGTATTGCGAATTCTTTGCTAAATGATACTGCCTCCTTTTCGTAACTATATATTTTTGACTTATGCTCTTTCCGTTTTTCAAAAGCTGCAAGTCCTTCTGGTTTCATTAAACCTTTTGCACTGAGCTGTTCTACTTTTTCAATATTGATGGCACTCCATATACTTGTGGATCTACGTGGTGTAAAACGAATAGTATAACTCTCTTCATTATATGACCTGCAAATGCCATCAATCCAACCAAAGCACAGAGCCTCATCAACCGATTGCGGCCATGTAATACTAGGCTTATTGCAGCCCACTTTATAAAAACCGACCAATAGCTCCTTTTCTTTCAAATGATTTTGTTAGAACCATTTTCTCAAATCTGATTGTTTGGCAAAAAATGTGGGGGTCATATAGTAGCAAGTATAAAGTAGAAAGATGATATAGAGAATAAAAACCTTATTCTAGAATTAGGAATATTAAAAATATTTTACCTAATATTGCCTAAAACTAATATTCTGATGTTTCGTAAATTTCTGCTCTTAATTACTATAATAAGTATTCAACAAATACAAGCTCAAATACATATTGGCCCTGGGCAAACATACAATAATATACAAGCTGCTTCTGTAGTTGTAAAGCCAGGTGATACGGTATTTGTGCATGCGGGCTCGTACACAGGCTACCAAGGAATTATTGGTTTGAAAGGCACTGCTGCAAAACCTATTGTGATTATGCGTTATAAAAATGATTTGCATGATATCAGTGGTTGCTGGCAGTTTCAGGCTTGCGAACATTTAACTTTTCGTTACCTTAACTTTAAAGCAAACAGCACAGCCACAGGGCGACTCATCAATATGGATAATAATGGTAGTTGTACAACACAAGCAAAATATATAATTTTTGATAGCTGCTATTTTTCTAATGTAACGGATGCAAATTCTATCACTGCTTTCAAGTTTGGCGGAGTCGATTTTTTTGAAGTAACCAATTGCGTTTTCAAAGATATTCCAAATTGTAATGCGTTCGATTTTAATGTATGCCACCATGGATTAATTAAAGGAAATTATTTGGAAAATTGTCAAAGTGCGGGGCATATAAAAGGGGGTGCATCCGATATTACGATGGAGCGAAATACCTTTATCAATGCTTCTTCTGGCAACTGGGTAGTGTTTGAATTTGGGGGCGATACAGGTCCGCAATTCTATTGCCCGAATGATACCTTTGAAGTGCGAAACTTGCGTTTTTATTCTAATCTTATAGTTGGCTGTGGGCGTGGATTTGCTTTATCATCGGCTAGAGATTGCGATGTAATTAATAATACATTTTACAATTGCAGCGGCACTACTTTCCGACTTTTAAATACCAGTAATTTGTATCCCAAATTATATAATAATAGGGTGGAGAATAATATATTTGCTTTTGGCACTACCGCCTATATGAATGCAAGTGCCCAGCAAGCAGGCTCTACCTATTTCAGCAATAATATATATTATAGCTTGGTGAATGCAAATTTCACTGGTCCCTATTGGGATACGCCCGAAGCAGATTTGGTGAAAGAATCCAGTATGAGAGTATATGGAAATGATACTTTTATGTTTGTAGATACTGCCAAAAAAGATTTCCATTTGGCAATGGGAAGTCCTGCTATCGCTGCGGGGAAGCAGGTAGCGGAACCAAGTGTAGATGTGTTTGGATATGTATATAAAAACCAAAGAAGTATTGGTGCAGCAGAGTATAATTCTACTTCCAATATTTTAGTTCCGCAACAAAATGAAAAGTATTATATATATCCCAATCCAACAAATACAGGAAGTATAATTTTACAAAGCAATGAAACCACTTATACTCATTTAAAAGCTATACAAATATTTTCGGCAACTGGCGAATTGGTATATTCTCAATCATCATTTCAAATGCTTGTAAGTATTGACACCAAAAGATTCTCGAAAGGGTTATATATAGTTCGCATTGCAGAGAATGACTTTATATCGACACAGAAATTGATTGTAGAGTAACTAAGAAAAGTCCCTTTAAGGAGACGGCATCTCGGCAACAAAAAGACACAAGTATACTGAAAGTCCCTTTAGGGCCGATTTGTTGGTCAAAAAGTCGCATCTGAAAAAAGACCTAAGGCCCTTTAGGGACGGCATATCGGTCACCAAAACAATCCTATCATAATACTCGAAGTCGCTTTAGGGACGATATGTCGGTTATATCAGTTCCTTAAAGATAAACCGTTCATCATAATCTACTTCAAACTCGTTTAGAAAATCTATATACTCTTCTCTAAAAGTTCTTTTTTGATGATGGGTTTTCTGATTCTCGATATATATTATACCAATTCTTAAACTAAAATAGATCTCCCGTTGTGGCGGATTTGATTTGTAGAATGGTAATGCCGAACTACATCCCGAAAGCATTCGGGATTAGTCCCTTTCTTTTGCACTATTATATATTGAGTTTCGGTATTAAACTTATTAGGCAAATTATAAATCACCCCAATGCCACTTAAACTCCACAATACAGTTGTGTTAAAATAATCAGTAATATTACTAGAAGCGTATGCTGTATACTCTTCCCCTCTAATCATCCACCACTTCTGGGATAAGCTTCATACCGAGCTCTTGCTCTTTAATAATAATTAGTGAAAATACCAATCATTATATACATACTGAGTTTTTCTTTTTGCAAAATAAAACACTTTAGTTTTAGTGGTACTTCCACAAATTGATATTTCAATGTATAAGTAAACGTAGTATCATATCCTGTTAATAGATTCAATGAACTTGAGAAAGCGAGATTGCTAAGGTATTCAGCCCTGCTTGAATAAAGCAAACCTACATCAATACAAAGATCCTTTCTAATCTGTTTTGACAAATTTAATCCTGTTGCATAGCTATATGCACCTTAATATGTTCTCGCGGCATAATCAGCAGAATAAAAATACCTCAATTGAAATTTGACATTACTGTTAATTTTCTTCTGAGCAAACAGATTGAATGAAGAAGAAGTAATTAGAAGTATGAGTAGTTTTTTTATTATTACACTATTAAAGATGTTTCTCCCGAAGGCTTTCGGAACCTACAGGACAAAACACGGCAGACAATATTTTACTCCACCACTACCCTACTCACTTGCCCGCCAACACTCAATATATAAACACCCTTTGCAAGGGCTGATAGAGGCACACTCATCGCCGTTTCATCTGTATTAGTTTGATACACTTTGTTACCTAGGATATCAAACATTATAATACTTTCTTTGCCTATTTGCATACCTGATAAATATAATATATCTTTTGCAGGATTGGGATAAGCTACAATAGAATATTTTGCAATTTCTTGAGTGACACCCAATACTACTACAGTATTATAAATAACTTGCACAACAGAAGAATCATTGGGATTATTTACATCATAAAACACATAAGCGATATGATTAATTCCTCGAACATGTACTTTATTATCGAACAAATAATGGGCTAAAAAACTACTGTCGTTCGAGCCTTTTGCTATTGCAGCATGAAAAGTGGATTCAAAAGTAGAAACATCATAACATTGACCTGCAAAACATATAGTATGCTGTACATTACTTTGCAATTGTTCATATTCAATTTTGCGGGCTCCCACTTCAATGAGGCCCAATCCTACATTCTCAACTATTATAGCAAGGTCTAAAGATTCAGCACCCACCCAACCGCCATTATCTGTTGATTGTATAATAACAGTATCGGTAATAATTTGACCTGTTGCAAGGTTCCTTAGTTTTAAACTTTGTGCATTCGTGCTCATCAGAAAACACACAAAACTAGGTAGTATAAAAACTCTTTTGAACAACATAAACTTAGTCGGCTAGAACAACTTTATGGGTTGAAACACCCATTTCTGACTTCACTTTAACAAAATATATGCCCTTAGAATTACCCGACAAATCTATTGAATTTTGTTGAGAAAATATTTTATTGCTATTATATATAGTTCTGCCTTGCATATCCATTACTTCAACAGTATAATTTTCTGCATCCATACTGTTAATATATATAATACCTTTACTTGGATTTGGAAATACATTGATTTGCGTCTTATTATCTATTTCGGCTACTCCAGTGTTAAATGATTTTCCATAGAAATCGCTTCGAATAGCGGTGCTCACATTACCAAACAATGACTGCTTACCCGAAAATTTCTTTTGATCGGAAATATACATCGTAAGTTTGCAATGGGTGGGATTGCATCCAATATTTCTATACTTTGTAGGCATTGTATATTTATAAGTACGACTTACTGTTATTCCTTGTTTGGTATTCAATATTATATCGCCTTCAAAACCATTTATATTGTCCCTAAATACATTGGTATGGTTGAACTTGGCATTAAAACCATTATATAGTTTATAAAACTCAGGATCATACTGCATAGAAATAATTGAATCTTCTGTGATGGCTATTTGCAAATAATTGGTATCTGTATTCGCATCGGCAGTATAATACACTTCTGTTTTTACGGTAAGCTCACGGGTAGTTGGATCGTAAGTAGGCAACATATATAAATTAACAGGCGAAACTTCATCCACCAATTTATCAGCTTCGGGTTGCACTTGATTATTATTAGGGCCAAAGATAAATGTAGAACCATAAGGAACACCACGATCGAGACGGTTCACCATCATATTCAAATAGAAAGGCCAATGCAATTTGGTTGGTTCATATATAGTATCGCCATACCAAGTGCGAAAATCTTGAGCCAATTGACCCGCCTGTGGCGTAGCATCGGGGCCAAAATGATATTCGATAAGCATGCCTCTACCTGGGTGTGATTCAATAACAGTATCACACTTTTTGGCAATGCCGGGACAACTGCCGCAAACTTGTCCCGTTCCTTTTTCTATCAAGAAATTTTTATTTTGAGGAGTATGGGAAACTTGTGCTTGCAAACTGCTTAAAGAAACAAGGCAAAGCAAGCAAGCTAAGGAACTGTAAATATATTTCATGTGTTTTTGAGTTTTAAGGTTTCAAAAATAGGAAAGAAATTTGAATATAGCGTCATTGCGAGGAACGAAGCAATCCCGTTAACATTGGACGAGATTGCCGCGGCCGTGCCTGCCTCGCAAACCCAGTTCTCCCGATAGCTTATCAGGAGCTCGGCAATGACGGCCTACACATCAATGTTAAAAACCAATTGGAAACTTTTATAAAAAACTTAGACTATAATACCTCAACTTTGCGGGTCAAAATCAAATGGCCAAAGAATTTAATAATTCCATCATTATCAAGAACGCTCGGGTTCACAACCTTAAGAACCTGAGTGTGGAGTTCAAACGCAATAAACTCACCGTGGTTACTGGTGTTTCGGGCTCAGGCAAATCAACTTTGGTATTCGATACTTTATATGCCGAAGGTCAACGACGCTACGTAGAAAGTTTATCGTCGTATGCCCGGCAGTTTATGGGCCGCATGAACAAACCCGATGTGGATTATATAAAAGGTATTAGTCCAGCCGTAGCCATTGAGCAAAAAGTAAATACCCGGAATCCGCGTTCCACAGTTGCTACCAGTACTGAAATATATGATTATCTAAAATTATTATTTGCTCGTGTAGGACATACTTTTTCCCCGGTCTCCAAAAAAGAAGTTAAGATGCACACCATCGATGATGCGATGTTGCAGATTAATGAGATGGACGACGGCCGTAAAGTATACTTATTGGTGGAAATAAAAGCAAGCGAACGTGGATTGCAAAAAGAGTTGGAAGTGCTGCTGCAAAAAGGATTTACTAGAATAATATTGAACGAAGATATATATAATATTGAAGAAACAATTGCCGATTTTAAAGCGTTTGATAAAAAAGTTGGCAAACAGAAACTATATCTTTTAATAGACCGTTTTGTTACTGATAAAAATGACGAAGAATTGCAAACCCGAATGGCCGATAGTATACAAACAGCATTTGCGGAAGGCCATGGTGAGTGCACACTGATGGTGACTGGCGAACAAAAAGTATTATATAGTTTCTCCAATAAATTTGAAGCTGATGGAATAACGTTTGAAACTCCGACGCCGCACTTTTTTGCATTTAATAATCCTTATGGGGCATGCAAACGCTGCGAGGGTTTTGGCAGCGTGCTTGGTATCGATGCCGACTTAGTTGTACCCAATAAAATACTGTCCGTATTCGAAGATTGTATCGCTCCTTGGCGTGGCGAAAAAATGAGTGAGTGGAAAAATCACTTCATCGCTTTATCTCGCAAAAATGATTTCCCTATTCACCGTTCATATAGCGAATTGAATCAAGCGGAATTAGATTTTTTGTGGCATGGTGGCAAAAACTGGGAAGGCATCGATGGTTTCTTTGCAGAAATAGAAAAGCAAACTTATAAAATACAATACCGCGTAATGTTAAGCCGCTACCGTGGCCGCCAAGTTTGCCCCGACTGTAAGGGCACACGTTTGCGTAAAGATACTGCTTATGTACGTTTGGTGGATGCAAAAAACTATAATAAGATAAACACAAAAAGTTTTGATCCATTCACGCAATTGCTTTCTTTGCATGAGGTATTGTTAATGTCGGTTGATAAAGCCAAAGAATTCTTTGCCAACTTTATATTAAATGATTACGAAGAAAAAGTTGCGAAACGTATATTAAAAGAAATACGAAACCGACTATTATATTTAAGTGATGTGGGACTCGGTTATTTGAGTTTAAATCGTTTGAGTAATACTTTATCGGGTGGTGAATCGCAAAGAATAAATCTTGCTACATCCCTTGGTAGTAGCCTTGTGGGAGCCATGTATATATTAGACGAGCCGAGTATTGGTTTGCACAGCCGTGATACACAAAGATTGATTATTGTGCTCAAACATTTGCGTGATTTGGGTAATACTGTTATAGTAGTTGAGCATGATGAAGAAGTGATGGAAGCTGCCGATGAGCTAGTGGATATTGGTCCTTTAGCGGGAAGTAATGGTGGTAATTTAATATTTCAAGGAACCCTGAAAGAAGCATTAAAACATAAAGAAAGTTTAACGGGTCAATACTTATCAGGCAGGGAAGAAATAGAAGTCCCAAAACGCCGCCGCAAGTGGACAAATTATATAGAAGTACAAGGTGCACGAGAGAATAATCTCAAAAACTTAAATGTAAAATTTCCATTGAATACTTTGACGATGGTAACCGGTGTTTCTGGTTCAGGAAAAACTACCTTGGTAAAAGGTGTATTATATCCTGCTTTGCAAAAAGAAATTGGTGGGTATTTTGGCGAACAAACCGGTAAATTAGATAAACTAGAAGGTAATATAAAGAATATAAAAGCAGTGGAAATGATTGACCAAAATCCGATTGGAAAATCGAGTCGGTCGAATCCGGTTACTTATATAAAAGCGTATGATGCTATTCGCGATTTGTATGCAAACCAACCCGTTTCCAAAGCCAGTGGCTTCAAGCCTTCGCACTTTAGTTTCAATGTTGAAGGTGGCCGCTGTGATACTTGCCAAGGCGAAGGTGAAACTACTATCGAAATGCAATTTATGGCCGATATAAAATTGCCCTGCGACGATTGCAAAGGCATGCGTTTCAAAAATGAAGTATTGGAAGTATTATATAATAATGTTAGCATTGGTGAACTATTAAATATAACTGTAGATGAAGCGATGCAATTATTTACGAGTGAAAAAAGTATTATAGATAAATTAAAGCCTTTGCAAGATGTGGGTTTGGGATATGTGAAACTCGGCCAAAGTGCAAGCACCTTAAGCGGCGGAGAAGCACAGCGGGTAAAGCTTGCATCATTTCTGGGCAAAGGTGGCCAAAGTGATAATCATATATTATTTATATTTGATGAACCAACTACTGGTTTGCATTTTCACGATATCAAAAAATTGTTAAATAGTTTTACGGCCTTGCTCGACAAAGGACATAGTATTATAGTGATCGAACACAGTCTTGAAATGATTAAATGTGCGGATTGGGTGATTGACCTAGGCCCCGAAGCAGGTGATATTGGTGGAAACTTAGTGTTTGAAGGCGTTCCCGAAGACTTAGCAAAATGCAAAGCCTCTTATACTGGGAAATATTTGCAGGAGAAGATATAATACCAATTCTTAACCTATAATAGTTCTCCGCCTGTGGCGGATTTGGTTTGTAGAATGGTAATGCCGAACTACATCCCGAAAGCCCCGCTTAATCCCGATAATTATCGGGAT
>Ga0163151_10008518_pt1 | contig 11535 bp, 8 predicted proteins | sample OliLakLV19MP5IB2_FD_145596 | JGI IMG/M metagenome (GOLD analysis project Ga0163151, IMG submission 145596) | Freshwater microbial mat bacterial communities from Lake Vanda, McMurdo Dry Valleys, Antarctica - Oligotrophic Lake LV.19.MP5.IB-2 | ecosystem: Environmental > Aquatic > Freshwater > Lake...
TTATTGAGAAGATTCCCCGGAGACGAGACCATCGAAAAAGTTCCCTTAGCACCTTGTGTTTTTTGAGGTCGATCACAGCGGCTGTTTCGCGTCCCCTGTCGTCGGCGATCGGCGATGAATTGTATTCCGGTCATCGCTATGCTCACATACCTCTAATGGATTCGTCTCCGCGATCTCCCAGAATAGCAATACGCGGAATTCGGCAAGATAGCCGGTTCCCCCGCGCCAAGTCATCCCTGCCTCCGGCGGAAGTCCATCGCGGCGAGGCCCGAAAACAATGCCGAAACGTGCCCCTTGGCATCTCACCGCCACTCAAAACGAACCGGGCGGCCGCCGCCGCCCGATCGCTAAAAATCCGAGATTAGAACGAGTACAACTCCGCCACCACCGGCGCCGGCGCCGTGGCAGTCCCCACGCCCACCGTCGCCTCCTCCGCTATCATCTGCCGGATGAAGATTCCCGTATCGCCCAGGTAGACCTCGAACTCCGCCGGGTGCGGCAGGGTCCCCTGAATGATCGATTCCGACAGCGGATCTTCAATGTACTTCTGCAACGCCCGCCGCAACGGACGCGCGCCGTAACTGCGGTCCACCAGCGTCTTCTCCAGAATGAACTTCGCCGCGTCCGGCAGCAGCTTGATTTTGATCTGTTTAGCAGCCAAATTCACGTTGACTTGCTCCATCAGCAGGTACATGATTTGCAGTAAGTCTTCGTCGGCCAGAGAGGTAAAGAGGATTACTTCATCCAACCGGTTCAGGAACTCTGGATTGAACGCCTTCTTAACCTCATTCATCACCTGCTCTTCCACTTTATGCGGCATGCCTGCCGAAGGTGCGGAAAAACCCAATGTGGCTTTCTTGTCCAGGAAGCGCGCGCCCAGGTTCGATGTCATCACGATCATCGTATTCTTGAAGTCCACCGTGTTGCCCAACCCGTCGGTCAACTGGCCATCTTCAAATACCTGCAAAAGAATGTTGTAAATGTCCGGATGCGCCTTTTCGATTTCGTCCAGCAGAATGATCGAATACGGCTGCCGCTTGACGCGCTCCGTCAACTGGCCGCCTTCCTCGTAGCCCACATATCCGGGAGGCGAACCTATCAGCTTCGAAACCGAATGCTTCTCCATGTACTCCGACATATCGAAGCGGATCAGCGACTTCTCCGATCCGAACAGGAAATCGGCCAGCGCCCGCGCCACTTCGGTTTTGCCCACGCCCGTCGGACCCAGGAACAAGAAGGATCCCGCCGGCCGCTTCGGTGATTTCAATCCCGCGCGCGCTCTCCGAATGGCCCGCGCCAAGGCGTTGATAGCCTTCTCCTGGCTCACCACCCGCTTGTGCAATTCCACTTCAATCCGCAGCAGCTTTGCCACTTCTTCTTCGCGAATGGCCGTCATTGGCACGCCGGTCCAGCGCGCGACAACGTCTTCAATATCGTCCTTGGTCACCACGCCCGTCGAGGTGTCATCCAAATTGTACTTGTCGCGCAGTAGCCGCAAGTTCTCGCGTTCCTTGCGTTCTTCATCGGAGTAAAACCGCGCCTTTTCGAACTCGTGGTTCGCAATCGCGTTTTCCATCCGGTGTACGATGAACTTAATCCGCTTCTGCACTTCAGAAACGTCGGCTGGCAGTGTGGTCTGCCTCAACTTCACCCGCGCGCCAGCTTCGTCGATCAAGTCGATCGCCTTATCGGGAAGGAAACGGTCCGGAATGAAACGGCTCGACGCGAACACCGACGTCTCAATCGCCTCATCCGTATACGCAACGGCGTGGAACTTTTCGTAGCGTTCCTTGATGCCGTACATGATCTTAATCGCGTCGCTCTCGTTCGGCGGTGGAACCTTCACGGCTTGAAAACGCCGCTCCAACGACCGGTCTTTTTCAATCGACTTTCGATATTCCGACGGCGTCGTCGCGCCGATACATTGAATCTCGCCGCGGCTCAGCGCCGGCTTCAGAATGTTGGCCGCGTCAAGCGACCCCTCGGCCGATCCCGCGCCCACGAGCGTATGCAGCTCATCAATGAAGATGATGGCATTCTGATTCTCGATCAACTCCTTCATGATGGTCTTCAACCGTTCTTCGAACTGCCCGCGATACTTCGTACCGGCGACGATCAATGATAGATCGAGCGCCAAAATTCGCTTCTCGCTCAGGAACGACGGCACGTCGCCGTCGGAGATGCGCTGCGCCAAACCTTCGACGATCGCCGTTTTGCCCACGCCCGGCTCGCCGATCAGCACCGGATTGTTCTTCGTCCGCCGGCATAGAATCTGCACCACGCGTTCCAGTTCATGGTCGCGGCCAATCAACGGATCCAACTGGCCCTCAACTGCCGCCTGTGTCAGGTCGCGCGAGAACTCCGCCAGCAGTGACGACTCTTTAGGGCGGTTCGTCGTGATCTTCTCCGATGAGCTTCGCGCGATCTCTTCCCGCACCTGCGACAGCCGCAGCCCGCGTTCATGCAGGATTTCCGCCGCGAAGCACTTTTCTTCGCGCAACAGGCCCAGCATCAAATGTTCCGTGCCGATGTGTTTGTGGTTCAGCCGTTCGGCCTCTTCGGCGCCATACGCCAGCACCCGCTTGCACTCATGGCTCAACGGCAGGTCGACGGATGTCGAGACTTTTTCTCGAATCGTCGTGTGCGCCTCGATCTGTTTCCGGATCGATTCAATGGCCGCGTTCGACCGCAGGAAACGGTTCGCCAGCGCCTTGTCTTCCCGCAGCAGCCCCAGCAACAGATGCTCTGTTTCGATGTAGGGACTGCCAAACTGGGAGGCTTCATAGCGGGCGAAGAAAATTACCCGTCGGGCTTTCTCGGTGTATCTCTCAAACATGGCTACTCCCCGGCCGTGACATCGGCCAGACCTCCGTGCTGTAGACGCAAAACCCGGTCGCATGACCGGGCGAAGTCACGATTGTGCGTGACATAGATCGAAGTGAGCTGATGCGTGCGGTGCAGCTCTCCTAACAAGCTCGAAATCATCGCGCCCGTCCGTTCATCCAGATTCCCCGTTGGTTCATCGGCGAACAAATATTTCGGGCGTCCCACAAGCGCCCTCGCAAGCACCACTCGCTGTTGTTCTCCGCCGGAGAGTTCGCCGCTCCGGTGATGCGCCCGCGCTCGCAAGCCAACTTCATTTAACCTCGCTAACGCCACCGGCGCCGCTTCTTCGTACTGGTCTCCTCGAATAAGGAGCGGCATCATCACGTTTTCCAGCGCTGTGAACTCCGGCAGCAAATAGTGGGTTTGCCAAACGAAGCCCAGCTCACGATTGCGAAAATCAGCCAGTCCAGTTTCCGATAGCGCCTCAAGGTCGTTCTGTTCGAAGTATATCTTACCCTTGCTCGGCCTGTCCAGACCGCCTAAACAATGCAAAAGACTCGACTTTCCCGTTCCCGATTCGCCGATCAGGGCCACGCGCTCGCCTTTTGCCACTGTCAGGTTCAATTCGTTGAAGACCGTAAGAATCTCATCGCCGGATTTGTACGATTTCGTTAGGCCTTCGGTGCGAATGGCTGGGGCGTCCACAACTTCAGGCTACCACCTCGCGGTCGGGATGCGCTTGGCGAACTCAGCGATATCTCCTGCTTCGTAAACCGATGCCGAAGCTCCTGTCGCGGATTCCAAGGCCGCCCGGAGTCCGGGCGGCATCGGCCTTCCCCGAGCCTGCCCGAGGCGGATAGAGCCGACTCTCATCCACATGGCAAGTACGGTCCCCAGTCCGCCGAAGCTACCGTCGCCGGATGCCCGCCTACGGCACCTAAAGCACAGTCAAACGCTTACTCGCCGGCAAGTCCGCAGGTAATAGCAACCGGAGTAATTGATTAGCGGGCTGAGCGGGTTGGAACCATGTTGGAACCCGTCAAGAAGGACCGGGGGCGTACTTGATAGGGTCGCGTCTCGCGTGCTGGAAGCCATCGTTTTGAGAACTTGGGCAATCCTGATTAGCGTAACCTGTAGTGGTGAGTCGATTGAGACCCACGACGGGTTGTGGAAATTTGCCGTCGGAAGTATCGCATCGGGTATGGTGGTGCCGATTCGGTACGTCGAGACAACAGCTACATCCTCACACAAACCCATAAGAACATTGCCGTTATCCTCACGCACCCCGCCACCGATCAGCGCGGCAGTGCCGCTAATTAGGCGATTCCACCGGCCCCCAATCGTGCCGGCCCCTTACGTCCGATAACTCCCATTTATCTGTATGTACCCCTCAGTAAAATCGCACGTATAAAAACGAGCTCGCCCCTTCCCATCCCCCCGTATGGAAAACGAAACATGACAGTCTGGCTGATTTAACAAATTAATCAACTCCAACTCGGAAAAATCTCGAGCCAATCCGCCCTTGCACACCAATACCCCCTGCATCCGGATATCGACGTTCTTCAACTCGAAATCCACGCCCGCATTGCCCGCCGCCATCATTATCCGCCCCCAGTTCGGATCGCTTCCCGCGATCGCGGTTTTAACTAACGGCGAATTCCCAATAAATCGCGCTATACGCATCGCTTCCTTATCCGAACGCGTCCCCGCAATATCGATCGTGACCAGCTTCTTCGCCCCCTCGCCATCCCGCGCAATCTGTTTCGCCAAATCTTCCATCAAAACGGTCAGCGCCTCCGCGAACAAGGCCTTGTCCCGGGAAGTCATAATCAACCCGCTCGCCCCGTTCGCCAGTATGTACACCGAGTCATTCGTCGACGTATCTCCGTCCACGCTCATCGCGTTGTAACTTCGGTCTGCCGCCTTCCGTAACATCTTCTGTAACTCAAAAGGCGATAAGTAAGCGTCGGTTAGAATATAGCCCAGCGTCGTCGCCATCAGCGGTTGTATCATCCCCGAACCCTTCGTCATCCCGGCCAGATGAATCACTCCGCCCTTCACCGCCAACGACGCATGCGACTTCTTCGGCGCCAAATCCGTCGTCATAATGGCGTGGACGACGTCGTCAAACCTATCCGCCGATAGTCCCTTAACCAAAGCGCTAGCATTAGACGTAATCTTTGATCCATCCATCTCAACGCCAATCACGCCCGTCGATGCCGGCAAAACGTGATCTGCCGGAACCAGCAGCGCTTTCGCCACCGCCCGAGTCGTCGCCGTCGCCACTTTCATCCCCGTCCGCGTTGCGCAATTCGCATTCCCGGCATTGGTCAAAATGCCGTATGCCGTCCCGCCCGTCGCCTCCAAATTCTTCATCGAGAGAATCACCGGCGCGGCCATCGCCTTATTCTGCGTGAACACACCAGCCGCCGCCGCAACATAGTCGGTGAAGATCAATGACAAATCATCCTTCTGCACCTTCCGAATGCCGGCATATAAGGCCGAATAGCGATACCCAAGCGGTAAGTTCACGTTATGTTCCCAGGCCTTCATTCTCCAACAACCGCGCGCCGTTCGCGAAACTTTCTCCACTTACACGATTCCGACCCTCCGGCTGGACTTCCAACAACTCCAACGCCGTTCCCTCGCCGCATCCGGCGATCAATTTCTTCGATCGAATCGCCAAACTGCCCGGCGCCAATCTACCTTCCCCGGAAACACGAGCCGCCAAAATCTTCAACCCCGCGCCCCGAAATACCGAAGTTGCCCCCGGCCACGGCGTAAACCCCCGTACCCGGTTGTGAATCACGGAAGCGGGTAACGCCCAATCGATAACCCCGTCTTCCTTCTTCAATATCGGCGCTGACGAAGCCGAGGAATGATCCTGCGGTTCCGGCACAATCTGCCCCCGTTCCATCATCTCCAGTGTCTCAATCAACAACTCCGCGCCCATCACCGCCAGCCGCTTCGAAAGCTCCGGAAACGTCTCCTCCGAACCGATAGAAATCTCCGCCTTCCGCAGCATATCGCCCGTATCCAGCCCCGCGTCGATCTTCATCGTCGTCACCCCGGTCTCCGTCTCGCCATTTGCGACTGCCCATTGAATCGGCGCGGCCCCGCGGTACAGAGGCAACAGCGAAGCATGCACGTTTATAATCCCCAATGGCGCCAAGTCAATTACAGCCTGCGGCAATATCTGCCCGTACCCCACCACCACCATCGCCTTCGCCCCAAACGAAGCTAACTCCGAAACAACGCCCCGTACCCGTTCGGGCTGATACACGGGCAATCCCAATCGCACCGCCGCTTCCTTCACGGGCGAAACAGACAACTCCCGGCCCCGGCCCTTCGGCCGGTCCGGCTGCGTGTACACCGCCGCAACCGTGTGCCCTGCCGCCACCAGCGCCTCCAGCGAATTCACCGCAAACGCCGGTGTGCCCATAAATACGATTACCACTCGCCCGCCTTCGCCAGCTTCGAAATCTTTCGCCGAATCAGGTCCCGCTTCAACGGCGACAGATGCTTCAAAAACAGAATCCCCTGCAAATGGTCGATCTCATGCTGGAATGCCCGCGCCAGTAAGTCCTCGCCTGTGAGTTCAAAAAAAGTCCCCTCCACATCGAACGCCCGCACCCGCGCCACCATCGACCGCCGCACATCCTCGCGAAACCCCGGAATGCTCAGGCACCCTTCTTCGCCCAACTGCTGCCCTTCCAGCGAAACAATCTCCGGATTAATCAGCACCAGCCGCTCATCCACGCTCTCGCCCGCCGACGTGTCAATGACGGTCAACTGCAATAGCTCCCCCACTTGCGGCGCCGCCAGCCCCACTCCCTTGTTCGCCCACATCGTTTCGAACATGTCGATCACCAGTGTTCTTAGCTTGGCGCTCCCAAAGTCCGTCACCTTCGCGCATGGCGTTTCCAGCACTGCGTCGCCGTACTTCTTTATCTCCAAAATCATCAGAAATTTCGCACCTGCTCTTGATAGCCATCATAATTCCGCCGCGTCTCTTCCATCGAATCGCCCCCGAACTTCTCGATAAACGCCTGCGCCAGCACAATCGCCACCATTGCCTCGCCAATGACGCCCGCCGCCGGAACCACCGCCACGTCGGACCGTTCATACGCCGCCTTCTCCGCGTCGCGCGTGACGATATCAACCGATTCCAGCGGCCGCCGCAGCGTCGATATCGGTTTCAAAAACCCGCGCACCAGCAAGTCCTGTCCGTTCGTGATCCCGCCCTCCAAGCCCCCGGCGCGATTGGCGCCCCGGAAGAACGCCCGGTCTTCTTTGCTGTAGTGAATCGTGTCCTGCACCTTGGAGCCGAACGCCTCCGAACCCTCCGCCGCAAACCCGATTTCCACGCCTTTCACCGCCTGCATCGAGACAATCGCCTGCGCCAGCTTCCCGTCCAGCCGCGAGTCCCAGGTAATGTGCGATCCCAACCCGATCGGCAATCCATGCGCGACGACCTCAAAAACGCCCCCCACCGTATCGCCCGTCCGGTAGACTTCATCCACTACCGCCTTCATTCGCTGCTCCGCCTCGGCGTCCACGCACCCCAGTAAAACCTCGTCTTTCAACGACAACGCCACCAATTCTTCCCATGCCGCCAGCCGCCCCAGCTTCTCCGGCCCCACGCCAATCACATGGCTCAAAATCGTAATCCCGAACTCCCGCAGCAGCTCCTTCGCCACCGCTCCCACGGCCACCCGCGCCGTCGTCTCCCGCGCACTGGCCCGCTCCAAAATGTACCGGGCGTCGTGGTAGTTGTACTTGATCATGCCCGCCAAATCGGCATGACCCGGTCGCGGCCGCAGAACTTTCTTCCGCTTCTCCTCGCTGCCCTCGAAGTCCTCCACCGCCATCGGCTCGGTCCAGTTCTTCCAGTCCTTATTGCGGACGATCATCGCAATCGGAGCGCCGATCGTTTGCGAGTGCCGCACGCCGGCCACGATTTCCACCGTATCCGTTTCAATCTTCATGCGGCCGCCCCGCCCGAATCCCTGTTGGCGCCGCCAAAGTTCCCGATTGATACGTTCCAGGGATATTGGAACGCCGGACGGCAGTCCCGTCAGGGTCGCTACTAAACATTCGCCGTGCGACTCGCCGGCAGTTTCAAAACGGAACATGAACTCTCTATTCTCTCAAATACCCGGACCGTTTCGTGCCCATTTCCGCAACACTGCGCCCAGAGCCTCCAATGTCACGGGTTTTGACACATGGTCGTTCATACCTGCCTCCTGACAACGGGTCAAATCTTCCGGGAAAGCCGCCGCTGTCAACGCGATCACGGGCAAGCCCGTCAACGCCTCCCGCTCCCGAATCCGCCTGGTCGCCTCGTACCCATCCATTTCAGGCATCTGGCAGTCCATCAACACCACGTCGAACTTCTCCCCGGCCAGCCGCTCCAGCGCCTCGCCCCCATGCCGCGTCACCACCACTTGGCACCCCAGCTTTTCCAGCATTTTCTGCGCCACGCGTTGGTTCACCGCGTTGTCTTCCACTAACAACACCGCCAGCCCGTCCAACCGTTCTATTTTCGTCTCCCGGCTGATCCAGTGCTCCTCCGGGTCCGCGCCGCTTAACGCCGCCGCCAGTTCCCGCGACTTCAGCGGTTGAGCCAGAACCTTCACCCCCTGCCGCCTTTCCCGCCCCACCAGAATCACCTGTTTTCCCTCCAACGGTTCATATTTGGCATCGTCGAATATCACCACATCGCAATCTTCTTCACAGACCTCTACGCGCGCCAGCCCCAGCATCGTCACCAGCAAATCCCGCAGCGGTCCCGCCTCCATTCGCACCATGCACCGGTCCGGCAACAGCCCCGATTCCCCCCCCTCCACCACCGCTTCCAGTGGAACGTGAAACGAGAAGACCGACCCCTCTCCCGCCACACTCGAACAAAACATCTGCCCCCCCATCCGCACCACCAGTCCATTGCTGATCGCCAACCCCAGTCCCGTCCCTCCGAATCGCCGCGACGTCGATGAGTCCGCCTGCGTGAACCGGTCGAACAGTCCATGAATCTGCGCCGTCTCGATCCCTATACCCGTATCCCGCACCGTGAACCGCACATCCCCTGGCCACACAGTGTTCACCGTCAATGTCACCGTCCCCCTCTCGGTGAACTTCACGGCGTTTCCGAGCAGATTCAGGATGATTTGCCGCAGCCGTCCGGTATCCCCGCGGACCTCCCGCGGAACCGTTGGGTGAATCATCACCCCCAGCGCCAACCCCTTCTCAGCCGCCCTTGGCTGCAGCAGTTCCACCGTGTCTTCCACCATCCGGTACAGTGCGAACGGCGCCGATTCCAACTCCAGCCGCCCCGCCTCAATCTTCGAAAAATCCAAAATGTCGTTGATGATTTCGAGCAACGCCTCGCCGCTCCGCTCCACCGTACCCGCCATCTCCAACTCATCCGCGCCCAAATCGGATTCAGCCAGCAGCCTCGCCATTCCCAGAATTCCGTTCAGCGGTGTCCGTATCTCATGGCTCATCACGGCCAGAAACTCACCCTTCGCCTGGTTCGCCTTCTCCGCCCGCTCCTTGGCCGTTTGGAGTTCGGTATTCATCGCCGTCTGCGCTTCCCGTGCCAGTTCCAGTTCGGCCAAATGCGCCGCCGCCGCCATCTCCGCCCGCCTCCGTGTGGTCGTGTCCCGGCACGCGCCAATAACATTTCGGGCCTTCCCGTCCGGCCCCCGCTGCACTAAGACCCGCCCCTCGCAATAGCGGACTTCGCCCCTGTTCCAAATCTCGTAATCGAATGGCACTTCGTCCTGCCCGTCGAAATCCCGCGCCGCCTGCGCCGAAAATCGCCGGTAGTCTCGCGACCGAATCGCCTTCCCAAATCTCGCCGGCGTCATCGTCCCTTCCCGCCGCAACCCGTGCATCTCATACATCGCATCGTCCCAAAGCAGTTCGTAGCGGTTCAGATCCCACGTCCACGTCGCCAGCCCCGACGCCTGCAGCGCCAACCGCAGCCGCTCCTCCGCTTCCCACCGTTCGGTAATGTCCTGCAATGTCCCCACCAGCCGCGCGCATCGCCCCTCCCGAACCTCCGCTTCGCCACTCACCCGAACCCGCAACTGTCGCCCCTTCGCAGTCACAAACCCCGATTCCAAATCAAACGGCACACATTCTTCTATCGCTCGATCAAATGCGTCCCGCAACTTCGTCTGCATTTCGGGGTGATACCGGCTCCGCGACTGCTCCCGCGTCAGCGGCTCTCCTTCGTCTACGTCGTGAATCCGGAACACCTCTTTAGACCATCGCAGTTGTCCCTGCGCCACGTCGTATTCCCACCCTCCAATCCTGGCCAAATGCCCGGTTCTTTCGAGCAGCGCCTGGTTCCCCGCCAGCCGGAGTTCCACCCGCTTTCGCTCCGTGACGTCATTCTGCAACTGCACGAAATGCGTCAGGCTGTCCTGCCCGTACCGCAGCGGACGTATCTCGTACTGCGCCCAATACTCCTCTCCGTCCTTACGCCACCCGTGCGTCTCGCCGAATTGCGGCTCGCCCCGTTCCAGCGCCGCGCGCGTCTCTTCGCCTCCCATGCATGTGCGCCCCGCCGGAATCTCTTTCAGGCTCAGCCCCGTCATCCGCTCGTGCGCCGCATTCGCCCATACCACGCGATGCTCCGCGTCCGTCAATAGCACTGCCGTCTCCGTCCGCTCCAGGATCATCGCCATCGTCCGGATCCGCTGAAGCCTCTCCCGCTCCTCCGTTATGTCCCGCCCCACGCAGTAAACCAATTCGCTGTCGGCGCCGCCCGGCTTTCCGTTCCACGACACCCAAACCACGCGCCCGTCTTTTTGGCGATTCGGAATTTCCACGCCACGCACCTCTCTGCCTGCAACCAACCCTTTCGCCGCCGCCTGGCGCTGCGCCAAACTGTCGGCCGCTATCAAATCCTCCACCAACCTTCCGGTTAGCTCTTCTCTTCCATATCCCAACGCTCGCGGAAACGCCGGGTTGCACAGCAATATTCGCCCTGTCCTATCCAGCGTGCAAATAAACTCACCGGAGATCTCCGCCAGCCGCTCCATCCGGTCCGCTAGCCGCGTCCGCTCCCGCGCCAACCGGCAGGCCAGGATCAGGTTCGCGCACGTCGCCGCTAACGGCTCCAGACTCTTCTTCAACGCTTCGTCATACCCCCCCGGCCGCCCGCTGACCTCCGCCATCCCAACCAACGACTCCCCCTCCACCAGCGGTAGCGCCATTCGTTCTTCCGCTGCCATTGCCAAACCCGCGGAAGCGAACTCCACCGCGGCTCCCTCCGTCCATTCCTCCAACCGCCCCGCGGTGCTATCCGTCAAAGTCGTCAGCAATTCCAACAACTCCCCAAATACCTTCCTTGCATCGCTACCCGCGACGCACTCATGGTGCGCCTGTGTGATTCCGCGCAGCATCAACTCCAGCCGATGCCGCTCTGTAATGTCCAGCAGCGTAACTTCCCGCACGCCGTCCCGCTCCCGCGTCTCCGCTTCCACCCAGCGCATCGGAACGCCTAGCGGGACTTTACAAGTTATCCGCAAAGTTTTGGCTAAGCCTAGTCAATAGAATGACTTACAGGGAGCGGCTGGTATGACCTAATGGGCGGCTGGGGAGAAACGCTGCAGGTCGAGGAGCGAGAATAGGCGTTCCTGGAGTGCGTTCATTCGGGTGAGACAGGTGGCGGTGGGAGCCTTCCGTTGGCCTTGACGG
>Ga0163151_10008522_pt1 | contig 11529 bp, 10 predicted proteins | sample OliLakLV19MP5IB2_FD_145596 | JGI IMG/M metagenome (GOLD analysis project Ga0163151, IMG submission 145596) | Freshwater microbial mat bacterial communities from Lake Vanda, McMurdo Dry Valleys, Antarctica - Oligotrophic Lake LV.19.MP5.IB-2 | ecosystem: Environmental > Aquatic > Freshwater >...
ATTCCGCACGGTTGTGCGCTTGCCGCCACGTGCCGGCGCGGCAAGCGCACAACCGTGCGGAATGGCGCGCGGCGGCGTGACGCTTGACGACTCTGCTAGCTTTCACGTTCGACAGCGCGCGCGCTCGCGTGCTGGCTCCACCTTCCGCTGATGCAATCCACTGTTTTAACCACCGTCGCCGCCACAGGTTTCACTGTGGCTTTTTTGCATGCGGCGATTCCCACGCATTGGCTGCCTTTCGTTCTCGTGGCGCGGGCGCGCAGTTGGAGCCGCGGGAAAGCCCTCGCGGTGACGGCGCTGGCGGGAGTTGGCCACGTCTTGCTGACGAGTCTGCTCGGCCTGGTGATTGCGTTCTTCGGCTTCGAACTGGATGAGAATTTCGGTGAGGCGTTCCCGTGGATTGCAGGTGGATTGCTCATCGCGTTCTCCGCCTTTTATCTTTGGCGGCAAGTCACCGGGCGCGGAATCCTGCATCACCATCCCCCCGGGAGCGCACATCACCCGGATGAGCGCTGCGGACACGAACGCGGCAACAGCCATTGGCAGGAAGAGCTGAAGGGCAGCCCGATCGTGTCCAAACAAGCCGGTGATTGGGCCGCCGTCAGCGGGCTGTTCGTGATGTTAACGCTGTCGCCGTGCGAGGGATTTCTACCCGTGTATTTGTCGGGCGTGCAATTTGGTTGGCGCGGGTTCTTCCTGCTCAGTGCGATTCTCGCGGTGGCCACGCTCGCCGGTATGACTTTGTTCACCTGGCTCGCGCTGGTGGGTTTTGAACGATTCCGCCTCAAAGTCTTCGAGCGCTATGAAGCCGGTTTGCTGGCGCTGCTGTTCGCGGTGCTCGGCGTGCTCATCATCGCGCTCGAACACGGCCACGATCACTGATTCGGAAAATCGGGAAAGCGAAAATCGAGAAAATGAAAAAGTAGAAAATCGGGAAAGTGGATCAGAGCGCATCGCTCCCGGGTTCATTTTCAGCTTTTCCGATTTCCCGATTTCCCAATTTTCCTGTTAAGGGAAGAGTCCGCGGCTCTGCTTGGCGTCGGCCACGCGTTGAATTCCGAGGGTGAGTGCAGCCAGGCGGCGGCTGAATTTAAACTTCCGCCTCTGGTACTCCACCGACTCCTTCGCCTTGTCGAGAATGGCGTACAACTTCGTCATCACTTCCTCGTGGGTCCAATAGAAACTCGAAAGGTTTTGCAGCCACTCGAAATACGAGACCACGACGCCACCTGAATTGCAGAGAACGTCCGGGATCAATTCGATGTCACCGCGTTGGTCGATAATCTTATCGGCCGCGTTGGTCGTAGGACCGTTCGCCGCTTCGGCGAGCAACCGGCAACGCAGCTTCGCGGCGTTTTTATCGGTAATGACGCGTTCCAGTGCGGCCGGGATCAAGACCGTGCATTTCAACTCGAGCAGCGCTTCGTTCGAGATCGGTTCGCCGCCATCAAAATCGACGAGGACTTTCTGCGACATTACATAGGTAAGCGCCTTTTTGATATCGATGCCTTTCGGATTATGAATTCCGCCAGTGTAGTCAGAGATCGCGATGATCTTCGCACCGAAGTTCTGCATCGCGAGCGCCGCTTCGCTGCCCACATTACCGAAGCCCTGAATGGCAACCGTCGCCTTCGTGACCGGCACTTTCATATCCGCCAAGTAACGCTTTACCAGATACGCCACACCCGCCCCGGTCGCTTCGCGGCGGCCAAGGGATCCCCCCAGCGCAATCGGTTTACCGGTCACCACGGCGGGCGAAAGGTGACCGACATGGTTCGAGTACGTATCCATCATCCAACCCATGATCTTCTCATTTGTGCCCATGTCGGGGGCCGGAATGTCGATCTGCGGCCCGACGAAGTTGACCATCTCCTGCATATAACGACGCGAGAGATGTTCGAGTTCACTTTCGCTCAACAGGCTCGGATTCACGATCACCCCGCCCTTGGCGCCCCCATAGGGTAAACCAACGAGGGAACACTTCCAGCTCATCCACATCGCGAGGGCGGCAACTTCACCGATGGTGACATCCTGGTGGAAGCGAACTCCGCCTTTCGCCGGGCCGGTGGACAGATTGTGCTGCACCCGGTAACCTTCGAATACCGTCACACTGCCATCGGCCCGCCTGACCGGCAGGGAGACGACGAGGCAACGCCGCGGATACTTCGTCCGATCACGAATTGCATCAGGGAGATTGATCGCATCCGCCGCCTTGTCGAACTGGCGGCAGGCCATGCGAAAGATATCCGAATCATACAATGACGACACAATTGCTTTAGACATAGTCGAGCAGCCTGGGTTGGGAAAACCAGCGGAAGCTGGTGCAGGAGCGGAGACATGGCAAACGGCTTCGGACAAAGCCAAGGGGAGTTACTTCACCTAATCAGCAAAAGCACGTGGGGTAACTTCGTTTCGGTCCAGCGGAACAAGCGCGATTGAAATCACCGCCCTTCCCGCAACACACTCCAGCGATGCACGGCATGCTCCTCAAACTCGCGACCTGGCTGCTGCAAAAGCTCCTGGTCGCCGCCGTGATCGTGCTCCTCGCACTCGCAGCGTATGGCGGATGGCTTTACCTGCAGGACGAGGGTGTCTTGGAGGGCGAGAGGATTGCCCGGCTGGAGCGCGCGCTCGATGCGCGCGATCGCTTGCTGGCTGCCCAGGCCGCGGTGAACCAGCAGATTGTGAATATCCGCTCGGACATGGCCACGCAGCAGGATCGAGTGAAACGAGCGGCGGAGATCGTCGCCGCCTTGCGCAAGCTGGAGAGCTGGTGGGACCAGTGGTTCGGCAATCCGGCGCAACAGGCGGCGAACGCCGAACAAATCCAAAGAATGGATACGTTGAAATCCACCGCCGCCGCCAGGTTTGCGGAACTGCAGTACGCCGCCGCCAACATTCTTCGCGAGAAGGACGATGTCGATGCCGCCCTCCGCCGTGCCCACTCCGGGATTTCGCTGCTCGAACAAAGTCAGTCCCGACCCAGACAATATGTGCTGCGCGCCTGGGATAAAACGAAAGGGTGGGTCGCGCTCGCCTTGGGCTCGTATTTTTTTGGCCCGACACTCTGGGCGCTGACCATGTACTATGGTTTCGGAAGCCTGCTGGCGTGGGGCCGGTCGATTCGTCTCGGACCTGACCCGACCGCCTTGCCCGTGGTGTCCGCGAGCCGCGTTTCCGTCGAAGCCGCTCTCCAACCCGGCGAACTGCTCCGCGTGAAAGAAAGCTATCTGCAAGCCTCCGATGAGGGCATTGAACGACAAACCCGCTTCGTACTCGATTGGCGGATACCGTTCACGAGCGTCGCCTGTGGTTTGGTGGAATTGATCGAGATGCGTCATCCGCGAGCCGCAGACGGTGGCACCTACCGTGTGACCCTTTCGAACGGGACCGATCCGCATCTTGAGCTGGCCATCGTGACGGTGCCGGCCGGAGCGTCGCTCGTGCTGCGACCGAGCTTCCTGGCTGGAGTCATTCAGCATCAGGGTGATCGCCTGGTGATCCGGCGACACTGGCGGATCTTCAAGTGGCAAGCCTGGGTGAGCGGCCAGTTTCGCTTCTTTGAGTTTGTGGGGCCGTGCCGGTTGGTGGTTTCCGGCAGTCGCGGCGTCCGCGCCGAGGTCCTGATGGCGCGGGAAGAGGGAGTGACGCCGGCGCGCCGGACAAACCAGGACTCCACCATCGGTTTTACGCCCAACCTTAGTTACAGTCCGGTTCGGGCCGAGACCTTCTGGAGTTATTATCGCGGCATGAATCCGCTTTTCGACGACCGGTTTTCCGGGGCGGGTTTATTCATTTTGCAAGAGACGTCAGCGGAAGGTCCGGGAGCAAAGTCCGGAAAGTTTTGGTCCAGCGTTTGGAACGGGGTATTGAAAGTGTTTGGAGTTTAAGTTCACGCCTTCGGTTCAACCGGCGCGGACCGACACGGCTCGCGCCGTACCTCAATGGTCTGCGCCTTTGCCGTGAACAGGCCCGGCTTTGGTTGCAGCGGGTCCGATGCGTGCTTCTTGCAACTAACGGGAATCGGGGCTGAGTTCCGGGCTGCGTCCATCGACGGCGTCCGCATTGTTTCCCTTTTCGATTTCACCTCATGCTTTTCAAGCTCACCTCCGAGTATCAGCCGACGGGCGACCAGCCGCAGGCGATTGAGAAACTTGTGCACTCGCTCGAGGCCGGTAATCGTTATCAGACGCTCCTTGGGGTCACGGGCTCAGGCAAGACCTTCACGATGGCGAATGTCATCGCCCGGGTGCAGCGGCCGACGTTGATCATCTCCCACAACAAGACGCTCGCGGCGCAGCTCTACTCGGAGTTCAAGAATTTCTTTCCGGAGAATGCGGTGGAATACTTCGTGAGTTACTACGATTACTACCAGCCGGAAGCATATATCCCGTCCAGTGACACCTTCATTGAGAAGGACTCCTCGATTAACGAAGAGATCGAGCGTCTCCGGATTGCGAGTACGAGTTCGCTGGTTTCCCGGCGCGATGTGATCGTGGTCGCAAGCGTGTCGTGCATCTACGGCTTGGGCTCGCCGCAAGAGTTTATGGAGATGCGCATTCCCTTGCGCCGCGGGGCCTCGCTCGGGCGTCAGAAGCTGCTCGAACGCCTCGTCGACAACATCTACGAGCGGAATGATTACGAGTTGAAGCCCGGCCGCTTTCGCGTGCGAGGCGATGTGGTCGACGTCATGCCGGCCTATCTGGAGCACGGGTTGCGGATCGAGTTTTTTGGCGACGAGATTGAGGCGTTGACGGAGTTTGAACCGATGAGCGGCGACGTGATTCGCACGCTCGATCAGTTTGATCTCTATCCGGCGAATCAATACGTCACGAGCCGGGGAAAACTCGAGCCGGCGATTGCCGCGATCAAGCGGGAGCTGGATGAACGCGTGGCGTACTTTGAGGGCCGGGGGCAGTACCTCGAAGCGCAACGAATTCGCATGCGCACGAATTACGACCTCGAGATGCTGCAGGAGATGGGGTTTTGCAATGGAATCGAGAACTACTCGCGCCATTTGACGGCGCGGCAACCGGGCGAGCGGCCGTTCTGCCTGATCGACTTTTTTCCCAAGGATCTCCTGCTCATTATCGACGAGAGTCACGCCACGGTCCCCCAAGTCGGCGGAATGTATAACGGCGATCGCTCACGCAAGCAGACCCTGGTGGACTTCGGGTTCCGGTTGCCGTCGGCCTTGGATAATCGCCCGCAGAATTTTGCCGAGTTCGAAGGCGTCACCGGACAGACCATTTATGTGTCGGCGACGCCAGCCGCGTTCGAGTTAAAGCAATCGGCGGTGATCGCCGAACAATTGGTGCGGCCGACCGGATTGCTCGATCCGGAGATTACGATCCGTTCGACCAAGGGACAGGTCGAGAACTTGATTGGGGAAGTGAGGGCCGCGGCCGCGGCTGGGGAACGCGTGTTGGTAACGACCCTGACGAAGCGGCTCTCGGAGGACCTCACAAGTTATCTGCGGGAGGCCAAAGTAAGGGTGGAATATCTGCACTCGGACATCGATGCGATTGAACGGGTGGAGATTTTGCGCAACCTGCGGCTGGGCAACTTCGATGTATTAGTCGGGATCAATCTGCTGCGGGAAGGGCTCGACCTGCCCGAGGTGGCGCTGGTGGCGATTCTCGATGCGGACAAGGAGGGGTTCTTGCGGAGTGAAACCTCGCTGATTCAGACGGCCGGGCGGGCGGCGCGACATGAAAAAGGCCGGGTGATCTTCTATGCCGACAAGATCACGGACTCGATTCGGCGCACCCAGGAGGCGGTGAAATATCGCCGGGAAAAGCAACTCGCCTATAATATTGAGCATGGCATTACGCCGCGCAGCGTCAAGCGTTCCGCCCAGGCGAGTTTGCATGTGTACAACGGATCCGGAGAGCGTGGCGAAGAGGCCGTCGTCGCTGAAAGCGGTGATGATGTCGCGACCGTGATTGCGGAGCTCGAAGACGAGATGCAAGAGGCGGCCGGCCGCCTGGAGTTTGAACGGGCGGCGGTTTTGCGTGACCAAATCAACGCCCTGAAAAGCGGTGATTATCTGAAAGCGACGTCGGGGCCGGCCAAAAACTATTCCACCGCCCGACGAAACGCGGCGGCGGTTCGCGGTAAATCACGCGGCCGGTAATCGGTCGGCCGGCCCCGTTCCACGGACACCTGACGTTCCGGCTCTCCGCGCGGTGCGAAACGACCGGTTCCTAAAACCTGATCGCCCTGCTACCGTGCGTCGGAAAGGAGAGCCGTGCAGGTCATCATTACCTTCGCATTCATAATTTCATTTTCCCTGCTCCAATCATCTCGTATCCACAATTTGGGCACTCCAGGTGCGGACCATTCGCCCGGTTAGGGACCAACCGCCCGTCTTCGCGCCACCTCGCTCTAAACCCAGGACGATGTCTTTTGCTTCTCCGGCTTCAGGACGCCGATGCCCGGGAGATTGCGGTAACGTTCGGCGAAATCGAGCCCGTACCCGACAACGAATTTATCCGGGATCTCGAAACCCACGAAGTCCGCCTCGATCGCCACTTCCCGCCGGGGCTTCTTGTCGAGTAAGACGCACGTGCGCAGGCTCGCGGGTTTCAAATCAAGGATCAAGTCGCTCACCAGCTTCAGGGTTTTGCCGGTGTCGAGAATATCATCGATGAGCAGTACGTCCCGCTGGGCAATATCGAGTGTCAGACTGTAAATGACCTGCGGGGTGCCGATCGACTTGGTCTTGGCCCCGTAGCTCGACACCCGGATGCAGTCGAGGCGCACGGGATTATCAATCTCGCGCATCAAGTCCGCCGTGAACATCACCGCGCCATTGATCAACGAGACAATCGTGAACTCACCCTCGCCAATGGCTTGCTTGATCTCGGCGGCGATCGTCTTCACCCGGGCTTTGATCTGCTCTTCCGTGAGCAACACTTCGGCGAGATCAGGATGGAGGGACTTCAACAACGACATCGTTGGAAAGCAGCCACACCGCCGCGGGAATGCAACCTGTTCCAGCGCCCGGAAGCGCGAGGATACCTTTTCGCAAAGGCGAAGGGAACGATCGAGACAGTCGGTCGGCTTTGTGAGATGGACTTGGATCGGCGACGGAGGCGTCGGACCAGGAATAGAGGTCAAATTCCTTTGACTCGCCTACGCCCCAAATCTTGCCTGCCGCTTACTTCTGAGCCCGGAATGATTTCCATTCAAATCCAGCAACTGACGAAACGCTTCGGAAACGTGTCGGCGTTGCAGCAACTCGATCTTCGCATCGAACCGGGTGAATTGTTCTTTCTTCTCGGCCCCAGCGGATGCGGGAAGACGACGTTGCTCCGGAGCATGGCCGGGTTCTACATTCCAGAAGAGGGTAAAATTCTGTTCGGCGACGAGGACGTCACGCGCCTCGAGCCGCACAAGCGGAACACGGGAATGATGTTCCAGAGTTATGCGCTGTGGCCCCATATGACCGTGGCCGAGAATGTTGCCTTCGGACTCGAGGAACGAAAAGTGCCACGCGAGGAAATCAAACGCCGCGTTCATGAAGCCTTGGATTCCGTCCGCATGGGTCCGTACGCTGAACGCCGTCCGAATCAACTTTCCGGCGGTCAACAGCAGCGCGTGGCCCTGGCTCGCGCGTTGGTGATTCGTCCGCGTTGTCTCCTGCTCGATGAGCCGCTCTCGAATCTCGACGCCAAGCTGCGTCTCGAGATGCGCGCGGAGATTCGACGCGTGTGCAAGGAGTTCAAGCTCACGACTGTCTACGTCACGCATGACCAGAAGGAGGCGCTGTCGATTTCAGATCGCATGGCGATCCTGGATCGCGGACGCATTCTGCAAGTCGGCGGCCCGCGCGAGGTCTATCGTCGCCCGACGTCCCGAACCGTGGCGGACTTCATCGGCGAAACCGATTTTATCCCCGGAACGTTCGTGAGGGTCACCGGCCAGGACGTCGTCGTCGATACCGCGGTCGGGCAGTTCAAAGGCGTGCTCGGAGACTCTTCCGCCAAGCCTGCGGCCGGGGCCAAGGTCACGCTTTCCGTCCGGCCGGAATGCTGGGTCCTGAGTCGCGAACCGGCAGCCGTGAACTCCGTACGCGGACGGATCGGGGAGGCCATTTTTCTCGGCGAGATGGCGCAGTATGCGCTCGTTGCGGGATCGCTGAATCTGAAGATCATCGAGTTGAATCCGCGTTTCCTTGATCAATCGAGCCGCGGAGAAGTGTTTGCGAGCGCGGCGCCGGACGACGTCGTCGCCCTCGTCGATTAAATCGACGCGACGGTTTGCAGCGCGTTCGCCTGTGCACGAATTTTGTCCCGCCCCGGCTCTTCGATGAAACGCTTCGTCATTGTTCTGACTCTCGTAGCGATCGTCGCGCTGCCGTTTGCGCTTCGGCCGAAACGCGTGGCGACCGCACGGGCGGACGACACGCTGGTCATCATCACACCGCACAATGAGGCGATTCGTTACGAATTTGGCCGCGGCTTCGCGGCGTGGTATCAGGAGCGCACGGGTCGCACCGTTGCGATCGATTGGCGAATAGTGGGCGGCACCAGCGATATTGCGCGTTTTCTGGAAGGCGAGTACACGGCGGCTTTTGAGAATTACTGGACGCGGACTTTGCGCAAACCGTGGAGCACAGCGGTGCAGACAGGATTCCAATCGGCGCGTCTGGCCGCGGATGCTCCCGGGTTGGTGAAGGAGGCCCGCGCGGCGTTTCTCGCGTCGGACGTGGGTTGTGGGATCGATTTGTTTTTCGGTGGCGGCACCTATGACCTGGACCGGCAGGCGCAAGCAGGACGGCTCGTTGACTCTGGAATCGTGCAAGCACACCCGGAGTGGTTTTCGGATGCAGTGATTCCGCGTCGCTTTGGCGGCGAAGACTACCGGCACCCGGATGGCCTCTGGATCGGCACGGTCCTGAGTTCGTATGGCATCTTGTATAATCGTGACTCCTATCAACGCTTGGGAATTGAGCAGGCGCCATCGCAGTGGGCCGATCTGGCTGATCCGCGCCTCATCGGTGAAGTTGGTCTCGCTGATCCGACGAAGAGCGGATCGGTGGCAAAGGCCTTCGAAAACATCATTCAGCAAAAGATGCAGCAGCATTTGCATGCGCTTGAGCGGACCGCGCCTGAGCTGAGCGGCGTTGACTTGGAAACGAGGGCGGTCAACGAAGGTTGGCTGGAAGGCTTGCGCCTCCTGCAACTCATCGGGGCGAATGCGCGCTACTTCACCGACACCTCGCAAAAGCCACCGATCGATGTAGCCGCGGGAAATTGCGCGGCGGGTCTTTGCATTGATTTCTATGGGCGCCAGCAGCACGAGGCCGTGCGTCGGCGCGGTGAGTCGGAACGCGTGGCGTACGTGACGCCGGCCGGAGGCTCCGTCTCGTCGGTGGACCCGATGGGGCTGCTCCGCGGGGCGCCGAACCGCGCGGTGGCGGTGGCGTTCATGGAGTTTGTCCTGACGATGGATGGCCAGAAACTCTGGAATTTCGAGCCCGGCACTCCTGGAGGGCCCCAACGGTTCCCGCTGCGCCGGTTACCCGTACGGCGCGATTTTTACGCCCATGACGAATGGAAGGCGTATCGCAGCGATCCGAACGATTCACCGTTTGAACAACGCGATCCGCTGATCTACCGCGAAGCGTGGACCGGGCGCTACTTCCGGGAAATGGCTTTTATCGTGCGTATCATGTGTCAGGATACCCACGGCGAACTGAAGCAAGCGTGGCGCGCAATCATTGCGGCACCGGAACCGGCGAAATCCCAAGCCTTGGCCGTGCTGCATGACTTGTCGGCCGTCGATTACGCTCACACCACGACCGAAATCCGCCGTCGCTTGGGATCCCGGAACAAGGTGGAGGAGGTCCGGCTCGCGCGGGAATTGGGCGATCGATTCCGCGCGAACTATACGCGCGCGACGGCAATTGCGAAAGGCCAGGTCGTGAACGTTGTCACGGGCGGTAATCCGTGAACAGGAATGGAAAGGGGGCGCGCGAGTGATCCGGCGCCACCTCGTACTCTGCGATTACGGCAGCTTAAGGTCGGAGCTGCACTCCGGAACAGCCCTCTTCCTTCACCTCGTTTTTGGCGAAGGGAAAGAGGAAGGGAATTTCCGGCGAACAGCGCCAGGAGCGGCGCTCAAACGCTTCGACAAATTTCCGCATTCGCTGCCGGCGCCGTTCACGGCTAAAGAAGGTTGCGGGGGTTGTGGAGTCAGGGAATGGGGTCTGCATGGCAAGGTTTCGTTTCGCATAACGTGTGCCAAGGGAATAAATCAATCTATGTGGCATTCAATAGCTGGTTTATGCAACTTTGTGCGAAAAAAGCAGCGCCTCAGTACGGGGAATATTCCCCAATTTATTGCAACTAGCGTGAATTAAACCCCACATAAAACCGCGATTCGCCGCCAAACGCACTGGGTTCCAGGAACCCGGATGGATCTGCTTGGCAGCTCATGTCGCACGCAATCCGGCTCGTTTCACGGTTTATGTCTGCGCCCCTGCTGGTGCCTTCCCGGACGTCGAAATTTTGCTCGCGATGAAGTTTTGCACGTCATCCACAGTTTTTAATTCCGTCAGGTTCTCGGCGCTCAGGGGGAGGCAGAGGACGTCTTCAGCGATCATTAAAGCTTCCATCATACTCAGAGAATCGATTCCCAAGTCTTCGCGGAGCAGCAACGGGCCGGTGGCATGAAGGAGCTTGGGGCGCAGATCACGGTCGACATAGTACTCCAGCACACCACCCACGACATTGGCAGCGTCGCGCGGCTCACCCGTTTGGCGAAATTTGCACGCTGCGTAGTAGGTCGCCGGGGAACACCGCTTGAGTGCATCGCGCAGCCCTGAACCATCCGGGACCACTTTGTTGCCATCCGCGGGCGTAGCCGTCGGGCGGGCAATCGTTTCGAGCGCCGTTCACTCGCGGAGCCGCGAGTCGATGATCAAGGTGACGGGGCCGTCATTTACCAGCGCCACGTCCATTCGCGCTCCGAAGCGTCCGGTGGCAACGGGACGCCCCAACAAAACGGCGGCGAGCGCGTTGAATGCTTCGTACAGGGGAATCGCAACGTCCGGTTTGGCCGCGTCGTTGAAGGAAGGGCGGATGCCTTTGCGTGTACTCGCGAACACGGTGAACTGGCTGACGACGAGCAGACCACCGCCGACCTCGACGACCGACCGGTTCATTTTCTCTTCCAGATCTTCGAAAATCCGCAGGGCGCAAACTTTGTTGGCCAGCCACTCGACATCGGCCGTGGTATCGCCGGGCGCGATCCCGAGCAGAATCAACAATCCCCGATTGATCTCTCCGGTGGTCGCGCCAGCCACTGTAACCCGGGCTGACGAGACGCGCTGAATCACTGCGCGCATGAATTCAGAAGCTGAAACGCCTCGTTCTCAGCGGGGCGGAGCGGAGCCGATGGCCGTCGCGTCGAACGAGCGCGCATCACGGCATCAGCCGATGCGGTTCCGTTTCGGCCTCGTAATTCACGCCGGCCAAGCCAAAGCCGAAGAGCTTCAAGAACTCGGTTCGATAGCCTGCG
>Ga0163151_10008523_pt1 | contig 11529 bp, 7 predicted proteins | sample OliLakLV19MP5IB2_FD_145596 | JGI IMG/M metagenome (GOLD analysis project Ga0163151, IMG submission 145596) | Freshwater microbial mat bacterial communities from Lake Vanda, McMurdo Dry Valleys, Antarctica - Oligotrophic Lake LV.19.MP5.IB-2 | ecosystem: Environmental > Aquatic > Freshwater > Lake...
AGGATTTGGTTCGGCCCGAACTTCATTTGTGGCTTTTTTTACTTCTTCATCGTATTTTTTCCAAATCTCCTGAGCTTTTTCTTTGGTCAAGATTTTCTGGCTAATCAATTTTTCTTCAAAAATCGTAATACAATCGGGTTCGTTCTGATGCAAGTTGGCCCCATCTGCTGAAGAATGACCGTAAAGACGGCTCACCTTAAACTCCACCAGACTTGGCAATCTCGTCGTACGAACATATTCGAACTCACGTTTAAGTCCTAAATAGCTTTCAACAGGATCATTTCCATTATAAACAGCCGTCCGCATGCGAAAGGCTTTACCTCGATCCGCTATGTTTTCTTCACCGTGTTGGGTTTCATAGCGGGTTGAAATTCCCCAGCCATTATTTTGAACCGTAATGAGCATAGGTAATTCATTCCCTTTTCTTGTCGCCCAAATCAAAGAGCTCGCAAAATCTCCCTCTGCAGTTCCTGCATCCCCGCCAGTGACAATAGTAATTCCTTTTGAATTATGGCGTTTTTGTGCAATCGCCGTACCCACAGCAACTCCATACTGAATTTCAATGGGTGATGAAACTGGAGCTACATTCCACTCTGGATAAGCAAAATGACCCGCGAAATTTCTGCCACCTGTACACTTGTCAGTGGCCTTATTCATCATCAGTCTTATTGCATCAACCATAGGTAAGCCCAACGCCACCATTGTTGGCGTTGAACGATAATGAAGATGTAGCCAATCGTGCTCTATGCCCTGCCCGCAGTTCACAAGAAGTCCCAGTGGCACGCCAAAGGCCTCTTCTCCCGGACCGCCAATCCAGAAAAAACCTTCACCCAGTTTATAAATTTGGATAAGCCTTAATTCAAGAACGCGAGATTTAACCATCAGGTCAAAAATCTTAAGCTGAATTTTTGAATCTAACTTACCGTGTGACATCCGACACTTCACCCTTATCTTTTGATTCCGGGGCCATAGATTTTCTGTCGGGCTTAACCTTGACCTCACCCAACATGATGGGGGCGCCTTTCTGCAATTGGACAAAGTCAAAAGCAATATTCAAAGACTCTTTAATGTCAGAGCGCTTCATATATTCCGCCATTTTTTCTTCTTTGGAGCCATATCGAATACTTTTCTTTTCTTCTTTTTCCTTTTTTTCAATGTCAGTTTTTTCTTTCATCAATTCACTAAGTTTTGTAGTCTTGTTCTTTTCTTGATCCTTAGCTTTTTTAATTTCTTCAACCACCTTCTTAAATTCACTATCCTGAGAGATGCGTTTCAGCGATACTTCCCGGATCTCTTTGAGAACTTCGGGCTTAACTTTGTCCCACTTACCTGCACCATTTGTAACAAAAGCATCGGGAGAAATAAAAGGTTGGGTTGTCTTTGGCGCCAAAGAATAATCCAGTGTCTTCTCGCCCACATCGTCAGTCGAAAAAACTCCCGGAAAAACAATATCTGCGTCGACACCTTTATGCTGAGTGGTTGTCCCGCCAGGTATAAAAAACATCCCCACAGTCACTTTCGTAGCCCCCAGCTTACTAGGCAGTCTGCGCACACTTTGAATCGTGCCCTTTCCGAAAGTATGATCACCGCCCACTATGATGGCGCGGTCATAATCCTGAAGCGTTCCCGCTACAATTTCAGAAGCACTTGCTGAAATTCGACTTGTCAGAACCACTAACGGCCCCGACCAATCCACCTCGGCGTCGTCATCAGCTCTAATTTTTTCGCCCTCGGGACCTATTTCTTTTACAACGCCACCTTTTTTAAAAAATAATCCGCCGATGCTGACAGCATCATCTAAAGAGCCGCCGCCGTTAGTGGATAGGTCAAGCAGAATGGCATCGACATTATTCTGTCGAGCCTCTTTTAAAAGTTTCTTCATATCTTTGGCACAAGATCTGACTTGGCTAAACCGGCTGTCATCTCCTGAGCCACTGTAAAACGAAGGAAGGTTCACTAAGGCCACTTTCCTCTTTACCCCACCAATTTCGCGATCAACATAAGTAATACTTGCCGCGTCGTCTTCAAGACTAATTTTATCGCGCACTAAGATGACTTCAAATTTTGACTGTTCACTAGCTGTTTTCCTTAATACCGAAAGTCTAACCTTTGTGTTTTTGGCTCCTCTGATTTTTTTTACAACGTCGCGAAGCTCAACTTCTACAACATTTTCAAGGGTCCCCGACTCTCCTTGCCCGACCGCAATAATTTTATCTTTAGGCTGAAGCTTTCCCGATTTACCGGCGGCCCCACCAGGAATTAACTGCTCAATCACCGTAAATCCATCCTGAAAACTAAGCGTGGCGCCAATTCCCTCAAGAGACAAAGACATTTGGATTGAAAAGTCCTCGAGAGTGTCTTGCGATAGATAGTTAGAGTGGGGATCGAGTGACTTCGCAAAGGAATTAAGAAAAAGATCAAAAATTTCGTCATGCCTTTCTTGAATTGAGGCCTCTAATTTAGATTCGTATTTTTTTAACCCTCTCTGATAACGACGAATGACATTGCCTTTGGCCTCAGTGAGCGCCATATCGGTTTGCAAATAAGTCGAAATCTGAAACTGAAGGTATTTTTTGTGGTATTCGTCCAACTCTTTTGTATCCTTCGCAAACGATCTTTTTTCGGGATCCAAAATAATTTCTGTCTTTGGCTCAAATTTAAAACCGCTAGCTAAATATTTTGCAGTAAAGTCAGCACGCTCTTTAATTCTTTTTCCCAAAAGCGTGTCAATTTCATAAAGGGTGTCACATTTGTAGTCTTTAACTTTGGCTAAAATACCTCGAAGCTTAGTTTTAACTTGGACGACGTCGGCCTCTAAAAGATACAGTTTAGATCGATCTAAAGATTTCACGTACTGCTCTATTGTGCGTGTTTCTAAAATCTCGTAAACATCGGGCGGTAAAGTTTTTAAATGTTTGTAGTTGAGGTGATCCTTTAAAAACTGGGTTTGAATCAAAAATAAATATTCACACTGCAACCCTGCCGCGTAAGTCGGAAGTGGCAAAAATATAAATGACCAAAGAAAACTAACAGCTGCCAGTCCTGCTGAAATTCGCAAAGTATAATTCACAAAATTTCCTTCGTTTAAAGTTAGTACTATATAGTTCTAATTCTGCTATAAGTATCGGAAGAAGTTGACTTATCTGTAAGGTGTGTGCAGCGCAATAACAATAAATTAAGCGCTCTTAGCTTTTGGCGCTTTTTGAGAGGTTTTCTTCGACGCTTTCTTGGTTTTTTGTTTTGACGCAATTAACTCTAAAGCCTTTTTTAAATCGAGACCTTTGGGATCTTCGTCTTGCAGTGATATATTAGCTTTACCATACTTCAGATAAGGCCCGTATTTTCCCTCCATGAGGTAAATCTCAGTACCCGACTCAGGATGTTTGCCAAGTTCGTTTTTAACTGATGACCGACCACGACCCTTCTTCTCTTGAGACAAAAGTTCGATGGATCGGTCTAGCGTAACTTCTAAAAAATTCTCGGCTTTGGGCACGGAGCGGTAGTCACCATCACAAACAACATAGGGTCCAAATCTGCCAAGGCCCAGTTTAATTTCTTTACTATTTTTAGGAAAAATACCTAGAGTTTTAGGGAGAGATAATAATTCTAGAGCCTGAGGCATGGTAATTTTAGTAGGGTCAATTATCGGCGGAATCGACATGCGCTTGACCTTTTCTTGATCTGAATCCCCCAACTGAACGTAGGGTCCGTAGCGGCCCGTTAATACATAAATTGACAAACCCGTTTTAGGATCTTTGCCCAAAGCATCAGCCCCATTTATTTTTTGATCAATTAGCTTGTTCGCAATGTCCGCTGTGATATCGGCAGGACTTTGACTTTCTGGAATACTGGCGCAGACCTCTTCACCCTTTTCTGTTCTGCAAACATATGCGCCATACCGACCCACCCTGAAGATGAGATTTTTAAATCCAGGCAAATTAATCGTTCGTGCTTGATCCGCATCGATGGCCTTTTCTTGCGCCTTAACCAAAATTTTTAAGCCTTCTTTGCCATTATAAACTGTATCTAAATATTTGACGATATCCAAATCTCCATCCGCGATATCATCCAGGGCTTTTTCCATATCAGAAGTAAAATGCACATCGACATACTTAGGCAGATTTTTTCTTAAAAGATCACTCACTACAATCGCCGTAAAAGTAGGCACCAAGGCATTATTGACCTTACGCACGTAGCCTCGATCGACGATGGTACTTAGGATGGCCGCATATGTTGATGGACGTCCAATGCCCTCTTTTTCCATAAATTGCACAAGACTTGCTTCTGAAAATCTCGCTGGTGGGCGGGTTTCATGTCCCGATGGAATAAGTTCGGCACACTTTATCTTGTCGCCCTTATTTAATTGGGGAAGTCTATTTTCTTTTTCGCTCAAAGCATCGTCCTGCGATTCTTCGCTCTCGACATACGCTTTTAAAAATCCCGGAAACTCAATAATCATTCCACTGGCTGAAAATACGGCGTCCCCAACTTGCATTTTTACAGAGGTTTGTTTTTGCCGAGAGTCTACCATTTGGCTACCAACAGTACGCATCCATATAAGTTCATAAAGCTTTAGCTGCACTCCCTTGAGGCCCGCATCGTCAGGGTAAACAAACTCTTGTCCAGAGGGACGAATAGCCTCGTGAGCTTCCTGGGCACCTTTTACTTTTTTAGCAGCAAAAAGGCGCGGCTCCTTCGGCAAATACTCTTTGCCGTATTTATCTAATATGCAGTTGCGAGCCGCTTTAATGGCTTGTTCTGAAAGAAAGGTAGAATCCGTCCGCATGTAGGTAATGAGTCCTTCTTCGTATAATTTCTGTGCCACACTCATTGTTTCGCGCGCACTTAAGCCTAGTTTTCTGTTAGCATCTTGTTGCAATGTTGAGGTAATAAATGGCGCTGCGGGCTTGCGGAACACGGGTCTTTCCTCAACCTCGGTAACGCTAAAGTCCTTACCCTTAATTTCATCAATTATTTTTTGAGACTTTTTCTCATCTAAATAGAGATGCTTTTTACTTTCGGGTAAAACCTCACCAGTTTTATCATCGAAATCTTTTCCGATGATGATTCTCTTGTCGCCGTACTGACTGAGTCTCGCATTAAATCCAATTTTAGATTTTTCGCACCGACCCTCAATTCCCCAATAAGAGGACGCCTTAAAGGCGAGTCGCTGAAACTCCCTTTCAACAATAATTTTTACCGCGACAGACTGCACTCGACCTGCAGAAAGGCCATAAGCGATTTTCTTCCAAATTAATGGAGAAAGAGTGTAACCCACAAGACGATCCAATATACGTCGAGCCTCTTGCGCCCTTACCAAATTCTCGTCAACATCTCTGTGGCTCTTAAATGCTTTTTGAATGGCTTCTTTGGTGATCTCATGAAACACCACACGCTTTACGGGCACCTTGGGTTTCAAGACTTCTAATAAGTGCCAGCTAATGCTTTCTCCCTCGCGGTCTTCGTCCGTCGCGAGTATTAATTCATCAGCATCCTTTAGCGCCGCTTTAAGTTGACCCACGATTTTTTCTTTAGACCGGGGAATCAAATAGACGGGTTCAAAATCTTTATCTACATTCACACCAAAATGAGACCATTTCTCTTTTTTAAATTTTTCAGGCATAGCTTTGGCAGATTCAGGCAGGTCTCGAACATGGCCCATACATGATTGAATCGTATATTCTTTACCTAAGAATTTCTTGATGGTTTTCGCTTTCGTTGGAGACTCAACGATGACCAGTTTTTTACCGGAGCCCGAGGACACCTGTGGCTCTGAGTTTCTGGATGATTCCTTAATCGATTTTATTTGAGCTTTCTTCTTAGCCATAGTCCTAGTCAAAAGTTATACCATAAAAATGTTTACTCTTTTTAAAATCAAGCCAATCCTTTTTGCTTGCAAGAGTTTTCTATTCAAGAATAGTCTAAAGAAGTAGCATCACTTAATATCTCGACTAACATCTCAAATAAGGACGGCATGCTGCCTTTAACCCAGTTTCAACAAAAAAAAGTTCAAATTGTCTTTACTGATATCGACGATACTCTCACTGATTCTGGTAAGTTAGCTGCTAATGCCTACACTGCATTGTGGCAGCTTTTTGAATCCGGCATTAAGGTTATTCCTGTTACTGGCCGGCCTGCGGGTTGGTGCGAAATGATTGCGCGCCTTTGGCCAGTCAGGGCCGTCGTTGGCGAAAACGGCGCTTTTTACTTTATGCACAAAAACAATAAGATGCAGCGCCACTTTGCATTGCCTTCCTTAGTAAGAAAAGAAAGCCGCAGAAACCTTAGAACTTTGGGTAAAGAAATTCTATTAAAAGTACCGGGCACTGCCATAGCATCTGATCAATTTTCGCGATTGTTTGATTTAGCCATCGATTTTTGTGAAGACGTCCCGGCGTTGCCTCTATCTAAAGCCCAAGAAATCAAAAAAATATTTGAGTCAAAGGGCGCCACCGCTAAACTAAGTTCAATTCATGTCAACGGTTGGTTTGGCGATTTTGATAAACTGTCCATGTGCAAAATATTTGCCGAACGAGAATTAGGCCTGAGTGCGGCAAAGCTAAATGATGTGGCGGCGTTTATCGGAGATTCACCCAATGACGAGCCGATGTTTCAGTTTTTTAATAATTCTTTTGGTGTGGCCAACGTCAAAAAATTTTCAGGACAAATGAAATTCTTGCCGCAGTTTGTATCTCCCTCTGAAGGTGGCAGTGGTTTTGCTGAGATAGCAAATAAGTTAATAGAATTATCGTAAAGGGTGCTGCCAGGCTCCCGCCGTGACAACGTTCGGTCCAAATTGTTTCTGTTCTAAACTACAGTTCGTTGATCCAGTCGGCAAATATCTGCCTGACACTGGGGTCAAGTATTTGGTTCAGAAAAGGCGGTGGCATTGGTAATAACGGATTAGTCGCACGAATATAAATTCGACTGGTCAATGGAGATTTTGCCACTATTGCTCCCCTTGCCGTCAATGTCATGTAAGCATTTTCGGTTTCAAGACTTGTGGCCAAACTTGAATGTCGTAGATTCAAGCCAACACCGGCGGCAACACCCGTGGGACTATGGCAGGTGCCACAATTAGTTTGCATATACCCTAAAGCTGCTTTCGCATTTGGCGAACCTTGAATTTCAACTGGCTTATTTATCGGAATTGTTAAAAATCCTTGGGTGCTGAGGTTCGCCAATGAGAATTGACCAATTTGACCAGAAAGGTCCAGCGCATCGAAGCCAAGCACGTAGTCTTTGGCGGCGCCATGACAGGTGATGCACATGCCGACATGAGGCACGTTTTTGTTTTGAGTGAAGGTGTCGTTTAAGATCGTCCTGTCGGCGGGATCGCGGGGTATTGGACCGCCATCACCATTATCTCGACGGGCGTAAACATTGGATTTCCAATTGGCAGCACCAGCGCCGACACCTGCTTTTTCCAAAATTCGTGTCTCATAAATCACATCATTGAATTTAAATTGTTTCCAAATTTTTGTGTTTTTGGGAAATACCCAGTTGTCGATGTCGGTCGTATCGATTTTACTACCCGGCGGAAGGTAGATGAATCGTATCTTTTCGGCACCATCACTAAATAGCGGGTATTTGGGAGTGAAGCTCATAGCGTTTGAAAACTTCAGGCCACTGCCAGTAATAATGTCTAAACAAATAGGACTGGCGGATTCACAATCAATAGTTCCCAAGGCAGTTGTGGGCTTGTTAAAATCTAATATCAGTCCGCCATTGTTTATAACTAAGTACCGCATGTTAAAAAACGAAGGAATCATAAAATATCTGGTCACCAAGTAATTAGGTGTCCTGGGGATAGTAAGAATTGGAATTTCTTTGATATTTTTAACATCTCGGAAATCAATCATACTAATTCTAAAGATATCAGAAATTATCGCCACGTCATTTTTCAAAATTGCAACGTAAGGGGTGGGGTCAACAGTATAAACCGATGTAAGGTACTGGCCAAGATGAACCGGATTGTTTTTTTGTCCGATATCAAAGGCCTCAATAAACGCCGTTTTAGTGACTGGGTTGAAAGCCGTTCTTAACAACAATTTATTGCTAAGTGAAAAGTGGGTCCTCTGATAATCTAAATCGGCCCACTCTTGGTAACTGTCGCCAACTTTTTTATATAACTTGGCTTGACTCTTTGCTACGAGGTCGGGCCCATCGTCAGTGTTGGAGGCAACGACAAAATTTTGATCTGCTTGCACGACATGAAAACCTGTGGGAAATGTGGGTAAAACAATTTTCTTTAAGATTTTTGGATCAGAAACATCGAAGTAACTAGATATTTTATCGACTGACTCACATCTTAACATAGGTAAGTATTCGTGGACTTCTTTACATCCTTCGATCGTCTCTATTAGACGTATCGAGGAGGAGCTGGTAATTTCATATCTATTGAGCTTATATACACCCTTAGTGACAAGGAGGTCACTCTCACCGTATGTTCTGAAAAAAAATGTTTTTCCATTAAAACCAAACGGACCATATGAAGTGCCGTCGGCTACTGCGATAGGCTTATGGTCGATTGAAGCCGTGTTTGAAGAAATATCCAAAGCATAATAAGAGTTTCCACCTCTAAAATAGAGAGTGCCATCAGAAAAAGCTGAAACAACATAGCCACCAGGTAACAGAGGCAAATTAAGTGCAGTCCTGGTCGGCCTTAAGGGCGATTCATTGTCAGGCGAATAGTCATATACTAGCAAGTCGTAACCAACGATATTTTCGCCATTTTTTCTTGATTCAATTAAATGGGTATATGAATTCGAACTGAAATCGTGGAGGCTGGAGGCGCCGACTAAACCTGGCGACTTAAACTGAAATGAGAGCGGAAATGGGTTAGGTTCTTCAATTAAAAATTGGCCATTATTTGAATGCTTTAGCGGCCGAAGACCATCGCCACAATTCTGATATGACACTGCAAAGCCCAAGATGACCAACGCCAATAAAGAAAATCTGGAATTACCAAAGACACTTCTAACGTACTCCATACTTAGGGCCCCTTGCTAAAAATATTATCGTACAATTTTGGGATTTACTTGAGGAAGGTCTCGTGGTGGCTTCGCAATAGTTAGCGGGCGGCAGTGAGTCTTTTTTTTAACCTCGGGACTGGGTAGAATTGAATCACGACGGTACAAAACAGGGGATGTCTCAAGTTGGGACGAATTGATTCCGGTTCGTCGATCCAGCCACCAACACTAAGAGGCCGTCACGAGGCTAGCGCGAAGTTAAAAATAATTGCTGGATGGAATCTCCGTCCTCTACTTGAAACTGCTCAATGACTTCATAAACCACTTCTCTTAATTTCTTTTTATACTTTAGTGCGTCAGCTTTATTCATAGAAAAAGCTGTAAAGAAAACATGGTTTTCATTTTGACTTATAATTTCAGCGGCATTTTTTGAAATAGCATTACATACCTGCCGAGTTAAATCTGTTAAGCCGTCACTCGCACTTAATCCTAAAAAGTCTAGCTGAGAACTAATAGGAATATTTCTATCCCCGACTTGAATAAGAGCCTTCTCGTTTTTTAAAATTTCTAGCACATCTTGAATCACAGGTTTTTCGAGACCAGTTCGTTTAAGAATTTCATCTAAAGTTGCACCCACGCCTACTTTACCGAGAGCCGCGTAAACTTGATATATTTCGGCCTTCTTAACTATGTTTGAGACATTTCGTGGCGAAAACTCTTTTGTCACCTCCGCAGCCAACCTTTCTTGCATACTTTTGATTTGCTCTAAAACATCAGGCAGCAAAAGATTTTTTGGCATAAGCTCGGGCTGATCGCGGTAAACGAGAAGTTCAAAAAAACGTCGGTACAATGGCGGTAATTTTAGAGCCGATTTTATTCTGAGCACGCTATCACGAGATAGGCCTTTTTTCTTAGCCAAAAATTCTGAGAGATAACTGCGAGAAGAGAATCCCACTTTTCTCGAAAAATCAGAAAGATTTATTTTGCCCTGCCGCTCATAGTGAAACTCGAGCGCCTTTTTTAAAAAGGCGCGCGAATCTGATGTACGCGTAAGCTTGATAAAATCGAAGGTATTAATTGCCGCCACCTAAACGAGGCTCGGAAGTAATTACACCGACATTTTCGACAACGATAAATACGCCGCCCACTTTTGTGCGGGTTGGGTATAACCCAAGAACGTAGTCATAGGCCTCTTCGTTTTCCGTAGAAATACTCACACAGTGAACGAAGTCCTTATCGAGCGATGCCTTTCCTGTTGCGGGATCACAACCCGTGACACCAATTCCGTTGACGCCTTCAATTTGAAAAACGGATTTTTGTAAACGATCTTTTACTTTTATGGCTCGCTTGGGGCTATCTAAAGCTTCGCCCGCAAGTGCCAAGTGACCCACTAAAACCATTGTTAAAACAAATATTTTTTTCATAAGTAGCCTCCCTTAATTTCTCGCCTACTTTAAATTATATGTTTTGTTAAATCAATGATTTTACTATGCATTTGTAAATTTTCCGTTCGCTTAGCGAACATCCGTTGCTTTTTCAGTAACGCAACATTTAAACAACTTTAAATCGCCCGAAATCCTCTTGCTAATATAAATTTCACAAACCTATACTTTCCTGTAACCATCACCTCATTCATTGGGAGCATCAAATGTATTGCATTTCAAAGTTTGTCTTAATGTGTTTAATTGCCGCAGGACAGTTCAGCCTAGCAGACGAAGTAAAAACAAAAATTGATCCCACAAAATTTAGTAGCGAAAAAGTTCATGAACAAATCTATTCCTGCGGAAAAACCCATTTGATTGGCCCGCTAAAAACATTTCCCTACTGTCGTGGCGGTGGTTTTCCAACCTGCACCCAACTTGGGGGCAGTATTAATAATGCGGAAAAAGAAACCCAATTGAGCGCCGACGAGGTTCGCCATACGATTGGTTTTGAATACTACATAGATTATCGCTTGAGATACCCTTACGAGTACCATAGTGATTACGATCTGGTTATTAATTCCTTCTTAGATAAAAAATCCCCTGGATCGCTCTTTTATTCTTTCAAAGAGTCCTACGAACGAAAGGGACAGGATCCTCGGGTTGAACAGGCGTCGTTAAAAATGAAAGGGTCACTGCCGTTATTTCAATTTGATATCAAGTCGACAGAGAATTGCGTCTACGACAAATGGGGCAACAAAGTTTGCAAAGAACCCACAATTGAGTATCGCAATATCGTTTGGAATGTCACAAATGATTACTTGCCGCGCTCTCCTTGGATCAATACGCAAACGAACTATGAGTTAAGTACATTTGCCGAAGTTGCGCGTTACCAAGAGTGTGTTGAGAGTCAGTTTCAGTAATTGTAGCCATCTATCTATCCACGGTGTCCTCAAGTCTAATTTCGGGTTTTAAAGACAAGAATTGCTGTATTTTCAGCCAATTTTTGAAGTGTTTTAAGGCTTGAAAAATTTTGAGACATCATCGGGTCCAGAAAAATAGCTGGTAATTTCTTTTTTGTATTTTCCCAATGCATATATTGCATGTATCGTTCAACGTAGCTTGGTTTTCGAGTC
>Ga0163151_10008527_pt1 | contig 11525 bp, 9 predicted proteins | sample OliLakLV19MP5IB2_FD_145596 | JGI IMG/M metagenome (GOLD analysis project Ga0163151, IMG submission 145596) | Freshwater microbial mat bacterial communities from Lake Vanda, McMurdo Dry Valleys, Antarctica - Oligotrophic Lake LV.19.MP5.IB-2 | ecosystem: Environmental > Aquatic > Freshwater > Lake...
ACCCGGCAACCCCGCTCGGCGGGGCGTTATCCCTCACGTATTCGGCCGCAACCAATGTTCTGACGGGATTCCCGCCCGCGTCGCCGGTGAGCGTCACGCTGAACGGGGCGTCGACAACCTACGCCGCCGGCGCGCCGGTGCCCTATGCGTCGGGCGCCACGATCGCCTGGAACGGAATTCAGCTGCAGGTTTCGGGCCTGCCCGCCGATGGAGACGCGTTCTCGGTCGTGCCGAACACCAACGCAAGCGGCGACAACCGAAACGCACTCGCCCTTGCCGCGCTCCAGACCGGGGCAGCGCTGGGCGGCGCCACGTTCCAGCAGGCCTACGGGCAACTCACGAGCCAGGTCGGCAACAAGGCGCGCGAGATGCAGGTGGCCACCGGCGCTCAGACGGGCCTGTTGACCCAGGTGCAGGCCGCGCGCGAGTCGGTGTCCGGCGTGAATCTCGACGAGGAGGCGGCGGACCTCCTGCGCTATCAGCAGGCCTACCAGGCCGCGGGCAAGATGATGGGCATCGCGGGCACCCTTTTCGACACCATCCTCGGCCTGGGCCGATAGGAGATCTTCCATGCGGGTCAGCACTTCCTGGATGTATTCGAGCGGCGCGCAGGCGATCACCCGCAAGCACTCGGAGCTGCTGCAAACGCAGCAGCAGCTCTCCTCGGGCAAGCGCGTCATGGTTCCCTCGGACGATCCGATCGCCGCGGCCAACGCGCTGACCACGCAACAGTCGCTTGCGCTGGCCCAGCAGTATGGGCAGAACCAGGACGTTGCGAAGGGAACGCTCGGCCTGGCCGAGTCGACGCTTGCGCAAGTGGGGGAAGCATTGCAGGACATCCGGGTGCTCGCGATCTCCGCGGGCAACGGTTCGCTCAGCGCGGGCGACCGAGGATCGCTCGCGATCGAGCTGCGCGGCAAGATCGATGCGCTCCTTGGTCTCGCCAACACGCGCGATGGCGCCAGGGGATATCTTTTTTCGGGATACCAGGAAGGCATCCAGCCGTTTGCCAGGACGACCGCCGGAACGGTTTACCAGGGTGACCAGGGCAGCCGCGCAGTGCAGGTCGCGGCCCAGCGGACGATGGAAGTCAGCGCGAGCGGCGCCAGCATCTTCGAAGGCGCGCATGCCGGCAACGGCCGCTTCACCGTAGCGGCGGCGGCTTTGAACACGGGCAGCGGGATGGCCGATGCCGGCGCAGTGACCGATCAGGCCGCGCTCACCGGGCGTGCCTACCAAGTGGTTTTCCGCGTGCTGGGCGGCGTGACCACCTACGACGTGGTGGATACGGCGGCGGGGACGAATGTCACCACCGGGGCGGCCTACAAGGCGGGCGGGGCCATCGGCTTTGCCGGAATGCAGTTCGCCGTGTCCGGCGCACCGGCCAACGGCGATGTATTTTCGGTCGCGCCGAGCACGCGCCAGAGCGTGTTCAAGACGCTCGACGACCTGGCCACGGCGCTCGAATCGAGTGCGTCCCGCGCGCTGAAAGACGGCGCCTTCCAGACGGCCCTGACCGCCGGGATCGCCAGCCTCGACCAGGCAAGCGACCAGGTGCTATCGGTGCGCACCGGCCTGGGCGCCCGGCTGCGCGAGCTCGACTCGCTAGGCTCGCAGGCGGCCGACCAGAAGCTGCACTACCAGGAGGAACTCTCGCGGCTGACCGATCTGGACTACGCCGCGGCGATCAGCAGCCTCACCCAGCAGCAGACGTCGCTGCAGGCGGCGCAGCAATCCTACCTGCGCATCACTGGATTGTCCTTGTTCAATTATCTGTGACGCCGGATTCGGTCGAGTCGCGATAGCGTTCGCGGATATCGCACACGCGCCGCTCCTCGGTCACGAAGGCCTCGACACACTCCGGATCGAAATGCACCCCGCTGCGCGTGATCACATATTCGAAAGCCATCCCGGCCGCGATCGCCCCGCGGTGGGGGCGGTCCGATGTGAGCGCGTCGAACACATCGGCCACGGCGGCGATGCGCGCGAAGAGCGGGATGTCGTTGCCGCGCAGGCCGTCGGGATAGCCCGTGCCGTCCACGTTTTCGTGGTGGCGCAGCGCGATCTCCGCCGCCGCGCGCACCAGAGGCGAGGTTCCATGGCGCAGGATCGCGTGTCCGTGCAAGACGTGCCGCCGAGCGATCGCCGCCTCGAAAGGCTCGAGCGGTCCGCGTTTCCTGAGGATCGCGTCGGGGATCCCGAGCTTGCCGATGTCGTGCAGCGCGGCGGCCGCAAGCACCGTTTCCTGATCTTCGTAGGCGAGGCCCAGTCCGCGCGCGATCAGCCGCGCGTACTGCGCCATGCGCAGCATGTGGCTTGCGCTGGCCGGATCCCGGACCTCGGCCGCCTGGCGCAGGTGCGCGAGCAACTGCAGTTCGCGGGCGTGCAGCTCGGCCCGCATATCGATGTGCTTTTCCCGGTAGTCGACGTCGATCCCGGGGTGAGCGTCGGCACCGCACGGCACAATTGCAAGATTCATGGTCCAGCCTCCGGAGTGTTCGCTCCCTTATCGGCGCATCGTTCGTGAACCTGACACCTACTGCCCGACGCAATCGCGGCCGATATAGGCATTCAATCGATCGATCGCAACGCGCCGGGTCTTTCCCGGAAGCGCCAGAAAAACGGTGACCACCATGACGACAGCCGCTCTTTCCGACCCCCCGGAGATCGCCAAGGAGGCGATTCGCCAGCTCGCGCTGCGCAGAATGCCGCCCACGCCGGACAACTATGCGCGGCTCTATGGCGAGGTCGCCGGGGTGGAGGAGCGTGCGCCTGCCGCGATGCCGAAGGCACCGGGTGCGGCCGAGTGGTCCGAAACGCTGCGCGAGTTCCTGCGTGGGTGGGAGCTGCGCACGCCCGGGCTCACTCAGGCGCGCAAGCGCGAGATGATCGACCGGCTGCTCGCGCGCCGAAGTCCGGACGCGGCCGAATTGCATAAGCGCCTGGGGCGCCTGGTGCGGTCCTGGGGCGAAGCGCTGGCGTCCGGCCCGGCCGGCCCCACAGGCGCAATCGAGCCGCCCGCGTCGGTGCCGAGTGAGGGCAGTCAGCCGACCGAGGCCGGTCAGGAGGTCGTGACCGGTCTCGTATTGCTCCTGCAGCTTCTTCTTTCGAACATCGCCGACCTCACCTCGGACGACCGCTGGCTGAAGGGCCAGGTCGAGAAGCTCCGCCAACTGGTCAGTGGCCCGATCAGCGTCACCGCGATCGTCGATGCGCATCGAAGCATGCGGGAGGTGATCGCCCGGCAGGGGACGGTCAAGCGCTCGCTCGACGAGGCCTGCCAGGCGCTGAAGGAAATGCTCGCGGTTTTCATCGACCGGCTCGGTGCGATGAGCGCCAACACCGGCGATTTCCACGTGAAGATCGAAGGCTACGCCGAGCGCATCGAAGGCACCGACGACCTCACCGGCCTGTCCGAGATCGTGAGGGAGCTGCTTTCGGACACGCGGAGCTTGCAGACCGACATCGGCCGCACCCGCGACGATCTGCAGATCGCGCAGCGGCGCGCCGAGGCTTTCGAATCGAAGGTCCGCGACCTCGAATCGCAGCTCGAACTCGTGAGCGGCCTGGTGTGCGAGGATCCGCTCACCTCCGCGCTCAACCGCCGCGGCCTCGAAGAAGCGGTGCAGAAGGAATCGGCGCGATGCTTGCGCGGCGGGCAGCCGCTTTCGGTGGCCGTGCTCGATGTCGACAATTTCAAGGTCCTGAACGACCGGCTCGGCCACCAGGCCGGCGACTACGCGCTGATCCACCTGGTCAACGTCGTGCGCGAGGTGATCCGGCCGACCGACGTGCTCGGCCGGTATGGCGGGGAGGAATTCGTGATCCTGCTGCCCGACACGGACCTCCTCGCCGCCGAGGCGGCCACGGTCCGTGTTCAGCGCGCCCTTACGCGGCGCTTCTTCCTGCACAACAACGAGCGGCAACTGATCACGTTCAGCGCCGGAGTGGCGCAGTTCGCGCCGGGAGAGAAATGGGAGGCGGTCATCGACCGGGCCGACCGAGCGCTCTACGAGGCCAAGCGCCTGGGCAAGAACCGCGTGGCGCTTGCCGATCGGGTGGTGCCTACTCCAGCAGCCGGTGCTCCAGCGCATAGCGCGTGAGATCGGCGTTGGTCTTCAGGCTCATTTTTTTCATCACGCGCGCCCGGTAGACGCTGACCGTTTTTGCCGACAGCGTCATGTCGGCGGCGATCTCGGAGAGCTTGCGCCCGGAGGCGATCAGCCTGAGCGTCTGGAATTCGCGATCCGTCAGTGCGGCATGCCGCGGGCCGTCGCCGTCCACGCCGAGATTCTCGGCCAGCGCGATCGCCACCTCGGGCGTGAGGAACTTGCGTCCCGCCGCGATCGCCCTGACGGCCTGAACCAGGTTATCCGGGTTCGACGTTTTGGTGAGATAACCGCGCGCACCGGCCTTGAGCGCGCGCAGCGCGAACTGATCTTCCGGATACATGCTGACGACGAGCGCGCGCAACTGCGGCCGGTCCTTGAGCAATTCCTTGAGCGCTTCGATGCCGTTCTTGCCGGGCATCGAAATGTCCAGCAAGAGCACCTCGAAGGCGCACTGCCTTATCCCGGCTTTCAGGCGACCGAAATCGGCCGCTTCGCCGACGACCTCGATGTCTTCGGTTTCCTCGAAGATCTGGCGCAGCCCCCGCCTGACCAGGGAGTGGTCGTCGGCGATGAAAACGCGGATCTTCATGCGCGCGCCCGGGCCGCATCGACGGCCGGACGAATCGGCAGCCGGAGGGCGAGGCGCGTGCCGCCTTGGGGCGCCGGGCCGATTTCGAGCGCCCCACCGAGCTCCAGCGCGCGCTCGCGCATGCCGCGCACGCCAAAGGAGGCGCTCTTGGCGAGGTCATCGGGGCCGATGCCGCGACCGTTGTCCAGGACTTCGAGGCTCATTGCCTCTCGCCCGAGGTCGAAACGCACGGCTACGGCGCTCGCCCCCGAGTGCCGGGAGACGTTGGTCAGGGATTCCTGCATGACGCGAAAAACCGCGGTGCCCAGTTCCGGCCGCAGCGACGGTTCGCCGCCTTCGCTCGTAAACGTACAGGCGATGCCGGTGCGCTTGGAGAAATCACTCGCCAGCCATTCCGCCGCACCGACGACGCCGAAGTCGAGCACCGCGGGCCTGAGCGCGCGGACGATCCGTTGGCTCGCCTGGACGCCCGAATCGATCAGCGAGCCGATGCTATCCAGGCGTTCGAGGATCGTCGGTTCCGGTGAAACGCGCTTTTTCACCCAGGCGAGGTCTACTTTGACGGCGAAGAAGAGCGCGCCGATCTCGTCGTGAATTTCGCGCGCGACTTCGGCGCGCTCCTTCTCCTTGGCTTCCTGCAGGTGCGCGGTGAGTCCCCGGATTTCGGCCTCGGCGTGTTTCAGGTCAGTGATGTCATACAGGATGCCGTCCCACACGGCGTGCGTGCTGCTCGAGCCGCGGTCCGCAAGCTCCGGCTCGCGCAGCTTGGCGCTCAATTGGACCCAGCGGCCGCCGGCGACGCTGATCTTTCCCTGCCAGGTGAGTTCCGCGCCGGACTCCGCGGCTTTCGCGAGGCAGTCGAAAAACAGCGCGCGATCGTCCGCGTCGATCAGGCGCAGCAGCGCCACGGGATCGGCGCGCAGGCTGGCCGGATCCAGGCCGAACATGCGCGTGGAGCCCTCGCCCGCGTAAGGCAGGTTGAACCGCCGCATTACCCGATCGTAGTCGAGACGGAACATCATGGCCGGGAGGTTGGCCGCGAGCGAGCCGAGCATGGCGTCGCGCTCGCGCAGCGTCGCTTCGGCCTCGCGCTGGCGGCGGCGGGCGGTGGCCGCGCCGATCGACCGGACGATCGCCGGAACCAGGCGCGAGAGGTTGCCTTTGACGATGAAATCTTCGGCACCCGCGATCATCGAGTCGACCGCGGCCTCCTCGCCGATCGCGCCGGAGACGACGATCAGCGGCGTGTCCGGATCGTGCTCGCGCAACACCCGCAGCGCCCCGCCCACAGAAAAGCGCGGCAGGCTGTGGTCCGAGATCACGAGGTCGGGTAAACGCACCCGGAGCGCGGCGCGCATTTCCTCCTCGGTCTCGACGCGCGAAAGATCAGCCGCGAATGCCCGGCCGGCCAGACGCAGCGAGAGCAGCTCGAAATCGCTCTCGGAGTCCTCCACGACCAGGAGATGCAGGGGGGAGTTGGGCACGGGTTTGCGCGGGAAATAACCAGTCGGCAATGGTAAGCCACCGGGTGGGCGGGCGATTGTGAGGAACTGCAAATTGTCGAATTGGGATGGCAATACCCGCTTTTTCGGGCCATGCAATCGCGCGGCGATCCGGACAATTCACGCATTGGCTCAGCCCCCTAATGAAGTGCGCCGCAAGGCCGTTATTCCCCAGGCCAGGCGAACTTAAACGATCAGAGGCGCATCGATGCAACACCCCGCGGGATTCAGAACGCTCTTCGTCCAGGGACTCGCCCTGACGGCCGGCGCGGTGACCGGCCATGCTTTCCTGGCTGAAGGATTCGGCGCGGGCCTCAACGCCGGGGTCGTGCTCGTCTCCGGCGCCCTTTTCGTGGGCTGGATGGTCATCACCCTGAGGCACGCGCGGGCGCAACGCGCCGAGATCCCGGTCGACCCGAGGGCCGCGGAGAACGCGGCCCGCCTGGAGGAAACCCATCGCATCCTCGCCTCCTGCACGGCCGAAATCCGCGCCCAGCTCGATGCCGGGCGCGAAGACCTGACCCGGGTGCAGAGCATCGTGCGCGACGCCAGTGACGGGTTGCTGGCCAGCTTTTCGGGGATCAACGCGCAAAGCAGCGCGCAGCAGAAACTGGCGATGCAGCTTTCGCACGGCGAGGGCGGCGCAACAGGAAGCGCCGGGGTGGGGAACTTCGTCGCCGAGGCCTCGACCACGCTCAAGTACATCGTCGAGAACATCGTTGCCAATATCGTCGAGAACAGCCGGGTGGGCGAGAGCCTGGTGAAAAAGGTCGAGGCGATCAACAGCCAGCTCGCGGCCGTGAAGAGCAGCCTCGGGGAGATCGACGGCATTTCGAGCCAGACCAACCTTCTTGCCCTCAACGCGGCCATCGAGGCGGCGCGGGCGGGCGACGCCGGGCGGGGATTTGCGGTGGTGGCCGATGAGGTGCGCCGCCTGTCGGACCGCGCCAAGCAGTTCAGTCAGAAGATTCGCGACAACGTCGAGGTCGTCAGCGAAACCGTCCAGGCGACCGAATCGGCGATTAACGCGATGGCTTCGCAGGACATGCAGTTCGCGCTGCAGGCTAAACAGAAGGTGGCCGACACGATGGCCAATGTCGAGACCGTCAACGCGGGCCTGGGCCGCACCGTGGAGGAGATCAGCGCGATCGCCGCCCGTGTGGAACTCGACGTGAACAAGGCGGTCACCTCGCTCCAGTTCCAGGACATGGTCATGCAGCTCGTCGAACACGTGAAAAAGCGCGGTGCCGCACTCGACGAGGTCCTGAGCCTTCTCGAGGCGATTCCGGCCAGGGCAGGCTCGGGCGAGATCTACGAGGCGCTCGGCCGCTTGCGCCAGACCGGCGAGCGCAACCCCGTGCGCCAGTTGCAGATGAATACCGGCGCAGTCGAACTTTTCTGAAGGCGAGGACAGATACATGACCAAGACAGTGTTGACAGTGGACGATTCGGCGTCGATCCGCCAGATGGTGTCTTTCACCCTGAAGGGGGCCGGCTACGGCGTCGTCGAGGCGGTGGACGGCGAGGACGGCCTGGCCAAGGCCAAGGCCAACGCCGTCAACCTGGTGCTGACCGACCAGAACATGCCGAAGATGGACGGCCTGACTTTGATTCGATCGCTGCGCACGCTTTCGTCGTACGCGGCGGTGCCGATCCTGATGCTCACCACCGAATCGGGCGACGCGATGAAGTCGCAGGGCAAGGCGGCGGGCGCGACCGGCTGGCTGGTGAAGCCCTTCGACCCAACCAAGCTGCTCGAAGTCGTCAAAAAAGTCATCGGCTGAGGCGCTGGCGATGACCATCGACATGAGCCAGTTCTACCAGGTGTTCTTCGACGAAACCGGGGAGCACCTTGCGAGCATGGAAAACCTGCTGCTCGCGCTGGACGTGGGCGCGCCGGCACTGGACGACCTGAACGCGATCTTCCGCGCCGCCCACTCGATCAAGGGCAGCAGCGGGACGTTCGGCTTCACCGACATGACTGAGGTCACCCACGAGCTCGAAACGCTCCTCGACCGTCTGCGCAAGCAGGAAATGCGACTCACGCGCGAGATGGTCGATGCTTTTTTGGTCGCCGGTGACGTCATCAAGGCGCAGCTAGCCGCCCACCGCGGCGAGGGCGAGGCCGATCCGGCCGCGGCGCTCGAGATCCGTGGTGTGCTCAAGGTGCTCTCCGGCGGTGAGGCTCCGACGCAAGCGTCCGCGCAGCCCGCCTTGCCTACGATCAGGATGGACATCGAATTCATCCCGTCCAGCGCGCGTATGAAGCTCGATGGCCTGCTCGCCAACCTCGGCGCGATCGGCACGCTCGACTCGGTGCAAAAGCCCGCGCCGGCAAAGGCGGCCGCCAAGGGCCAGAAGCGCGTGGCGCAGCCCTGGCGCCTCACGATCGCCACCGCCGCGAGCATCGATGCAGTGCGCGAACAATTCGAATTCGTCGCCGCCCCCGAGAGCGTGAAGGTCACGGTCGTCGAACCCGCGGTGGTGCAGCCGCAGGAGGACCCGGGTTTCGGGTTCTTCGACACGCCGCTCGCCGCCGCACCGGCGGAAGATTCCGGCTACGGCTTTTTCGAGGATCTCAAGCCGCCGGTGGAGGAAGCTCCGAGCGCCCCTCTGGCCGCCGCTTCCGCGGCCGAGCGCAGCCACGGCCGCCGCGCCACCGACAACCCCAACGTGGCCGAGGCCGTCTCCGGGCGCCGTCCGGGCGACAAGGTCGTTTCCGCGCCGCAGGCCGAAACCTCGTCGATCCGCGTGAGCATCGAGAAAGTCGACCAGTTGATCAATCTCGTCGGTGAACTCGTCATCACGCAAGCCATGCTGGCTCAATCCGCCTCCACGGTCGATCCGGTGATTTACGAGAAATTATTGAACGGCCTTGCCCAGCTCGAGCGAAACACGCGCGGACTGCAGGAGTCCGTCATGTCGATCCGCATGATGCCGATCTCGTTCGTGTTCAGCCGCTTCCCGCGCGTCGTGCGCGATCTTGCGTCCAAGCTGGGCAAGGAGGTCGAACTGAAGACCGTCGGCGAGGGCACCGAACTCGACAAGGGCCTGATCGAGAAAATCGCCGATCCGCTGACCCACCTGGTGAGGAACAGCCTCGACCACGGCATCGAGATGCCGGAGGTGCGCCTCGCCGCCGGCAAGAGCGCGGGGGGCACGATCACGCTGAAAGCCTCCCACCAGGGCGGCAACATCGTTATCGAGGTCAACGACGACGGCGCCGGGCTCAACCGGGAAAAGATTCTCGCCAAGGCGCGCGAGCGCGGCATGGCCGTGGCGGAGACGATTTCCGACCAGGAAGTCTGGCAGTTGATCTTCGAGGCCGGGTTTTCCACCGCCGCGGTGGTGACGGACGTCTCGGGCCGTGGCGTGGGCATGGATGTCGTCAAGCGCAACATCCACGCGTTAGGTGGCCGAGTAGAAATCGACAGCGCGTTGGGGCAGGGCACGCGAATTTCGGTGCGCCTGCCGCTCACGCTCGCGATCCTGGACGGCCTGTCGGTGTCGGTCGGCGGTGAACTATTCATCATTCCGCTGACCTACATCGTCGAGTCGCTGCAGCCCAAGGCGGACGAAGTCCAGACCATAAGCGGGCGCGGGCGCGTCGTCCATGTCCGGGGGGAGTACCTGCCCGTCGTGGCGTTGCACGAAGTGTTCAACCTGCGGCCCCTGATCGCGGAAGTGCACGAAGGCGTGGTCGTGATTCTCGAGACCGAGGGCCGCAAGACCGCGTTGTTCGTCGACGCGCTCGTCGGCCAGCACCAGGTCGTGATCAAGAGCCTCGAATCGAATTACCGCCGCGTGCAGGGCGTTTCGGGCGCGACGATCATGGGCGACGGCAGGGTGGCGCTGATCCTCGATGCGATGGCGATCGCGCAGGTCGCGCCGCCGGCGCTCGTCGAGCCCGCATGAGCAGCACGAAACATCGATCGATTCCAGACTAAAAGGAGCAACCACATGACACAGACAGCGGTAAGCGAAACGAGCGCGCCGGCGGTAACGGCGGCGGCGCTGGCGGCGGTGCGGGCGAGCAGCGAGTACCTGACCTTCACATTGGGCCGCGAAGAGTACGGCATCGACATCCTCAAGGTGCAGGAGATCCGCGGCTACGAGGCGGTGACGCACATCGCCAACGCGCCCGAGTTCATCAAGGGCGTGGTCAACCTGCGCGGCACCATCGTGCCGATCGTCGATATGCGCATCAAGTTCAACCTGGGCGAGGCGAACTACGACCAGTTCACGGTCGTGATCGTGCTGAACGTCGCCGGGCGCGTGGTCGGCATGGTGGTGGACGGGGTGTCGGACGTGATCGCCCTCGCCGGGGACCAGGTCAGGCCGGCGCCGGATTTTTCGTCGACGACCTTCGACACCAAGTACATCACCGGCCTGGGCACGGTCGATCAACGCATGCTGATCCTGGTCGATATCGAAAAGCTGATGTCCGGGGCCGACATGGCCCTGATCGAACACACCATTCACTGATTCGCATCATTCAAAAGGAGCAATTGTCATGAAAAACTTAAAAATCGGCGTCCGTCTGGGCGTGGGCTTCGGCGTGGTGGTGTTGTTGCTGATCGGCATTACGTTTCTCGGCATCACGCGCTTGGCTATTCTCAGCGAGGGTACCAACCAAATCGTCAAGGACAGCTACCCGAAGGTGTTGTTAGCGCAGGAGGTCCTGAACGCCAACAACCAGGTGGCGCGTTCGGTGCGCAACGTGATGCTCGCGACCGATCCGGCGCTGATCGCGAAGGAGCAGGGCGTAATTCTGGAGAAGCGCAAAGAGATTGGGGAGACGCTCGGCAAAATCGAGAAATTGCTTAACACCGACAAAGGCAAGGATCTGTTCAAAGCCATTACCGAGGCGCGCGCGCCTTACATAGTCGTTTTGGACGAGACGATCAAGCTTCATACCGATGGCAAAAAGCAGGAATCGGTAGCGCTGCTGCTCGGCAAGACGCGCGAGGCGCAGTTCGCCTTGACCGCTAAGATCCAGGAATTCATCAAATTACTGAGCGGTCAGGTTGAAGCGAACGGCAAGCATGCCGAAGAGACGTACCAGGCCGCGCGCACCCTGATGCTGGCGCTGGCGGGGCTTGCGGTGCTGCTCGCCGTGATGATCGCCTGGTGGGTGACGCGTTCGGTGACCGGTCCGATCCGCGAAGCGGTGGGCGTGGCCGAGGCGCTGGCGAAAGGTGACCTCACGCAGAAAATAGAAGCGAAGAGCAAAGACGAGACCGGCCAGTTGCTCACAGCGCTCGGCAATACCGTGACGCAACTCAAAGGCATCATGGGCGGCATCAAGGAGTCGACCGAGAC
>Ga0163151_10008529_pt1 | contig 11524 bp, 1 predicted proteins | sample OliLakLV19MP5IB2_FD_145596 | JGI IMG/M metagenome (GOLD analysis project Ga0163151, IMG submission 145596) | Freshwater microbial mat bacterial communities from Lake Vanda, McMurdo Dry Valleys, Antarctica - Oligotrophic Lake LV.19.MP5.IB-2 | ecosystem: Environmental > Aquatic > Freshwater > Lake...
TTGCAATGAAGAAACGAGCGCTCGCAGCAGCTAGCCTCCAGACGCTGCCTGCGGCCAAAGCTGCGCCGCCGGAGCCCACCGCAGCTATTGCCATGAGGCCGTCCATCCCAAGGGTAAGTGCTATATCAGCCCCATAAGCCCACTTCTGATAGGTTCGTTCAGTCTCCGCTTCTTTTGCCAAAATCAATTTGATTTTTCCGCTTGAGTCGCGAATCGCTATAGGATCGTTTGGCTCATAGGGACCTTTGGTATCAACAAATGCCTTAGATGCGTTATTGGCACCAATGTTTAGATAATGGTGCCGCTCAGCAAGCTTCGGCTGCACCTGATAATCTAAGTAAATTTTTCCATTGACTGTACGAACCTGAAAGTCGCACGAGAGATAGTTTAGATCTGCGGCTCTCGGGTCCTTCGATTTCGCCAGATTACGTGGATCTTTTGGATCAAAAACCTCCAGCGGTTTGCCATTGGCATCAGAAAGAACCTTAGCTTTCATCTCGATATTGCCATAGAATACAGCGTTAGCCTGATTCTCTGCGGCGTAAATTTCAAGAGCCTTGTCGATTTTCTCTGAGTTCTTAGTGAGCCATTCTTTCAGTTGCTCAACTGCTAGAAGGTTCTTCGGGTCCTGCATATCTATACTTTTGGCAAGATTCATGTTAATGCGAACTAGTTTCTTACCGTCATACTCCGGTTTGCATCCCGGAGGAAACTCAGTTATGCCAAGCTTCTCCAGACCGATGGTTGCCATGGCCGTGGAGTAATTGCGCGCAACCGTCGCAAGTTGCACCATTTCACGCAAGGCCGGAAGTTTACTTTTGGGATCGCGTCCGGCATCTTCAAGCCACTTCGGTGGCAAACCGTTGGCCTTGATGAGCTCCGGCATGGCGATGTTCAGTTCGAAATCTCGGCGCTCCCGCGCGCTGCGCTGATGAACTTCAGAAACGAATTTAAGCCCCTTGGTCACACGCTCGATATCCGTTGGGCTCGGAAGCTTGAGCTGCCGGGTATCCTTATCCTTTGTCCCTTCAATTTCAAAGTCAGGCTTGGGAATATCGTCATTGCCAACGCGAGATTTGTACAACTCCGGCGACAAGAAAATCCCGTGGTCGTCTTTTGGCACCGGCTGTTGTGATCCAGGTACAACATCGCGCCCGTGAGGACCGAGAAGTTTCTTCACTGAGTGCGGAATTGCGTCGTCTTCCAGCCAACGAACGGTATCTTTATATAGTCGCTGCGTCGTCTCGCACCGCTTCCACGTCTCTGCCGGATCCTTACTGCCTCGCATCAAAGCCAACTCGCTCTTGAGCTTTTCGCGATCAGCTTCCATCTGCTTCACGACTGGTGCTTGCGCAGCTTCGATTTGCTTTTGCAGCTCCTTGGTATCAAGTTTCTTTCCATCACCTTGGGCTTTTATGGCGTCCTCAAAAGCTTTCCTTCTGACAGCTTCAATCTTCGGCTGATAAATAGCTTCCAGTAACGGTCCGAGTCTTGTTTGCAGTCGCACTGCTCGGGCTCTATCTTTATCGGCATCAGTTAGTTGATCATTGGGCTTCTGTTGCTCACTAACATCCGCTTTCTCGCCAGATGGCTTGAACTCGGGTATGTAGCCTTGCTTTAGCTCAAGCTTGCCGATCTTTCCTGTCTGCTTCTCTGTCCAAGTCGTGCCACCATCTGTAGTTTCATACTCAACTTGACGGCCTGGCTCGAAGACTTTCACTGACTTATTCTTTTCGCTGGTTTGCAAAAATGCCACGGCAGTGCCGTCAGCCAGGATTGCAGCGACTGGGCGCAATTGATCGCCATTTTTTTCAAAATGGACTATCTCCCGCCCTGGCCCGACGGCGCTGAGGAGTTCCTTGCCGTCAATCTTCGAATGGAGAACTATTTTGCCATCACTATTTCGCTCCCAGTGGCGGCCATTTTTTTCTGCTGCGAAGTCTTTAGTATCGAATTGCCACGTACCATCAGGACGTACAGTCACTGTGGCTTTGGCCTCCTTTAATACAGTTTCAGTCTTGTCCTTGGTTTTGATTTGCACATCGTAGGACTCACCTCCATCTTCGGAGACGAAGACAGACTGCTCTTTTTGGCTGGAGTCCAAGTTCGTGACTTTGGTGACTTTTCCATTTTCATAGTGGTACTTGGTCGAAGTTCCATCCTTATAAGTGATGGAAGAAGGGCGAATTTTCCCGTCGTCGCATTTTGAAAATTGGATCTTACTGCCGTCCGCTCCCTCGAACAGTCCCTCTCGAAGAGTTTTGTCCTCGTTTAGAGCTGTTGTTGGAGGAGTATGCTCGCGCACCATGGATAGTAGTTGAAGAAACTGTTTCGTAGCAGCATCGGATGGCGACTCGGCTTTGACCGGGGTCACAATCGGATTTCCCGGATTACCTACTTCAAGAGGGGCAACTTTTGGCCGGACTTCATCGGCTTTAACTGCAGCCACAGGATTACCGCCTTCTGGCGGTCTGGCGAAAGCAGGCGACATGACGAGCGTTGCTGACTTCGGAAGAACACCGACTCGGTCAGCTCCGTCAAGCAACTCCAGTCCATCGTTCAAATGTTTGTCATTACGAGGTTTCAGAGCATTTACTTTAGCCCAGTCAACATCGGACGCCAAACAAGCGTCGTGACCAGTAGGCAGCGGCGCATCTTTTTGATTAACCGGTTCTGCTTCTTCCAGAACTGTCTTGCCGGGCTTTTCCTTTGTTTTTTCTTCTTCCTCAACCATGAAGTCCCACCCAGTCACTCTGCCTTTATATGGATGTACCCTGATGCCCATGAACATCATTCGCTGAATACTAGCTACTTCGGGTAAATATTCCGTGGAACTGAGACGTCCGGCCCGGCCGGATGTCATTGGCGCAGTGACATTTGCCCGCTGGCGCCCATTAACATCATTCCCCGCGCTCCTGGCAAAACCGCAATTCAAGTTCTTCCGCTATGCGGGAATCCCCATTGTGGACGGGCGGAAATTTCTGATTCAATAGGCCCGGGCTGGCAGAGAAAATAATGAGCGACATTTTGTTGTCCGTTAAGGACAGCGGCCAGCCATCCACTAAATCCGGCGCAGATAGCGCCATTGACCAGAAGTCCGTTCTGGGTTCTTTTGTTGACCGCGCTCAATCGCTGGTCTGGGACCCGCAATCGGCTGAGCAAATTGAGATTCGCGATGAAGTGAGCCACTACGTCACCTCTTTCGCCAAAACCGGGATGCTGTTTGCCGGAGGCAAACTAGGTCGAATAGGTACTGCTGCGCTATTTGGACTGGATCAGTCCAAGGCAAGCGATGATTATTCCATGCAATCCCTAGATTTCGGGCTTGGCGTAATTAAAGGCACCGCAATGCGAGGCGTGTTCAAATACACCCCGCAGGGCTGGGAGGCCCCGACCAAAGGCATCGCTCTGGGACTGAGCTCCCGCTTTCTTGACGGGGTCACGAACAGAAACAACTACACCGGCGACAACTTCGTCGACAGCACGAAAAACATGCTCAATGTGACTGTGGCACAGACATTAAACGGACGTGCCATGGTATCGGACGCACTAATCTTCGGCGCAGCACATGGTCTTTCACGTGCTACAGGCGCACTCACCCCGTCGGTCGGATTGACTCATCAGGCGCTGAAGACTGCCAGCGTCGGGGGCATTTTCGGACTGTCATCCGGAGCTGCAGGCGAAATGCAGCGGCAAGAGGCAGCCGGTGAGAACTTCGATTTGAGGAAAGTGCTGACGCGGGCGGCACTTCAAGGTGGAGTGGATGCCGGAGCCGCTGGTCTGGCCGGACGCTACAACGGCATGATGGCTAGGCGAAATGACATGCAATCGTTCGTCCCCAAGGAAAGAACAGCGCAAACACTCGTTGTGCCGACCAGCGAGATCAGTGCCGTTCCCGAACATCTGAATTTGGTCCCGAAATATCCTTCCAACTTGCCTAAGCTCACCGAGCTGCTTCAAAAACCTCAGACTCAGACCAGCAGCGGCAAAGGTCAACCTGCTGAGGCTCTGGCTACGTCTCCGCCTGCAGACTACCATTCATATCGGGCCGCGCTACCTGACACTACTCAAACATCAAACGTTTATAAGCCGAAAGGATTCCCGGAAATATCCATCGAAGCTCTCCACGACGCACGGCTCAACGAGGTACGAACGCTGCGCCAGAACGTCGAAGAAGCTCGTGATAGCGTCACCAAAGATGGTGGGACCAAACTCAAAGCCGCTCAGGCCGCCCTTGATGCTCATGGGCTTAAGGACGCCCTGCTGCCGGAAGAGCTGTTACCGTTGATGGCCCAACTTCCAGAAATGGGCATGGTGAAACGAGTTATTATTTCGCCGGAACGCAGCCCCGAAGACCCTTTCTTTGCCCGCAAACATGGCATGCCCGGATTCACCGCCGCAGCCGAAGTCACCAAGGATGGTGTCGTCACTCTATTTCAACCGAATCGTTCCGTCCTGGACTTCACCAAGCAATCTCCGCTGCGCGTTACGATGATCCACGAATGGTCGCACCTGTTTCGCTGGAAACTGGGCGATCCTGCCAGCACTGTGTACGACAGAGCGACGGCGCTGGAAGTAGATCAGCGTGCAACGGCTTACAGTCGAGTGTCACCAAGCGAAGACATGGCGCGAAACGTTGCCGACCTGCTGCATGGCGACGCCAAGACGATGACCGCCACGGCCACCGCCAATCCTCTGCGCAGCGCAATTCTGTCCGCTCAATTGCAAAAAGTTCTTGCGGAAACTCCGGTCTCGGACCGCAGCAAATATCATCAGAACTATGTGGATCGCGTGGCCCACATTGAAAAAGTGGCAACGCCCCTGGCGCAACAGTTGTTGATCGAGCAAATTAGCAAACAGTCCGGCTCGCAGTCCGCAGCATCTCGATTGCTGCTTGATCTTGGCTGGGGCTCAAAGCTGGCCGATATCGGATCGGTTCAACGACTCGAGCTCGGACAGGCAAAACTGACAGATGCGGATCTGGCTCGCATCCCTTCCGGCAGTCTCACCCACTTGGATTTGACTGGCGTCACAGGACTAACACCAAAAGCTGCTGAAACACTAGCTTTGATGCAAAATCTGCGCCGGCTCGATGCCGCCCACACGACCATAGGACCAGAATTGCTTAAGACCCTGACCGGCATACCCACCATTGAACAAGTCGATTTGCGGGCAGCTGGCATTCCCATCAAAGATATCAAAGGATGGAATGCAACGCATCCTAAGGTGTCGGTGCGGTACTAGGACGCCCATTTCACGAATCCGCCAAATTTCACGACTTTGCAACAAACTTCTCATATAAGGAACTGACCACAAATCGACGGTGGTCGGTATATACGGTTATCTACGGCTCAGTCGTGGAAAAGTGAATTAGAGGTCTAGTGTTCTAAGGCGCGCCAATCACGTGGTCCACGAAGAAAAAACTATCGAATTGGACGACCAAGACGCTGAAGAAAACCTCGGCGTTAAAGAAATGCGCACAGACTCCGTCACCGCCAACGATCTTTTTGGCAAAGCCGGTCTGGAAGACCCAGATAAAGAAGCCACCAGAGTCGCCCTCGAGCTCAGAGATGCGGCTGAAAAAGAGTTTGAGTCCAAACCCAGCGACCTGGCTCCGGCTAGCACTTTACTCGGACCAGATGCAGTTCTGGCAAAAGCTGCCCGACAGCCGCTAGGCGTAGATCGCGTTGGTATACCGAATTCGCCTTCCGCTGCGCCAGAACTGCAAAATGCTTTCCGTTCCATGCTAGCCGGTCACAATAGATCCGCCGGGCGCAACCGCAATACAGATAATGGCGCGGAGCCCATTGCGGCAGGGGCAGCAGACGCCCCGAAACCACCACAACCGCTTGAGGTCGGAAATCCTCCGACAGCAACGATGGCTGATCAGTCTAACGCTGCAGATGTTGCCATCGGCAAAATTTTCGACTTAAGCGAGGCCAACAAGCCGGCGGAGCTGGTGGACTACATCAAACTGATCAAAGACCCTGCCCTCCTTCGAATAGCTATCAGAGAGAATCTCCGTTCCTGCGATCCGAAAAACGAATATTTGTTGTTACTGTGTCAGGATAAGAGTCCGGCCGGTCTTCTTGCCCTGGAGAGTGCTCTGGAAAGAGGGATGGACGTACGAGATATTGTCTCGCAGCGTATCAAAGATGGATCGATATCCGAGTCAATAGCCAAGGGGGAATTCGTCGGTGGCTCACTATTGGTGCAGCCGGCCGCTGATCCCAAACAGATCCTCAAAGATCTGATGCGGCCCATTGCCGGTGACGCAAAAAAAATTGTAGCTTTATGCTCCAGCCTTATGGGCACACATGTGCACGACAGTAGCGCTAAGGATGCCTACGGGACAGATCCGCAAATGGCCCAACAACAAGCGGACAAACTCTTGGAACTCAAAACCGGAGCGTGCGCAGAGCTCCTGAAGCAACCGACGGAATTAGCCCGGAAAGCATTGTTCGAAATGGCACGCCGCGGAAATGGGATGGCCGCTGACGCCTTAGAAACGATCATCAGCAAAGAAGTTCATTACGCTGGGGAACACGCATCGCGCCGCGCCGTCCCGGATGAAGCGATCAAAAAATTCCATGAAGCGATGAAAAAACTCGCCGCGGAACACGGACTCACCCCAAAAGAGTTAGCGGATCACCAAACGTTTTCAAAAGAGCAAAAGGCTCTGGCGAAAGACATCAAGGATTTGATTCACTCAAAAACCAATAAGGCGACTTCCACCGATCGTCAGTTGCGCCATAACATCCTGATGAACGAACTCTTTGTAGATCCGAAACTTGCACGTGCAGGTCTGGCAGACCAGCCGGACCTGCTTGCACGATACGAAAAACTATTGGCAAAGCATCCGACAGATGTCGAGCACAAAGCAAGAATCGAAAAGATCGGTGAGGCACTGAAGCCCGAGATTTCTAAGTTGGCAGAAGCTGCCGGACTGCCGAAACTAAATGAGCTAACGATCGGAACAAAGGACAACTGGCACGGCTCCTATGGCGGGTTAGGGTCAATGTCCGTTTCCGAAAGTTATTCTTCAAAGGATGCTCTTTCGTCTGCGCACTTTGTCGATACTGTAGTTCACGAGCTTGGACACCTTGAGCAGGACGCGCTCCAGATTCGCTATACGCTTGAAGAATTAGGTATCATGAAGAGTGAGACTCCGGTGTCCGACGCCCAACTTGAGAAGCTTTCGGAACGATACGCGGAAGTTTGGAAAACGCGTTTGACACGCGAGTTTTTAGATCAAGTTCGACAAGGGCAAGATTTCACGCCTCTTACTGATGCAGAGAAGTTACGCGCCGAAAGACTCCTTGTGAGCTCGGCGATGGACAGACGAACAGATGCTCGAATTGAGCGGGTCGAGAGTCGCGCCGGAGCTATCCAATGGTTCTCCGAACAGACGATACGAGCCAAGTCGGTCGCGGACCTTACCAAAATCCTGAGTAGAGAAAGCTTTGACGCCGTTCGAGCTCGTTTGGAAAAACTTGCCGGCAGCGAAATTGATTCGAAGCCTTTGCTCGCGAGCTTTGACAAGCTCCGAACACAGATCGAAGGCGGCGCAGACATCACATCCAAAGAATTCATGATTGCTCGCGGTGAATTTGAACGTGCAGCGGCGAAATCAGCAACGAAGCTCGGCGATGTATCGCACCAAATGTACAGGGACAAATTTCATGAACGGGATACGTACGCAGCAGGAGCACACGCAGAGAAACTCCTGACAGGCGGTATCACGACCTCAGATGCCAAAGTCGACCGAAGCAAAGGCAGCATTGAGTTCGCCGCAACCGACCTGATTGGCGATATCCAAAAGAAAGGCGGACCTACAACCGCTGAAGGAAAAGCGCTTCTAAAACTCCTCGATCCCAACGGCAAAACACCGTATCAACAAGTGTGGACCGAATTGGTCAATGACTTGGGCGCAAAGAGGGCTGCAGATACTCTGTTCAAGGCGGCACAAATAATCCTCGATCACAAAATGGACGCGGCCACTGCAAAGGACTTCTCTCAATTCCTCGACAAAGACGGACTCGGAATCAACAAACTGGCCAACCTTGAGGAGACTGCTCTCAATAGAATCGCAACGGCCTTTGTCGATGCTCATCCCATGGCAAAGCAAGCGCACCATATAGGAACCCGGCCGAATAACGAGAGTAGCGGTTTTCATGGACAGCGTGTGATGTTTCTCGGTATGGAGCAAGTGCTGAAACCCGGAAACAAGATGTACGAAAAAGGCTGGAGGGTGTTGGCTGCTGGCGATCAATCAGCTGCGGACCGGGCAAGCGTCGATATGGTGTTAGTAAATGTAAACGATGGCCGATGGTTGCCGCTTGACGTGAAACAACATTCGGACAATAAGACGGATTTCTTTAAGAAGTACAGCCTTCATGGTCCTGATGCCATTTGCGATAACAAATACACGCCAGACGAAGCAAAGATCAATACATGGCTTTCCGAATACATTGAGAAGAAAGGCAAGGATGCATTTAACGCAAGCGACGTGCCACCGCCGGACCTGAAAGGACAGACCGACGCTAGCGCCCGCAGAGAGAGCCTAGAAAAACATCGAGAAGCTCTGCAAGATTATCTCAAAAACGCTCAGATCGAGCGCGATAAGCATGCGACCCATTCCGATAAGTATCGGGAAGCGCAAGACCGTATAACAGCTGCCAACGACATGCTCAATAGAAACGTCGACGCTGAGCGTTTCATGGATAAAGAAAACAGGATGGGTATTTCAGCCAGCGACAGCATTAAGCAATTTCTGGAAAAAAATGTTGATCACTTCAAAACTAACAATGGCGCTTCTCCAGTTCAACCTAAGGATGTAGAGGAACCGGCCCGACGAACAGTTGAAGATATGGTGGCAATCAAAGGTGGCGCACTGGAGTACAAAGTTTCATCAACTCAAAAAGGCGGGGACCCGAAAGTCTATTACCCGGGAAACCTGCCTGCACTTCTGAACGACGCGATCGACAACCTAAATATTTCAGATTCCGACAAGGCTGCAATAAAGAAAAACATTGGACACTACGGACTAGACAGGTCAAAAGTCAGCAGTCCGGCGGAACGAGCACTTATAGAACAACTTGAAAAAGTTGTAAGAGAAGGATTGTCAAATTCTGCTGAATGCAGCGAAGTGACTTCCGAACGCAAAAGGATTGTTAGCCAACTTTACAAGGAGCAAGCAGCGAAGACTGGCGAAAATTCCCCACTCTCAACTGAATCAATAGAGCGGGCAGCTCGGGAATCGGACAAGGCGCTGCACAAGGAAGTTTTCACACACGACAAGAAACTCGGTTTGATACCATCGCAAAATCCTGACGTCTCAATTGGGAATTTGCTGACTAAGTATCATGATGCTCTTGCATCAAAAGATGGCGCCAAAATCGCAGCGACCCTCGAAGTATTGAACAAGGCCTTAGCCGGCACCAACCATCTAGCAACCGCTCAGTTGGACGCTATGAAAGGGACTGCGCCAGGTGATCGAACGCAATTGCAGCGTGTGTTATCCGACAAGAAGTCAGGGGCATCCGTGGAAAAATGCCTGGCTTCAGCCAAGATAGTTTTTGACTCCACTGGAACAGTCAAGCCCGGGAGTCCAACTGTTCAATACGAGATATCTAATAGCAGGGGTAACAAGACGGTCATCCAGGCCTCCGATATTTTCAGTTGCGACAGCGCGAAGGGCGAGATTATCCTAGCGGACAAGGATAAGACGCGAATTTCGCTGCAGAAGGTGCGACCGATCATCACCGTGTCCGCAACAACAGATAGCCTGACTCTCAGTCGTGAGGTATTACTTGGCCAGGTAATTGCTGCACATGAAGTCACTCTGCATGATCGCGCAAGCCGCGGGACCGCCGAGAAGCCTGCTGGTATCACTGCAGAGCAGCGACGGAGTATCGACTGCGAGACATTGGCCGACTTTAAGGAATCACTTCCTGAGATAGTAAAGGAAACATATCGCACCGAGCGCTCTTTGCTTGCTAAAGAGATTGCTTCCGTCTGGGAGCGCAACCACAAGGGCGTCCCTTTCCCTTCCGATCCCAAAACTATGACTGCCGACCAACGCTTCGAGATTCAACTGGTGATAGAAGAAGCAGTGAAAAATGTGAATAACACATCACTAGATCCGGGGCAGAAATCCCGAGTGGCGGATCTGGGACGGCAATGGATCAGGCAGGAAGATAAGCCCGACGTCCGCGATATAAACCACATCGAACGCACTCCACACTCTGACGACCTGCTCTTCCGTCCTTCCACGACCTTGTCAAAAGCAGAAGCTGACAAATTCAAGAACGAACTCCTACCGTTCGGTCCAAATCCGTTAGCGGAAAAAGCTGCAGTTGAACAGTTCTCTCGGGCGCTCCTAGAAAAGACTCGTCAATGGACAACAGATTCAAGACCTGACTTTGAGCGGCAAGCAAAGTTGGCACAGGAAGTTCAGGCCGCGGACTTAAAGGTGCAGGCAACAGCATTAGCCGAGGCCCAAGAGAAGCTAGGACCCAGCGCAAAGGCCGAGGCGGTCAAAGATTATGCAAATAAGTTAATAGCAGGGACTGAGACAACCGCAAAAGGAAGCTCGCTTGAACTTGCGAAAAAATACCACGCCGAAGTCAGGAATACGCACGCGGCCTTGTCGGCGCAGATTAGCCAAGTCGCCAAGGCTCGAGCACTCGAGCTGCAAATAGAAACTAACAAGTTCTGTCGCGAACATGGACTGCCTGACATTAAGATCAATGTGGTCGAACATCTTCACGGAGCCCGCGGTTCATACGATCCTGGGACAGGGATTCTAAATATTCCACGCGCTGAGTTGATGGATCGTGCAGGCGGAATTCGAGCAGTGAATGCGATCTATCATGAACTCACACACACCCAACAAGATCAATTGGTGATCAGGCACTTGCTTGACGAACGTAAGGTAAAGCATGGTCGACCAAATGACGAGGTTTACAAGCAAATCGCCGAAGACTATCTGAAAGCCACCGGTCATGAGCTAGACCGCGGCTTTTTGAAGGACGTCATGCAACTGAGAAAGCCACCGGGTGCCAGCGAACCCATAGCGTTGACTCCCGGTGAAAGGGAAAAGGCACCATTGCTGGCTCAAGCATTCAAAGAAGCACAGCCATTTTCAGCAATCGACAAAGCTCTGGCCAACTCCGAACGTGTATCCCTGGCAGAGAAAAGTGGCTTGGCTGCTGCCCCGTCAGCAAATCCATCTCAAGAATTACTAAAGCGATTATCCGACCCTGCAAACAAAGTGTTGGTTGAACACTTGCTTGGAAGCGCCGATTCCAACAATTGGCCCGAAGATGTGAGAAGACTTATGAGGGCCTGGGCGCAGGCACCAAAAGACGCACGTGGACTCAATCCCAACTGGGATGAGCGGTCAGCTCGAGAGATCTTGAATCAGCATTTGGATCAACGCGTTGCAGAAATAAATCAGCAAAGAGCGAAAAACCATGAAAAGTACATCTCGTCCTTCGCTGAAAAGGAAGCTCATCTTATC
>Ga0163151_10008537_pt1 | contig 11512 bp, 9 predicted proteins | sample OliLakLV19MP5IB2_FD_145596 | JGI IMG/M metagenome (GOLD analysis project Ga0163151, IMG submission 145596) | Freshwater microbial mat bacterial communities from Lake Vanda, McMurdo Dry Valleys, Antarctica - Oligotrophic Lake LV.19.MP5.IB-2 | ecosystem: Environmental > Aquatic > Freshwater > Lake...
CTCTAACACTTTTACACAAAACTATTGACAGACCCCTGCAAATCTCTGGCGTCCTCGTAAAAAATCCGACCCGCGCGAGTCTGCTGGTTCCTCGACCATCGGCGAAGCCTTGCGGCAATTGGCAATTCCTCAACCAATCAAAGACAGTCCATAAAAGGCGCTGTTTTTCTACGGAGACCTGAGAGCACATTGATTCCGGCTCTGCCACCAGTTGTGGTGACAGCACTACTACTTACCCGGGAGCGCAGGCGTCCCGCCTAGTTAAACCGTGATTGGTCAACATAAGGGTGTCAGCCCACCGATCATTGGCAAAGCCCTTGGACATCTCTCGACTCAGCCAACGGCGGTTTAAAACTCTCGAGTTGATTGGCAGAGCGCGTCGTCGCTATAGGAATGACCACTGCCATGGCTAGTGTAATCGCGAACTCAAGGCCTGTCGCGCCTCCCACGATCTCTTCCATTTCGGCAGCTGACAATTGCTGTATGTCCGTATTGTTCATCCGAAGCTTCCCCCTTGTTCTGGCTACTTAACCAATGTCCTCAGAAAATTAGGAGGACGATGAAAAAATTCGACTTCGCTCGGAAGAGCAGGCTTCCTGCCGATTATTAATTATCTGCGGCGCCTCAGTTTTAAACAACCGTCAACCGATTAGAGGTGGCGTGGTCAATCATTAAGTGCTTTGGATTTTCAAGTCTCGGAAGATGGGGAACACTATACGCAGCACAGCTTGTACCAATACGTTTGAATTCTGCCAAAGACGAGGTGAGCCGCATGAAATGGGCAGCAGCACATGGAGTAAGGACACTTGTAATGCGTGTCCTTCTGCTGATGATATTCATCGCCCCGTTCTTAGTTGCCGCCCAAGCTAACGAATCCCGAGATCAAATGGTTTCTGAATACTGCAGTCGTGGTTACCAGTTTCTGAAAAGCAAACAGTACGAAAGGGCAGCAGAAAATCTCGAAAAAGCAGTAAGCATCGATCCCAATTGTGTCAACGCTCACTCGAATCTCGCTTCCGCGTACGGAAGGTTGAATCGCGTGGAGGAAGCAATGCAAGAAAGCGAAATCACGCTCAAGCTCGATCCTGCGAACCAGCCAGCTTATGTGAATTATGTTGGGGCCGCACTGTTGCTCAATCGAACTTCCGACGCCCTTGCCATGGGCGAGCGCTATTTGCGCAAGTTTCCTCATGGCGCTAGTCGGGAGCTGATCACATCCGAAATGGCAGTCGCAAAACGAGAACTCGGTCGACGCGAACGCCGAGGCGAAACGACTAGCGACCAGACGACAACAGCCGATAACTATTTGAACCTAGTAAACACTGATGGACTCAGGTGGTCTTCAGCGAAAATGCCACTGACAGTATTCATACATCCAGGTCAGTGCCGCGATTACCAGCCAGCCTTTGAGCAAGCACTGATCGAAGCATTCACTATGTGGGACCAGGAAACACGTGGTGCAGTCAAGTTCACGCGTACATTCAATCCCAATGGCGCGGATATTGTTTGCAACTGGACCGATGATCCCAACGTTATAATCAGCGATGCAACCGGAAATGAAGGCGGTCGATGCACACCGACAGCCAGCCATGGCGCCTATATTCATGCTGATCTTGCGTTCTTAACATACCGAGGCGCCGATAAGCAAAAGCATACACCTGCGGGCATCAAAGCAATCGCTCTGCATGAAATAGGCCACGCCATCGGACTAGCGGGTCACAGCGATCATCACAAGGACATCATGTATTTTGTCGGACACGAAGGCGTGCGCCCAATACTTTCTTACCGCGATGTGAACACAGCCACGCTGCTCTACACAGGCAAGACAATAGCTGCTCCTAATGTGAACACGCAAACAGATCGCGCGCAGGCACCATATTCAGTGCAACAACCATACCAAGGGCAGCCACCATATCAGGGTCAGCAACCATACTACCCGGGGCAACAACCATATTACCCGCCGGGGGCGCCGCAAAATCCAATTCAACACCAATAGAACTAAAGTCGCTTAACATGCCTACCTATTCCTGGACTCCTTCAGCGTTGTATGCGCTTTTTTGCGTTTATGCGAATGCACTTTATCCGCATGCGCTTTTTGCTGTACGGTCGCTGCGATATGCGGAACCGACACCCTGTGCAAAGTTTGCAGCGTGGCTTTTGCACGCTCAAAGAGTTCGTCCTCCTCGGCTGCATCACCGACCAAACGAACCACAACTCGTTTGCCATTATCCATCGCAACATACTCCACACCGGCAAGATATTTGTCGCTGTACTTCGTATGACACCGTCGTTCCGTGAAAGTCATCCCTGCATGCTGAAACTTTCTGGGCGCATCCCATTTTGCATTCTCCAATACCAATGCAGTGTTGCTGTCCGCAGCAGGTTTATCGAGCGCGCCCATTGGCGCATCATCCACTCCAAAGAATTCCTCCGTCGATAGACGGAACCACGAGTCCGGTCCGATCCAGCTAAGGTATTCAAACGAACCAGGTATGTTGGTTTGATAACGCCGCTCAAACGCTAATGGCGTAATTTCAAACTGCTGTATTCGTTCCGGCTTGCCCATCTGAATTTGTTCGCTGGGATTCTGGCCACCCGGGACGACTTCCATGCACCTGACAATTACTGTCTTATTCAAATCACTGGAAGCAGGTGTCTGCGCCACCGTCCACGCAGTTGTAACAATGGCAAGCGCACAAAATGCGCTGCGCAGCAAATTACGACTAGGTCTTACAAAGTCCAGCATTGCAAGCAAGCACACGGTGACAGTGAACCATATAGAATGAGCCAGTGGCACCGCCAGCAGTACTACCGAAAGGATACACAGCGGCCATGCCGGAGAACGGAGCGTGACAAACGCTGAATCCTTTTCAATGGGGGAACCGGCTTTCTGAGCTTTTTCAGCACGCTCCAGTATCTTGTGTTTCAGTTGGTCATAGTCAGATAACTGCGCTGCCACGAGCGTTCCAATCGGCGTTTTGAGGTCGTCAAACTTCCCTAGCTTCAGCTGATCCCAGCTAAACTCCCAGGCGCAAAGTGCGCTTCGAACCACAACCCGGCTGCCTTTCGTTTCAATCGAAGTACAAACGAAAATCAGCACAGCAATTATTGAACCAAGCGCCATGCCACCACCGACAGCCTCGGTTTGCTTTAACGCCAAATCTCCAGTCACCTTCGTAAGCACAGGAACCATCCCCGAAAGAAAGAAAGCCATCATCGGCATGGCCAATAGCCAGTGGATCAAAACACTCATCGGCAACCGATAGAACGCCGAAGCAGCTTCACTTTTAAATGAATTTGCAGACTGTCGCGATCTCAACTCCCGAAGCAGTGCACCGTCTTTATCAAGCACCGACGGTAAATCCAATTTGGTGCCGTCCCGAAGGCTGAGCCGATAAGAGTAGGTGTTCGACATCGCACAGTTTTCCACTGCGGCAAACGACTCCCAGCCTACAGAGAATTGCTTCTTCACTGTGTCAACTATCAACCCGCTGTCGTCTGCTTGAATTTTCCAGGCTGTCGACTCCAAGCGTTTTACGATATAACCAAGCGCCCCAATAAATGTGAACACAGGAACGATGAAGAGCAAAATGCCGGGATCAATACCACGGTACAGTTCATCCTGAACGGAAAAAAAGCACATGGAACCAACGGCAATCGCAAAAAATATCGTCATGGTCCGTAGAAAGAAGCACAATCGGGACAATGCACGCTTATCAGTTTCGCGAATCATGAGCTAATTTCCTCCCACGCGCCCGAATGCCCCGGAATGAAGCGCGATGTGCCTCATTTGGATTCTCGTCGGTCGCGAGTCAGACAATAGTAAAGCGAATCCCCTTGACAAGGGGTAAGCTAAACAATTTCCTAAACAAACGTTCCACCTGCGGCGCCTAGGCAATGGCCTTGTGTCAACTAGTACTGCTAGGTCAGGCGAGCGATTATCGCTTCAATCTGTTTGCGGTGAATTCTTTCGTGTGGTGCTGCGAAAGTTAGCCACTGGTGGGCATTTAGCGGACCAAACCAAGGATGTGGGTAAGTTGACCTTGGGAACGCATCAATCTGAGCAGCAGTTGTCTCGCGCACAAATCGCTCGGTCATTTCTTCGAATGCCGGTAACGCTTTTGCGGGATCAACATTCAAACCCGGCTTCACATCGGCGATTCCGATTTGTCGCAAATTCGTGCCACCATTGGAAAGGTCGACGACGACTTGCCGCATCATATCGCCGACGATAACGAGATGCTCGAGCGCCATTGCTACAGACCAATAGCGCGAACTATCCTCCAGCCCTCTGTGGCGCGGTATCAATCGCCGCTCAGTCAACATCTCAGGACTAAGTTGACACGATAAAGCTGTTATTTTCTCCGACTCACGCACAAAATGTTCAATTGCCTGCGTGCTTCCTGTTTCTCTAAACAGCCCTGGAAGCAATATATACTTTGCAATGGCCCACTCCATAAACGGCAGACCTGCCCCAGGTTTTGCAAGTTTCGGCTCAGGTAATTTGCTGCTGTTCACCTAGCGTACTCCGAAACTAAAAAGGGCGGCTCATGAGCCGCCCGCATATTATATGCCGACTGCGAAAGCTACAAACATAGCTGAGCAATGGGCGATGAATGAATAGTCAAAAAGAAACGCTCGACTCCTTGTTTTTAAGTCCCTAAGGGGACTGTGCTTGGGTGAGCGTTTCAAACTTTTTTGCGATTAATGATTTATACTTTTTTGTCCTCTGGATTGCTGCAGGGCTTATTTTAAGTGCTTCACTTGATCGCTCTCTCATGCCAATATCATAGCAGCGATGACGCAGCTTGGACTCATCCTAAAGGTGGATTTCATCAGCCTAAAATGGTGACATTCCATGCAAAGAATGTGCTGTTTAGTCGGTCAGAGCTTCTTTAATTTGCTCGCCGACTTTGCGTCCCAAATTTCCGACCGGAGAGAGAAATGCCGAGAGCTTCGATGGCGGGTGCCCTGAGTCGATTTTGTAAGCGATTTCAAGACATTTATCTGCACGCTTGGAAATCTTCTCACGCTCTTTCTCGGGCAACCCCGGTTCTAATGCTAGATAGGCTTTGAAGTGCAAGCTCGCTTCTCTCAGGGCTGGAGACTGCTTCTTTTCAAACTTTTCTAGAGTTTGCGCCAATCCGAGATGGGCCTGAGATAGTCTCGGGTTCAAATAAGCTGCGCTGCGAAATTTATCCAAACCACTAGCAAACTGACTTTTCTTCGCCAGATCAGTGGCCATGGTCAAATCTTGCTGAGCCTTGGTGCGGGCGCTCGACACTGCCGCTAAGCCCCGCTGAGAACGGGACGTCACATCGGCACCCCCAAAGGATCCGGCTTTGTTGTAGGCGGACTCAGCACTATCCAGATCGCGGATCATCAGAGCCATGTCACCGACGGCGAATGCGTCTTTGGCATTCTGGCAATTTCCAATCACTGTTGCCATTGATTGCTTAGCGTCGTCAAACTTGAATTGGGCGAGGCATGCCTCCGCGTAAGCTATGCGTTGCGGATCATTGACCGGAGTGCCCACTGTCGAGAGATCTATTGGTTTGCCTGAAATGGCTCGCAGCTTCGCATCCGCCAATCGCAGTTGCATGTTGTTCGGATTCATTGAGATTGCCCGTTGAATCGTTCGTTCAGCAGCTTCGAAATTATTTGAAACGAAGAAGGCTCCAGATGCTTCTTTCTGAGCTTTTAAAGTCAAACCTTGAGTCATTCCATCTACCGACGCTACATCTCCCGGAGACATCTGCAGAACAGTGTTGTACTCCTTGATCGCATCGTCGAGCTTGCCAGAATTTAGCAGAATGTCGCCGAGTCGCCGGTGTAGATCGATATTGTTGGGTTTGATCTCGAGTCCAGAACGCAAATCCGCAACAGCAAATTCCATGTCACCGCGACTCTGCATGACGTCAGCTAACTTCAAATAGGCTTCTTCGCTTTCGGCTTTAATAGCAATGGCTGCCTTGAACTCTTTGACAGCGGCAACCGAGTTTCCTTGCTGTTGGAGAACATCTCCCATGGCGATGTGCGAAGGAGCGCTGTTTCTGTTTAGGGCGATTGCAGTATTCAGTTCCGTGTAAGCCTTGTCTAGTTGACCGAGCTTCAGAAAAGCCTTACCGAGCCCGTAATGAGCGGTCGAGTTCGATGAGCGAATTCGAATCGCTTCCTCGAAATCCGATATAGCTGCAGATGGATTATTCTTCACCAGTGAAATCATCCCGCGGTGGGCATAAGGCGCGCTGAAGTTCGGGTTGCTCGCAATCGAGCGCGTAAAGCTGGCATTGGCTGCATCAAACTTGCCTTGCTCCTTTTGCACCAGACCTTGCACCAGAAGCGCTTCGGACATCTTGGGTTCGGCTTTCAGAGCGGTGGTACATTCTGCCAACGCGCGCGACAGCATTGAATCGCGCTGCTTCAGTACCGTGGTCGATGATGTTTGCAAGCGGCTCAGAGTGACGAAAGCCATGCCGACGTGCGCAAGAGGATCCTGCGGTTTGACTTTGAGCGCTTTCGAAAACTGCTGTTCCGCGTTATCAAGTTGAAATTGCAGTGCCTGGCTGAAGCCTAGTCCACAAAGCGCTGCAGTGTCCTTGGAATTCTTGTTGAGAGCTTTCCAGAAGTATGCCGAAGCGTCCTTGTAGTTGGCTGTCAGGAGTTGCTCCTCGCCGCTGGCGACATCAGCGCTAATACTTCCTCTGAATATTTTTTTCTCGAAGGCTGGTTGTATGGTCGGGCGGAAGGTCGACTTCGCAGCCTTCGTCGAGGACGAGGCGCTAACTGCAGGTGCCGAAGACGCGGCGCCAGTGGACGTACACAGCAGCCCAACGATAGAGAAGGAAAGAGCCAGACTAAACAGCTTACTTGTGGAATTGGGCATGGAACCTCCAGAGTTGTCGCCTGAGCGATCTCACATGAATATTTCATGGATTGGCGTTTTTGCACTTATCCAAAATTAAGGCTTTGGTTGTCCAGGCACTAGCGCTCACATTTCATCCAGTCGATAAAGCTTTAGCTGTGTTTCGAAAGCTGATGGCGTAACTCTAACGTCACCGGAAAACGGGTCGTCGTATGTCGCAAGCAGGAACAGGTTAAGGCAAATGACGAGGCTGACGATTGCTACCATTGCAATCTGGACCTTCCCATTGTCAGCCCGGAAGAAGTAAGTAAATATGACGGTGGCAGCACCACCAAGAACCAAAACCATCCACAATTCGGCCGGTAAACCCGCATGGAGACCCTCCACGCGCAGCCGCCGATTGTCTCCCACAGTTACCATCGACGACAAGAGAAGCTGTTGCGCATTTGATTGCCTTTGCGTGACAGGTTCATAGGTGGTGCAGGAAGTCCAGAGTTGTTTATAAATACTCCAGGCTTGCTGACTGTCCTGCTTAGTGGCAAGTTTCGGCCATTCATCTTCAACGACGATCTTTGCATAATTCTTGCAAAGCCCTCGAATCTTATCGCGCTGCGCATCCGGAAGCCCTTCAGCCAATCGGTAGACATTCCCAAGAGACGACGCTTCTTGCTGGACTGTCGAGCGAGCTTCTCCGAATCTCTGCATCGCATCTGCCACCATAAAACCCAGCAAGACGGCAAACAACATGGCAACAAACTGCGAGTACGGATCAGCAATGTCATGCTGGGTGGTTAGTCCTATCTGGCCGTGCCAATGTCGAGCGGCAATTAGACCACCAACAGATATAGCGACAATCACTAATGTCAGCAGCATTCCAGTCAACAGTGTCATGCTTTGCAATTCCTTTACTTTCTCCTGAACAAGTAAACCACCTTTACCGTAATAATCATCGACGCTATTTCAGGCGTGGGCGGACTCAAGCTCTCGAGGTAATCTACAATTCTTGTAGCTTTTGCTCAATCCTTGTGCGATTGGCACTGCAATCCGTAAGAATAATTGTCATACGTTGAGTATTACCGATTACCAAATAATTCGAGATCGGCAGATCGCAACGGCCACGTATGACGGATTGGTCAAAGATTTCCTTCAATTTCTAGGAGTTGGCATACTGGATGGAATCAGATGTGTTGGCCATTTATCTCCGGTTCGCGGCTCAGATCCATGACCAGCACCTGCTCGGACAGCGATGAGACAGGCGTTTCCACTGCCTGCCTTATTCTGGGCAACCAATCCGCCACTGCCGAATTAACCGCGAACATTTCGTTGGTAGGTGTCAAAAATACCGCTTGCTCTGCACCACCTTCGATAAAGCGAAGCACAATGTAGTGAGTCGGCACTATCCTCAGCCAGAATGAATGACACCCGCGACTAACTTCCAAAACGCACGCCAGGTCAATATCTAATGAGACTTTCTCGCTTGTATATTTCAATTTGGAGCAACTCAGAGTCAAACGTCCATTGGACTCAAACAAAGCACCACCTGAATGGTATTTGGCACTCTTGTGATAGTCCGCGGTCGAGAGCCAGCAAGGAATTTGCCAGAGCGATTCGCCAAGGCAATGCAATCTTCCATCAAGCGGCAAAGCACTTTGTTGCAGCAGCTTCTGGCTGTAAAAATCAGCTCCTTCGTGGTGCTTGAGAGCCAGACACTCGTTTACTACTTTCTGCAAATCTCGACAGATGTCGTCCGTTTTATCGGCTAGAAGCTTATCCTGGAGACGGATGAGCTCGCGTGATCGCTTCGTCAACAGCGAGTAGGTTAGACGTGCACAGCCATAAATGGGTAGACCGAGAAAGCCAACCGTAATTAGAACCCCCAGGCAGTTAAGCGGAAGAAAAAAAAGGGCATTGCCGTATAAGCTCAAATCACCCGAGCCCAGCCAGCCAACCAAGCCCAATGTTATCCAGACAAGGAAAAAACTCGGGATCAGGCATTTCAAAACATTGATGGACGAGATCCTGTCAACAAACGACGGGTTCTGCCGAACTGGCAGTTCCTTTTCTTCCGCAGACCCATCATCGGACAGCGGCATTTCAGCATCGACCTCGTGACAGTCTCACGAGTTATCATACTACCGTGCCATTGACTTACACGCGACCAAAACTATTTTCGGTCTGAGACTTTGAGCTAACCCGGGCAAGCAACTGTAGGCGCGGATCAAGCAACTTGCAATCGCGCTCCAGATTCAGAAGCGCTTGATCATTTACTTGTCGATAAGACTTGCGCGTGATTGGCTAAGCCGAGCACTTGATTTTCGAAGTCGGTCAATGCAGCCCTCTGCTGATTGATGGTGTACTCTCATGGATGTTAGGGCATGGCGTCAAGCAGCAGACTAACAAGTAGTAGCACATCAACCAGCCTCTCGCACCAGACCCTCAGAATAACCGGGTGAGTTCCAATGTCCAAACAGTCGAAGGTGTCCGCTCACTTTCTTTCGTTGATCGGAATAAAGGAGTTTCGCAATCTCGACAAGTTTTGGGCCTACATGTCCAAGAAACATGGCGAAGCAGAATGTCAGCGCTTAGACGATGCTTTGGTGAGCCAAAGTTCTGGGGACTCTGAATCGTTTTATCAAACCATAAACCGAAGCTTGGACCTTAGCCTCGACATTGCCTCTTTGCGGAGACAGCTCTATACCAGTTATTTAGAATGGTTTATTTCTTCGTTTGCGGTGAAGCCAGGCATTCTTGTAGACACGGGTTGTGGAAATGGGATCTTGACCTGCTCTTACGCGACCGCCTATCCAGAGCTACAAGTTGTCGGGTTGGACAAATCCGAGCAGGCAGTCAATTGTGCACGCACGCTCGCGGAGCGACTCAAGTTATCGAACGTTGAGTTCCATCACGTGGATGTCGAACAAGATTGGCCCATCGCGGAATCCTCCGTCGATTTTGCTGTAAGCCTGACTGGATTGAACGTTCCTACCGTTTACCGTGACCCAAATGATGACGTAACTAGCTGGTCGGAAAAAATCTGCGGCAGCATGCGAATTCAGGCAATCGATAATGCGGCTCGCTATCTGAAAGAGGGCGGCACATTTCTATCAGTGGATCGCCTACCTTATTTCGAAACCGAATTTGCTTGGGCGGCAGCGATGGAAAATGCCGGACTATGCATCGATGCTGACCAAGTTACCGACATTGCATTTGAAGATCTCGGCACAGAAGCCGAGTGGTTGCCAGTGTATGTCGCAATCAAAGGAGCACGGAAGCAGCTCAGCCCAAATGACTTGGTATCACTCCTAGTTGAGCGCAGAGGTGGCCTCGAAAAACTCCAATTCGGCGAGCCAAACGAGACGCTCGCAGAAGTAGTGTTCGCAGCAATCAATCCAAAACAATTTGTAGCCGGCTGGAAAGCTGCCTACACCGACGGCTCTGGGATTGCTAGTTACGAACTTTGGAGCGCGGGACCATTTGTTTTGCTGTATACGACCAGCACTCTCGGTTTTCGTGAGTTGAAATTTCTGCCATTGCATAGTTTGGCGAATGTAATTGCTCAGACCCAGATTGACATGGACGCTCTGGGCACAGCCGCCACCGTATCGACGTATTGACGGAAGCCCAAGAGGACACACTAGGTTCAGAAAGATAATCCGCTGGTCATTCCTTCCAACGAATGCTGTCAAACGCGGTTTTCGCGTCTTGGAGATATTTCTGATAAATCGCGGGCTTCGCTTGATAATACAATTCCTATACTACGCGCCCCGTGCCGTCGGCGTCGATGAAGATAGCCTTGGTTTGCTGCTTACTTTGAGAATATTGACCTTCTACTTGCAAAACGCGCTTACCTTGTAGATCAAGAGTCGCGGCGTTCGACACAGTAAATCCACCCGGGATCCGATCGCGTAGCACTGCACTCAGCGACTGAAGTTCAGTTGCCGACAGAGTATGCGCTGGGTCTTTGAGGCAGGAATGAAATTGAGCTCCATCTGCACTTGCCAGTTTGTGACCGCGGTAAAAGAAAGCAATGCGTGCATCAGGATTGTCTTTGCTTGCGATTTCACGATAGCTGCTACCCGGAGCCGCGCCCGTTTGGATGGCCGATTCGGCCCAACCTGTCGGCAAAGAAATGCTATCGATTTGCCCAACATCTTTTATCGAGTTCTTCGATACCTGCAATCGATGATTCTCCACTTCGGCCTGGAACCTACTGACTATCTGGGTTTCCTGACACTCGTTGACCTGCGCTTGCTGCGTATCGAGTGAGAGGCTAAAGTATTCCATAAGTACTCCGTGCGATAACGCCTTACTAAGCTGGGAAGGGACGATTGTCGTAGTCTCTAAAACGGTCGTTTGTCATGTGTTCGTAGGTTTTTTCAAAATCACGTTGATAACTCGTCGGCAGCTGCCCGACTATTTTACGAATGCGGTCGTGCACTTTTTCATCGTTTGCGTCAGGAACTCCGAAAGCGCGAACTAATTTACGCTGCTGCTGTGCCAACCATTGCGAGCATTCAGCATGACAACAATCCGGACTTGTGCGCAAGCTCAATCAGCTCAAGCCTTTCCATTGGTGGATGATCAGCGATCATCTTGATTAAGGACTTTTTCGCCTTTTCCATCTCTACCGAATGAGGAGTTTTTTCT
>Ga0163151_10008540_pt1 | contig 11509 bp, 11 predicted proteins | sample OliLakLV19MP5IB2_FD_145596 | JGI IMG/M metagenome (GOLD analysis project Ga0163151, IMG submission 145596) | Freshwater microbial mat bacterial communities from Lake Vanda, McMurdo Dry Valleys, Antarctica - Oligotrophic Lake LV.19.MP5.IB-2 | ecosystem: Environmental > Aquatic > Freshwater >...
CTACTGCTTAAGCCACGACCAAGCCTCTTGAATTTGTGGTGCAGTGAAAGTCTTCACAGTGCCAGGCATGAACGAGGCAGAGATGCGAGAGGCCCATTCGATCCACTTTGGTCCACCGACCAGAGCTATCTTCTCGAAATCGTTCTTGTGTTTAACTCCGAACACGGTATCGTCCCACAAAGCGGCCGGCTCATATCCGTGAAACTGATCATCGAAATCGAACAAAAACCGCGCTTTGCCATGATCTTTGATTATCGCTTCCAGGCGAGGAATCAAAATGTTTTTGTAGTCCGCATCGGTAACGGTGCCACTGGCCTTCAAGCCTAAAAGTTGTCCCTGGCTTTCTTGTATTACTTCAATCATGAGATGCACCCCCTTGGTGACCGTATGCGAGGAGGTTCACATTATACGCAGTATGGGCACTTGATGGTCGTTGCGGAGAAAGGCCAATTTGTAGATGCATGAGCTGCCCGGATGGCCACAGTTCATTGTTTCGAGCTGGTGCCTGCAGCTACTTCGACTGAATCACGGATTTGGTTTCAACCGTCGACGCTTTCGTGTCGAGCTTTTGTGCCTTCTTGCTGAACTTATCTTGATCCTTGGCTGGGAGCTTAGGCATCAGTGCCACGTAAGCGCGGTACTGAGTAGCAGCATCGCGCAACTGCACAGGTGTTGCTTGGAGAGGTTCGGTTTAAAGAAAGGCGTGAGGTCGAGTTCCGCAACGCCCGAGATTGGCGTCGTTAGCCCGCGTGCTGATTATCCGAAATTATGGGAATTAATCGCTATCTGGTAATTTGCGCGAACCGTCTCGTCTCAATGCATTCTGTTTCAATTTACATAGTAGCCGTGAATGCGACTGTTTAGTTGAAGTAAGGCCAGATGCGACCTGCAAGTCAGAGTCAGCCTTTTACAAGACTGATGGATAGACTTCGGCAAGTCAAGTGGTTCGACTGAATTCTTGAATGCCGGAGGTTGAACCAAAATCTGGGCGCTTAATGACCCGGGTATAGCGATTGCCCTGTCTGGACAGGAGCCTTCCACTATCGTTGCGGGTATAAGCGAATAGGATTGGACTCTTTACCTGGGACATTGGCCATGGATGAGCTAAGTGAGACTTCTGTTGATGAGCAGCGTTTTCAGGTGCAGCCTCCCGTCGAGACGCCACGTTGCATGGTATCGAACGTAGTTGATGCTAACTCAACTCAAAGTCCACTTGTGCGTCGTTTTTGCGTTGGCACTGGCGCGCTGCTGGTGTCCTCATATTTGCTCACTTTCTGTTTCTCTCCCAGCGCTGTCATTCCCCTGTTCACCACAGTGCCTGGCTTTGTTTTTTTCGGCGCTGCTGCACTTTTGCAACTAAGCGGATTCTTCTGGCTTATTAGAACTCCCCAGGTAAATCGCCAGTTAACGTTGTTTCAATGCGCTATTTGTTTCGTTATATGCTCGTTACCGCTGCTTGTGATGCTGCCCATTGGACATGCAATTGGCGTGATCTTAAAAGCTCTCGGTCCTGGTTCTTAGCTGAATTGACTGACCAAGCCTTGGCGATTTGTCTAGTCCGGGCGAATTTTTCGTAGGACCGAAGAGAGGCGATCGTAATCGTCGCGGAAAGTTTGCGCCAGAGACTGTCCTGCCTGGACGAGAAAATCGTAGTCACCACCGCGCGCGCTGCATGCTTCTCGAATGGTGGCGGCAATTAGTTCATCGGATGGAACACGTGAAACTCGACTGAGCAAGCGCACAAAATCAAGGTCCTCTGTGATTGCCGCCACTTCTTCATCGATTGCTTTGTACACAAAATCGTGGACTTCCGGAGGATGCGGGGGCAGTCCTGTTCGATACACAGCTCCGTTGCTGTAACCAATTACGGTGGCATATATTTCCGTTCTCAATAACGCAAATATATGTGGTTGCTCCATGCGAAGTTGATCACGAGTCATTTTAAGCGCGGTCGGGCGATGGGTGCTGTCGTGCGGTCCTGTGCTGACATCACAAACTACGGCAAAAATGTTGAGCGCGTTATCTGCAGAAGTCACACGCAAGAAACTTCCGAAGCGAGGACGTTCCGGAAGGTCTGGTGCAAAGCCTGAGTCGTTTTGCTGCTGCCAGCACTCGGCGACCAGTTCTGTTATCGAGGACGAGAGAACCTCGCCAATAGCTTTCATTGCCTTAATCCGTTGGTGGATTCAATTTGTCAGGTGTGTATGGTTCATCACTTACTTTCGGCACACCTTCCAACTCTTTGCTCACAGCTAAAGTAATCGTTGTTTTTTCCGAGTCCAGGCCAACCATTACATTGGCCTCCATGTCCTTGCGAGTTGCGGAAATGTTCACCATTTTCGGCATTCTGGTGGTGGCATGAATCGTCCATCCATCTTCTTGCAATTTCTGCGAATAAAAATCACCGACCTGACTGAGACTGTCTGCCGAAGACAGCATCATGAAGGATGAATTTTCCTGATCGTCACCCTGGGCAGTTACAGATCCGGTCGGTTGCGCATTTGGATAGATTGGCAAGGGAAAGTCTTTTATTTTCGATTCGGAGCCTTCAGCGAACGTATGGGTCATACCTCCGGACTTGAACGAAACTTCCTTTTCATTTTTTGCACAAGAATTTAACGCGACGCACGCGCATATTGTTATTGTTATTACAGGCAAGAAAGCGCTTGAACGCATGTTGGCTCCCTTGAAAAAACAGTGCTAGTCCGCCTATTGTAACCGCTATGCCGAAAGGCAATTACGCCGCCGCAGACGCGGGTAGCCACGAGATATGAGTCGCATATACGAATGTTTTCCCAAAACTACGCCCGCCTGGTCACGCTGTGCTTCTTGGCAAGCGCCGCCCTCCTGCCCGCCTTCACTCAGGCACCTGCCCTTGCTCAGGCCGCAAGTCGCTGGGGCACGCTGCAGTTCATCGGTCCCGATACAATCAGCGACATCGCAAGCGCCGTTGCGCCGTCGGTGGTGAATCTGGTTGCGAACAGCAGCGTCAGTCGCGATCAGCTTGCCAGAATACGCTCTCAAGGTAATACGCGCGAGGAATCCAGTCGCAAGCTTCGTCGGTACTACGGAGTGGATTCGGCGCCTCCAATGGAGACAGAGAATCTCAAAGTGACCGGTTCGGGAATCGTGGTTAATTCCCATGGTTACATTCTTACGAGTCTGCACGTCGTGGAAAATGCCAATAGCGTCTCTGTGACCTTGTACGACAACAGGACTCTGGAGGGAACCATTATTGCTCGCGATGGTTTCTCCGACCTGGCGTTGATCAAAATCCCGGCGACCGGTTTGCAGACAGTGCGATTTGGCAACGCTAACCTGTTGCGGACAGGAGACTGGGTGATTGCTATCGGCAATCAATTCGGCCTGGGGCACACCGTAACCCATGGACTTATAAGCGGGCTGGGGCGTGAAGCGAAGGGCTTTGACAAGAGTTTTGGCGCACGCACTGGCGCTGTCAGATTCATTCAAACAGATGCGCCGATTAACCCGGGAAGCTCAGGTGGTCCGCTTCTTAACCTGAAAGGTGAAGTTGTCGGCATCAATACCTTCATTCGCGATGATGCCCAGAACATCGGCTTTGCCATTCCCTCCAATATCGCTCAGGAAGTTGCGGAGAAACTGGCGAACAGCGGCACTATTGCTCATCCATACATCGGAATTACGATGAAGGAAGTTGGCAATGAGCTGCCTCCAGGAGTTGAAGTAGCAGAAGTGCGAAATGGAAGCCCTGCCTCAAGCGCAGGCATGGCAGCCGGCGATTTGATTGTTCAAGTTGATAGTTCTCTGATGGCCAATCCTGGAGATGTCAGCAATGCCGTTTCCAAAAGGAGAATCGGGGACAACGTAAAGATTAAAGTGCGCAGAAACGGCGTTGATAAGGATTTTGAAGTTAAGGTCCAGCAATTGCCGGAGCAAGGGGAGTAGCCCGGAAGCAACAACAGCAACGAATTTTCGAGCATTTAGCGGATGTAACCTCTTGCCGCGGCGTTTGACAAATTGCTTCTCGGCGAACTAGGATTTTATTCCGTTCGATACGGCGGCATAGCCAAGTGGTAAGGCAGAGGTCTGCAAAACCTCTATCCCCCAGTTCGAATCTGGGTGCCGCCTCCAATCTTCTCGCACCGGCATGATATGGAACGCCGAAACCTCGGTAGCCGGTTCCCGCCAAAGGGGTTTACCCTTGGACTAGTCTGCGATAGAATGTTCCATCCTTGGGCGGTTAGCTCAGCTGGTAGAGCGCTTCGGTGACATCGAAGAGGTCACAGGTTCGAGCCCTGTACCGCCCAAATTTTTTATCCTCAAACTGGGCATATCTGTTCTGCAGCGCAGAATAGATGTCGATGACAGACGCAGCGAAAACCCCACAACTGAACAAAGAACGCTCGCGCTGGTTGGACAGCTCGGCCAATCGTGGGCGTTCGATTGCTTTGATTGTCGGTTGCTTCATTACCGTGATTTGGACGTTCAGGCTTCCGCCGTTTACTTGGCTCTGGGAAGCTGCTGACGTGACGATCCAAGACGCTTTTTTGCAAGTTGAAAAAGCTACGCAAGCGGGTCGGGGTCCTGCAGATTCCGGCAAAAATATCGTAATTTTGAGTATCGACGATGAGTCTATGCGTGTTTTGGGGAATAACCCGCCTTTGCCGCGGCAAATTTATGCGCGCCTTTGTCGGGCCTTGGCGGAAGCGCAGGCTTCGGTTGTGGGTTTTCAGATTGTCTTTGACGGTGAATCTCCCGCCTTTCGAAACGGGCACACTCCATCTGAGCAGATGAAACGTTACTTCAAGCAGGCCTTCGGAGAATCGCTTAAGACTTCGTCGGTTGCCGATGACCAGGCTCTGGCTGAGGCCCTTCAGAATCGAGATAACATTGTTCTGGGGGCTCAAATTGAGGCTGTTGGTAAAAAGCCTCTCGGTGGGCAACTTCAGCTCCTTACTCCATACGAAAAGTTTGTTCGTGCCCTGGGTGGAGGTGCCAGCCTCGGCAACGTTTCACTGCAATCTGATTCCGATGGCGTTGTTCGTCGTGCCACCATATGCGGTGATAAATTTCCCGGGCACCGTTCCCTGAACACTTCTTTCGCTTTACGCGTATTGGAAAAGCAACTTCATTCGCCGGCGGTAGAAAACCCGGCTGGCGAATTTATCGCCGGACGATTTATCCCGCGTAATTTCAAGATCGATTATGCCGGACCTCCGGGCACTTTTGAATCTATCCCGTTGTGGAAGGCTCTTGAGTGGACCCATTTTCATAATAAGGCTTCTCATCTGCAAGGCGATTCGCTGGTGCAAAATCCATTTGCCGACAAAATCGTAATTATTGGCTATCAGGACCTTTCGGTGCCAGAATCAAGGTCCGACACAAGTGGAATTGGCGGCAAATTGCTCTATGGCGTTGCTACGCCATTCGGTGGTTCGGTGCGCAAAATGTCGGATGCGGAAGTACAAGCCAACATTATCTCCAATTTGTTGAGCGGTAGATTTCTTACTGAAATCGACCGCTGGCAAGAGGTTCTTACACTAATTGTGTTAACAGGGCTGTTTGCATTTGGAGCAGGTTTGTCGCGAGGAAGCACAGCCAATCTTTTGACTTTGACTGCTGGATTGTCTGCGGTATGGTTTGTCATTTGCGCTGTTGCATATTTTCAGTTCTCGCTGCTGGTACCGTGCATGGTGCCAATAATGGGGATATTTTGTACGTCGTGTATTATTGTTTGGATTGATGAAAACGTTGTGCGTTCTGAGCAACGCAAACGCAAGACGCGGCTCTTCCGTAAACTGGCTTCACGGCAAGTGGCCGATGAGATCGAGAAGCATCAATTAAAAGAACTTTGCCTGGAAGGTAAAGAGGCCTCTATAACGGTGTTGGTCTGCGAAATAAGCAATCTGACGGCTTTGCTCGAGGGCAAGCAGCCGCAAGTAGCGATCAAGATCGCCAATGATTGTATACGGGCCATTTCTGATGCAGTCACCACAAATGGTGGCGTCATTGAACGATACTTGAATCACGGGGTTGTGGCGATCTGGGGTGCTCCTCTTTCGCAACCTGAGAACGAACGAGCTAAGAGTGCAGCTTCGACGGCTATGACCATCTCTCAGGAGTTAGCAAAGGTGGAGTTAGGAGCGGAAACCTATGAAAGCCCGCAGTGTTTGATTGGCATTTGCAGTGGCACTGCTGTTTGCGGAATGGTTGGAACTGCTGACAATGCCCTTTATACAGCCATGGGAAGACCGGTGGATGAAGCTTTCCAGTTGACCGCTGACAATAGAATTTTCGGAACGCGATACCTGGTGTCGAATTCGGTGCTTAGATCCCTTGGTGACACGGCACTTGAAACTAGAGAACTTTCGCATGCCGCTAGCTCGGACGGAGTCGAACACCGCCGAGTATTTGAACTGCTTGGCGAAAAGGGGCGACTTTCGGGCGCTCTTGAAGAGGCGACGTCTCTGTACCGCCGAGCAATGCTTGCTCTTGAGGAGCACGATAGGGAAGAGGCCGAACGGTTATTAGAGTCAGCTTTGCGGCTCTTGCCGGATGATGGACCCTCTCAGGCAGCTCTGGCAAGGTGTCGTCGGTCGCAGGAGCAATTTAATGTTCCTCATTGAACCTTTCGGGAACTTTCAGCGTAGGAGGAAGGGATGACCGGTAGGAGTTGTTCCAGCATGCTTCGTTTACACGTCCTTTTGTTTACGTTTCTTGGGTGCTCCAGCCTCGCCTTGCTGCCTTCAGTTGCCGGACCGGCCATGGTAGAGGAAGCTGCATCCGGTCAAAATATTTTTAGCTGCAGTGAAGACTCGAACGTTGTGCCGTCGTTCACTGAGGAAAGAGGTGGTGAAGGGCGTGCTCGCAAGATGTTACTGGGCAACCAACGCGATGACATACCGGACTTTAAACAACTAAAAATGCTCCCGTCCTTGACGATGGTTCAACGGCGAGAGCTGAAGGCGGCGCTCGAGTCGACCAGGGCGCAAATGCAGGTACTGCTTACTAAAATGAAGCAATTACGCCCGAAGTCGGAAGGCGCGCGATCGGCAGGTCGACCTGGTGGCATAGTTGATCCCCAAGTGCGGGCGCAGATCTTGCAGCTGCGTACACAGATTCAAGCATTGCGTACAAAGAGCTGGGAAGAAATCAAACCGAAATTGACCCAAGGGCAATTGATAGAGTTAGCAGCGATGCGAAAAGGGGAACTCCAGCCGGCGACGTTCAATGAACCGATGACCGGTGGAGGCAGGCAATGACTGGCGGTAAGTCCGATGTGTTTTGGATAAATCATTTACTGCGTCGTGCTGGTTTTGGTGTTACTCCGCGAGAGCTTAAGCGCTACGTCGCCCTGGGATACGACGGCACAGTAAATGAACTACTTAACCCGGAAAATGTTGATAACATGCAACTGGAAGAATCGATCAAGCAGCAGGATTTTGATTACACGGCAATCAATGACTTGAAGCGGTGGTGGATCTATCGGATGGCATTTACGCGATGTCCTCTGGAAGAAAAGATGACTCTGTTTTGGCATGGTCACTTCGCTACCTCCGATCGAAAAGTGAACAACGCCTACGCGATGTACGGGCAGAACATGCTTTTTAGAAAGCATGCGTTAGGCAATTTTCACGAGATTCTCTACAACGCATCGAAAGATCCGGCGATGATCCTCTGGTTGGACAACCAGCAGAATCGCAAAGGCAAACCGAACGAGAATTATGCACGCGAAATTATGGAGCTATTCACGCTTGGGATCGGAAACTACTCCGAGCAAGACATCAAAGAAGCTGCACGGGCGTTTACTGGCTGGCAGACTCTGCCTAGTGGCTTCTTCTTTAATCAGAGACAGCATGATTATGGTGCCAAGACAGTGCTCGGTGTGTCAGGTAATTTGAATGGAGATGATGTAGTTGCGATTCTGGTAAAGCAAAAGGAAACAAGCAAGTTTCTTGCCACCAAGCTAATCAAGTACTTTGCCTTTGATGATCCCGATCCAGCGATGGTCAGTCGAATTGCAGATGTATACATGACGTCCAAATACAATATGCGTAAAGTGGTTCGAGCAATTCTTACAGATCCAGCATTCCTGAGCGAGCGTGCCTTTCATGCAAAAATTAAGAGCCCTGCCGAACTTGTTATCGGCTCGTTGAAGACATTGCAGATACGGAAGCTGGACGGTGACTTGCCAATGACGATGGCCCGCATGGGACAAGATCTGCTTATGCCACCCAATGTGAAAGGTTGGGATGGTGGAACGGCCTGGATTGCTACTGATACCATGATGGAGCGATTCAACTTCGCCAACAGAGTGACTACAACGAAGTTTTCTGAAATGTCCAAGTTTTCCTCGGCTCAAGAAATCGTAGACAACCAAGGGCTTACCTCTGCTGGTAAATTGGTGGACTACTTCTTGGATTTACTTGTGGATGCTGATGTGCCAGCATCTACAAGAGCCAAGTTAGTGTCATATGTCTCAAGCGATCTCAGCGGAAAGCCTGTTTCAAATATCCCGGACGAGAAGACGCTCGATGCTAAACTTCGAGGCTTAGTACATCTGATCATGACTCTTCCCACGTATCAACTCGCTTGAGGGCAATGAAATGAGCATATCTCGCAGGACATTCTTGCAAGGCTTAGGGTTGATGTCAGTCTATTTGTCTGCTCCTGAGGCTCTCTTACTTTCGGCTAAGGCTGCCGAATATGCACCGCGCACCGCCGGAAAGTCCAAGATTCTAGTGCTTGTGCAGATGAGTGGTGGCAATGACGGGCTAAACACTGTCGTTCCTTATAATAATGGCGCGTACTATCAATTGCGCCCAACACTGGCAATTGAGCCAGACAAAGTATTGCCGCTGGATCGAGAAATCGGGCTTAACCCGAACATGATCGGCTTGCACGAACTCTTTAAGAATGGCAAGGTCGCAGTGGTGCAGGGCGTTGGTTATCCAAATCCCAGTCGCTCGCATTTTCGTTCCATCGAAATCTGGCAAACCGCTCAGCCGGATAAGATCGTCGAAACCGGATGGCTGGGGCGTTACCTGGATTGCGCTGATTGCACTAAGAATGGAAATATATTTGCCGCGGTCAATGTTGAGCCCACGTTACCTAAAACACTACAGTCGAACAAGATAATGGTGCCGTCTGTCAGTAATGTATTTGATTTTAAATTCCGAACCGATCCGCGTTATCTCCAAGACCGAGAAACGCAAGTTCGTGCCTTCGAAGATATCTATGGAACCTTTCAATCCAAACGTCCGAACGCAGAGCTGCTGCGCAATGCCGGTCTGGAAGCGAACAAGGCCTCAGACTACTTACAAAAGATCGTCAGAGAATATCAAAGCGAGATCAAATATCCGGACGGCAGTTTTGGCAATGGTCTCAAGTTTATCTCTCAGATGATTTCCGGTGGCGTCGATTCGCGAATATTCACGGTAAACCTTGATGGTTTTGATACGCATACAAATCAAGCCAACGGACAGAACAAGCTGCTCAAGCAGTTTTCTGAAGGAGTGGCGGCCTTCTACAAGGATCTTGAACGGAACAACTTGCAAGACGATGTGGTGCTATTCGGCTTCAGTGAATTCGGGCGGCGAGTGGTGGAAAATAATGGACGTGGCACCGATCATGGCACCGCCGCTCCAGTTTATGTCATCGGCAGTAAGGTGAAGGGCGGCGTCTACGGTGAGCACCCGAGCATGACAGCGCTCGATGACGGCGACCTCAAGTACAAAATGGACTTTCGCTGCGTCTACGCGACTTTGTTGGATCGCTGGATGGGTGCCGACAGTCGCGAAATTTTAGGGCAGCGCTACGAATACATTCCCTTCGTTTAGGGATCCGGCGGAGCGTCTCCAACTACCATTGCCCAGAACTGGCGATTGAACTCCCAGACTGTCTCATTTTTCCAATTCGAGAGCACCACGCGCGCGGTATACGAACCTTCTTGCATGATGTTGATATCCATTGGGTATATAAAGTGCCCCTTGAACAGGTCGTTAGGATCGTTGGCATTGAATTCATGATTGACCAATTCTTTGCCGGTCGGATCGTCGACGGTTAAGACGCCCTTGTATTGGCGTCGCTCATAAGGCGTTCCGAAGCCGATGATTACGTCGCACTTCATTCGCAGTGGCATGTTCTTGCCACTGCAGAGGTCGAACAAACCAAGAGCATTGATCCTGCCATCTTCAGCGTGATCTGCGCGGTCGCAGAATAGAACGTAGCCGCTGTGCAGATACTTCATGTACTGTCCTTCCCGTGCGCGCAAGCCGCGCGTCATATTGTCAACTTGGTAAAAGAGCAGCTACAGTGTAACCGATTTCCTAGCCCGACGGGCAAAAAGGGCGCGGTTGTAGCCGCGCCCTCCTTGATGATTTTGGTTTTTGAACTAGGACTTGGTGCCTTTGATAACCTCTTCGGCGATGCTGTTCGGCACTTCTTCGTACTGGCAGAACTCCATCACGAAGGTTCCTTGTCCTCTGGTTTTGTTTCGGATGTCTGTTGCATAACCGAACATCATTGATAGCGGAACCATGGCTTTCACTCTGGAAAGTGAATCGACTGTGTCCATACCTTCAATGCGTCCGCGGCGGCTGGAGATGTCTCCAATAACGTCGCCCATGTAATCTTCTGGCACTTCAACTTCGACCTTCATAACTGGTTCCAAGAGAACCGGTTTAGCCTTCATGAAGCCTTCTTTGAACGCCATGGAACCGGCGATACGGAAAGCCATTTCTGAAGAGTCAACTTCGTGGTATGAACCGAACACGAGCTTGGCGCGGAAGTCGATACATGGATAACCGGCAAGCACGCCGCCTTCCATGGCTTCTTGAATCCCTTTATCAACGCCCGGAATGTATTCCTTGGGAATGACACCACCGACAATTGCGTTGACGAATTCATACCCTTCGCCAGGAAGGCGTGGTTCCAGTTCAAGCACAACGTGACCGAATTGACCACGTCCACCAGATTGTCTGATGAAGCGTCCTTCCTGTTTGACTGCTTTGCGAATCGTTTCGCGATAAGCAACCTGCGGTTTACCAACGTTGGCTTCAACTTTAAATTCACGGAGCAGGCGGTCAACGATGATTTCCAAGTGAAGCTCGCCCATCCCGGCAATGATCGTTTGACCAGTTTCCTGGTCAACCCGTACGCGGAAGGTCGGATCTTCTTCTGCCAGTTTGCCCAGAGCAACGCCGAGTTTGTCGGAGTCGCCTTTGGTCTTCGGTTCGATGGCGACCGAAATAACAGGCTCTGGGAATTTGATCGATTCCAGAATGATTTGATGATCGTCAGCGCAGAGAGTATCACCGGTGGTGGTGTCTTTCAAACCAACAGCAGCGACGATGTCACCAGCCATTGCTTCGGAAACGTCTGTACGTTGGTCAGCTTGCAATTGAATCAACCGGCTGATGCGCTCGCGACGACCTTTTACGCTGTTCATGACGTACGAGCCGGCGGTGAGTTTGCCGCTGTAAATCCGCAAGAACGTGAGCTTTCCGACAAACGGATCGTTCATCAC
>Ga0163151_10008541_pt1 | contig 11508 bp, 12 predicted proteins | sample OliLakLV19MP5IB2_FD_145596 | JGI IMG/M metagenome (GOLD analysis project Ga0163151, IMG submission 145596) | Freshwater microbial mat bacterial communities from Lake Vanda, McMurdo Dry Valleys, Antarctica - Oligotrophic Lake LV.19.MP5.IB-2 | ecosystem: Environmental > Aquatic > Freshwater >...
ACTCTTGAGACTCTTGTAAAAATCAAAGTCGATGCTCTTCAGATTTCCGGCCCGGAAACTTTTGAAAATCGTCTCGTTCCAGGTGAAGGTCGAAAGCGGAAGCTGAGGCTGGCGACTCGGCTGCTTTCGCGCCTTCTCCCGCTCGTAGAGAGTGACGTTATCCAGGATATGAAACTTTTCATCCACCCAGCACTGGTCTTGTTTACTCCACCAAGCATTTTCGTAATAAAGCGTCACGCCTACCCAGCGGTTGAGAGATTTTTCCACGCGCTCGTAGCTTTTGCTTTCGTTTCGCCAGCCGAGAAGTTCGATTAATTCATAGCGAGTGAATGACACCTGCCGGTTGCTGAAATCGCGGATTTTTGACAACTGAACCAGGCCCAATATTACTTCGTCATCGAGGGCAGTTGGCAAACCGTATTGGTCGGAAGCGGCGATGGTCAATTGACGCGTGACCATTTCCCCACGGCTGTTGTCCCATACCTCGTCTTGGAAGGTGAGGGTTTTTTGGTCAGGGTCGAGTCGGTCCGCGATGGCTGACAACGGGAACTCAGCCAGATTTAACTCATCTTTGCCGTCGAATAGTTTCGGGATTTGCGACATCAACTCCAGGTTCTCGTTTACTTGGTCGTCGACCTCCATTCCCCTTCACCCAAAAAGTCAACGACAGGAGTTCCCCTGTTGTTGTCGTTAGAAGATTAATAACACTGTTAAGAGTTATATCGCCAAACCGGGAAATAAATCAATGAGTTGAGATGAAAAAAATGTCTCGAATCCCAGTGAAAGCTGTTTGAGTTCCCCCTCTCTCCCTGTTTCGAATCCCCGTAAAACATGTTTCATATCCCGGTATTTTCATGTCTCAATTCCCAGTAGCAGCCTGTCTCGTATCCCGGTAAAACTTCCTGCTTTGTTCGCTCGACCCTTCTGCCTCAAATCCCCTTAAAATGCTGTCTCATTTCCCGGTAGCAGCGAGGCAGCATGTTGGCACACATGTTTGCTTGATTACAAACCTTCCAGAACCAACACAAAACTGTCAACGAACAGAAACACTAAAGAGGACGCACATCAGCTTGCCCGCCAGTAAACAGAAATGCCCCATTGCGAGTCTTCCAGTGTGCATGTTAGCAAACTAGCTGGGACAGTAGATATCTTTTGTTTCCGAGTTAATGGATGGAGGACAATGATTCTAGCGCTGACAAATTCCAAAGGCGGCGTGGGCAAATCCACACTGGCCGTGCATCTGACGGTCTGGCTGGCGGAGAGGGGAGAGCGAGTTGCTTTGGTGGATGCAGACGTTCAAAGCTCTTCTTCGGTCTGGCTTCACGAAGCTTCGCCTGAAACATCGGTTTTTCGTTTGCAGACGCCCGACGACGTTTTGGAACAGATGCCGGGCATCGCGTCTCAATTCAGCCATATCGTGGTCGATGGGCCAGCGGGCCTTTCTGAACTGACGCGCACAATTCTTTTCGTCGCGGATATTACCTTCCTCCCATGCGGCCCTTCCGTGCTCGACCTGCGCGCAGCCAATGACGCGATCCGGGTTGTGCGGCAGGCGCAAGCCATCCGAAAGGGACCGCCTCGGGCGGTGCTCGTTCCAAATAAACTGCAAGTCCAATATCGCCTCAGCCAGGAGTTTTTGGAGACGGCGAAGTCTCTCGAAATACCGACCTCCAGCGGCCTGCGGCTTCGCCAGGCTTACGCGGATGCGGCGGGCCAGGGAACAGTCGTCTGGCGGATGGACCCACGCAGCCAGGCCTCGTGCGAGATTCAAACACTTTTTAAGGAGCTTTTGAGTTATGAAACAGGGACCGAGACGAACGATGAGCGCCGCACTGCAAACAGTTGACCTTTCACCGGAGGCCGTGGCTCTGATTAAAGAGGGGACGCCAAAACCGAAAGCGGCTGGCGTCTCCCTGACTGCTGCGCCTGTGAAGGAAGAGGATGAACAACTGTCAACCGAGGTAAATATCGCTTATGCCGAACCGCCGACACCATCACGGTGGAAGAAGGCATCTATCTCAAGAGAGTCAGCAACTCCGCTTCTGGTCAGCACCGTGCATACCTCATTTCGTCTTCCCACCGAGATCCCCTCGGCTCTCTTGAGGGCATCGCTCGACCGAAAACTTCGGCGAATAAAACCCTGGACCCAGCAGGACATCGCAGCCGAAGCGCTCACACTCTGGCTCACAAAACACGGTTATCTTTCCTGAAAGCAGCGATAGAATGAGCATTCCCATTCCAATTGCCAATGTATATTGGGAAATGGTATTATGACTGGTATGAAACAAATGATTCAAATTGACCAGGCAGGACGGGTCGTTCTGCCCAAGCGGATGCGGGATACGTTTCGTCTTAAGAGTGGTGACAAGCTCGCCATTGAAGTGCGGGGAGACGCCATCGAATTGCGACCCGCCAAACCCTCCGTCCGTTTGGAACGGGTCAATGGAGTGCTGGTGCTGACTGGAGAAATGCCGCTTCCAGCAGGGCGTGATCTGGTGAGTGAATCGCGCGACGAACGGATCGAGGAAATAACACGGCGCGCGAAAGGCTCGCGATGAAAGTGTTTTGCGACACCAATATCATCGTGGCTGCGTTCTTGCAAAGTCACGAGCATCACGAGCGCGCGCGCCCTGTCCTTGAGCGAGTCAAAGCAGGGAAGGATACGGGGTTTGTGGCGGCGCACAGCCTTGCCGAGGCCTATGCAGTTCTGACCCGCCTGCCTCCAGAGAATCGGGTGGCACCGACTGTCGCGTGGCAACTCATTTCCGAAAACGTGGTCAAAGGGTTCTCGATCATTGCGCTCACCGCCAGGGAGTATTCGGAGACATTGGAAAAAGCCTCGGCGGACGGTGTGGAGGGCGGGAGGACTTACGACGCCATTCTTTTAGCTTCCGCTGTGAAGAGCGGCGCGGAGAGAATTTATACACTTAACGTGCGCCACTTTCAAGGTCTGGCGGAAGACCCCGTTCGCGCTCGGATCGCTTCTCCCTGACGTATCAAACGCCGATTGGAACTTTAAGTCTGTTGAAGTAACCGGCACTCGTGTTAACCATCGAACCAGAGCAGAAATGCCGAACGCATTTTCTGACTTCATCAAGACGGTCATTGACACCCGTGTAATCTGTCCTACCAGACAGGTGAAGGAGACGAAAGTTTTACCATTCGTCAGGTCAATGTTCCGTAGAGCTGGATGCAGTGAGAGCTGCCCGTCCAGTTCGAGGGAGGCTTTTGAAAGTAATCCTCTGGTTTAACGACCCGAGAGTAATCCTCAAATTCTATCCCATGATTGTTGCTGAGGAGTCAGGGCGAGCGGGAAAGACTTTCCAGTGTGATTCTGGAAAGCCGCAATGTTCAAAGCGGGTGCGAGACTTGGACAATCAAGTTTCTAATCCCCCAGCGGGAACGGGACCAAAGCCACACAAGGCCAATCGGGTGAAAAGCTCGTCAGGTTCAGTTAACGTATGCTGGCGTCGGGAGTCTGGCCGTGGCGACACGGACCAGCCGGAGAATAATTACCTCCGGGGTTTTGCCGAAGGGAAAAAGCAAACCATGAACAGCTCAACGATGAGAGGGGCATCAAGCCCTTGCCAGTCAGTGTGTATTGGAGACGGTGCCGAAACGGGCAAAGTTCATCATGGAAGGGTAAGGGAGAAGCTTCTGTATTCTTTCCCCTGAAATCAGCGCACCAGCGCTGGAAACTATGCCAGGCGGGAGCTTGGACATACCGGATGAAACGAGGACTTTTCAGTCCCACCAACGTGACCATACACGAGGAGAACATTGCTAACCGCGCAACTGCTGTGGCTGCCGGATTGGTAAACCGGTGCCGGCCAGAATTAGCCGGTGTTTGAAACGCCAAAGCAGGATGAGAGTGTCCCAAGTAGGACAAGGCGAAGCCTTGACCCAATTGCCTTCGGCTTGACTGTCGAGGCATTGGGTGTCATTTCGGCAAGGCAGTCGAAAGGACGGGTGCGCGCTAACGGGTGGTGCCGGGCGCACAAAGCACACACGAAAGGGGTGACGGATGAATCCGTCTTGATGATCGTCGCGGACTGGCGGGGTTTTATTCTCCGCCAGTCTTTGCGCACAAATTGGAATGACAACGCTCCGCCTGGGGACGGGTGCTGCGCTGTGATCGCAGTTGTAACTTTTGATTAGACCACGAGGTTTTTGTTGCGAGGTTGATACAACACCGCAACCACCATGACTGTGCAACCACAGTTTTGGAATGCAGCGGTTTTTTTGCGTCTGGAATGCCGGATTGAAAAACCGGCGCATCCGCGCGAAGCCACGGTTTTGAGAGAAGGCTTTTTACGGGAATATTGCATCAGGTTATTGCGAAGGATTTGGGTTTACGGAAGATTTCTCCTGACCAAAAAATCTTCCAACTTTTTACGTGAGGTCAAATGTATCCTTGCGAGGTTCAGAACGTCGCCGCGCTCCTGCAACAGGTTGGCGTGCATTATGTCGGTCGCGGTTATTTCTTTTACGTCCAGGGCTGCATCCCGGAACATAAAAATCCCGGAAAAACGGATGAGAAGATTGTAAGGCAGTATGGTCTGGACGTGTCCAAGTGGAACAATTACCGGAAAAGGCAAAGGGGAGAGGCGAGCGTGCAATATGTCCGGTTCCGGCACCACTTTCTGATTCTTGCGACATGGGGCGAACATTCCTTTTTCGCCCAGGAGAAGAATCTGATTCGGGACGTGCGGCGTGTGCCCATCAAAATCGCCGGTTATTCAATCGGCTACCGAACGACCCGATTCGGTCCGCGGGTCACGGTGCGATTGGAGGAATGGCATTTTCAAACGCTGAAAGACCTTTTTCTGGAACAAGCCAAGATCGAAAACGCGACGACACTCGAAACCCAATTGCAAAGTTTTCAATTCGTCTTTTATGCGCCGGTGTGTCGACAGGTATCGCAAATTATTCGCGCCGTGAACCAGCAGCGTAAAATTGCGGGATTGGATTTGGTTGACCCGGCTCGAATCTTCCAGCCGCGACGCAGCCAGAAGATTTTCAAAATCACGGAATGACCCTACTGATAAAAATAACCCAAGGAACGAAGAGATGAATGATTTCCGTGTCCGACCACCACATGATCCAGCACCTCCAACTTCAAAAGCTGTCCGGCACGAATCAAATCACGCGTGACTTTAATGTCGGCTTCCGAAGGGGTGCTATCGCCGCTGGGATGATTGTGCATGACTATTAGGGCATTGGCAGCGGTGACAATAGCCAGACGAAAAATTTCGCGAGGATGAACGAGAATAGTATCCTGGGAACCCATTGAAACCAGTTGATGTCCCTTCACGCGGCGGCGTGTATTCAAAAGCAATACGGCCAGACATTCGCATTCCGGATTAAAATAAGGATTGGTCGCGATGTGAAGTTTCCAATATTCAGCGGCTTTCTCCGGTGTATCGCATTGTTGCAGGTCGTTGGGCAAAGGACATTCTTTCAAGGAGGGAACTTTGAACTCGTGCGGAGTGGAAGGAAACTCGAACGGCTTGATCAGATGCTCCAAACCAGGCAAAACCGCAGTCGTATTCAGTTTCTCTGTGCTCGATTGTTCGGTTCGGTTCAGGAGCCCCGATTCTGAGAATTGTAATGTAGTTTTCATGGTCTTTTTTTTGTGCCCTGCTCGTTCGGTTTCGGTCTTTCGCCCTTCACGCAAAAAGACCGCGGAGCATGGCGGCCAGCGGGAGTAGTCTTCAGAGGGCACCGCGTCCGGCCCCATGCGGAGTCGGTCTAGTGCAGGGCGAAAGATCGAAATCCGTGGCAGAGAAAAAAGACCTGAGAACTATGGCGCTGTGGATTACGATTTATTGTGGAAGTAACAAGTGACTATGGCATTTAGCTTAATGGGCATGCCGTGGCAGACTGATGCAAGAAGATCCTACGATACTGATAGAAACACTGGCCGAGTTTTTTTCCCTGCCTCTACGGCAAGCCCGGCGTGTGTCTTTGGGATGCTGCAATACTGGCTGACTGGGCGGGCTCAGGAATTCCGAGTCATAGGGAACGCGTCACAGTAGATTTCTCCTTGCCGTTTGGAATCAACATGAAGATTGGGCGTGCGGGTTTTGCGACGTAATGGATGCTCTCAGAGAATGGGATCAGAACCACCGGGAAGCGTTTCTACGTTGGGCTACGGACCCTTGGTGGGACTAATCGCACAATGCCATTATCTGTCACCGGTTACACCAGTTCGGTATGGTATTTTGAGGCAAAGGAAAGTAGAGCGTAGGCCGAAACGAAGCGTCTGGCGTAGTGTAGCCCGCAGCGGAACGACTTGCGTCAAAATAACAGACGGAACGCACCGGCTGCCGCGACGAGCGTGTCTGGAATGGAGCGGAGCGGGGCTTCGCCGTGGGGAAGGAGGGCGGCGGTCGGCCTTCGGAGCGAAATGAAAAACACGTTGGTCGCGGCAAGGAAGAAATTGGTGGGTTTAGTTACTCTGAAACGGAATTAAAGAAGCGTTTTGTTCAGGAGAGGGGCTATTCCCCATCGGTGGAACATATGTTGGTCTCGATCCTATGGTCAAACCTAAGAGAGAAAAGCCTAGACGTTATTTCAACATCGTAATTGAACGCGATCAAACCGGGTATTACGTTGCAAGCGTGCCTGAGCTTTACGGATACCACACTCAGGCTAGGTCACTTGATTCCTTGATGCACCACATCCGAGAGGCAATGTAGGCCGGGGACTCTTCGGAGAAATCCCAAACGATGTTGAATTAAATGCGGGATCGCTCGTTCGGTCTTTTGTCGCAAACACAAACATACCCCAACTGCGCAAGGGGATAATGATGTTTAACCTATTTTGAGATAATGTTCGTTTGGGTTCGCTCTTGTGATATGCTAGTGGGAATGGTTGTATGAACCCGGAAATGCCCAAACCTCATCCCAAAGAAACTGCTTCTCTTGGCGCAGAGGAGCGTGCGCGTGCTTGGCGTGGCATTTTGAAGGCGGGGGTCCACGCGCAACGCCTGGTGCCAGGTGCGGTCTGCGTTGGCGGAACGGCGGCCGCATTATATGCAGAGCATCGTATTTCGCACGACACTGATCATGTTTTGACCACTCTCCGGGATTGCTTTCAGGAAGTGCGGGCCGCCCTCGAATCTCGACCGGAATGGAAAACGGCCAGAGTTAGTCCACCCGTGTTGATCTTGGGTAGTCTCGAAAATGTTGAAGTTGGCTTTCGGCAACTGCGTCGTTCGCATCCGATTGAAACGCAGATGACTCAAACTGAAGCGGGACCTTTGACGGTGCCAACTTTGGATGAGATGATTTGCATGAAGGCGTTTTTGGCGTATGACCGCAATGCGACTCGTGATTATCTCGACTTCGCCGCGCTCTCGGAGTGCGCTTCAGAGGATTTTGTGGTCAATTCGTTGTTGAAACTAGATGAGCGCTATGGCGAGTTACAGACAGCATCCGTGGGATTGGAAACGGCCAAGAGACTGTGTGCGGCGGCTCCCTACGATCTGAATGAACTGGAATTGACTCGTTACAAAGGTTTGAAGGAGAAATGGACACGCTGGGAAACTACGCGCGAGCTCTGCCAGAAGTTTGGCGCGCTCTTGGGAGAAGCATTGGTGCTTAAAGGAAAATGATCATGCAACATCGTCATCTCAATTCTTCGGAGTGGTCATTGGCCGCTATCGATTCCGCTTTGGAACGAGGGTCGCTGGCCGACTGGCGCGAACTTTTTGCCGCTGTCGAATACAATCGAGAAATTGCAGGGATGATCCTACAAGTTGCTTCTGCACGCCCACAGGAAGGGGGAGCCATGCTGGCTAAAGCGCTGGTTCACCGGATACGCCATAGATTTGACCAACTATCTGCTCCGGCCGTCTTAGGTTAACTTCCCCAGTCCCGTTTGAGTCTTCTCACCGCTCCGGCAAAACTCAGAAGGGAAATTGCTCTATTCCGATGACCGACTCGCGTTGCTTTGATGATGTTGGAGCGATATTTGGCCGTCATAAGCGGAGAATTTACAGATTAACGGCCTCAGATTTCGTGGGTCGCACCAAATACCTGGCTCCAAATGCTGAAGTTCGGTCTGGTGTTTTGGCACAATAAAAAGTGAAGCGTAGGTCAAAACGGAGCGCCGAGCGCAGTGAAGACCGAAGCGGAACGACTTGTGTCAAAACACCAGACGGAACGCATGGGGGGTGCTGCGACGAGCGCGCATTGAATGGAGCGAAGAGGGCCTCGGCGAAGGGCGCGGGGGTCGGCGACAGGCCCTCGCAGCGAAAGGAAATGCCCGTTGGTCGCAGCGGGGAATAATGGGGTGCCAACAGAATGACGAAGCGTTGGGCGCAGGGTTTTTGCCCAGCGTTCATAGAAGCTTTACGCCCCCCCCCTTTCGGAGTCGCCTTGGGTCTGATAACCTATTTTATCAGACTCAAAGAGGGGAGCAATTTCAGTGGGTTCCAAGGATCACGAACAGCATCACACAAACATTCCAACTGCGGCTGGTGAAGAACGCCTTCTTTCCAAATCTGAGTTCCAACGCCTGACAGACGTTCCGCCAGAGGCCGAATGGTTTGCCAATCTCACCAATGCAAATACGCGACGCGCCTATCGAAACGATGTCGGTTCATTCATGCGCTTTATTGGAATAAAAACGCCGATGGAGTTTCGTTCCGTGCGGCGGGCGCATGTGATCGCGTGGCGTAAAGAATTGGAAAGGAAAAAACTTGCGACTGCCACGGTTCGCCGAAAACTCTCAGCACTGTCAGACCTCTTTAATTATCTGTGTGATAAAAACGCCGTTTTGGATAATCCAACCCACGGGGTTTCTCGTCCGAAGGAAGGAGCGAGCGAAGGAAAAACACCGGCTCTATCAGATTCTCAAGCAGCGACGCTTTTGGAGTCTCCCCCTTCCAATACGCTCAAAGGAAAAAGAGATCGCGCAATTTTGGCAGTGCTTCTTTTTCACGCCGTAAGACGTGCCGAACTCTGCGGACTGCGCGTGAAAGATTACGCCGAACGCAAAGGCGTGAAACATTTTCGCGTGCATGGGAAAGGCGGAAAGATTCGTTACATCCCGGCGCATCCACGCGCCATTCAACTATTGGAGGAATATTTTGATGCCGCCGGGCATCGAGCGGACCTGGAGGGGTGGCTATTCAGACCGGCGACGAAAATTTCTCGTCAATCGACGATGCGACTCAGTGCCGATTCGGTTTATCGAAATGTCGTCATGCATTACTGCAAACGGCTTGGAATTTCCATGGAGCTTTTGGGTCCGCACGCCCTCCGCGCCACGTCGGCAACGAATGCGCTTCAGAATGGATCGGACATCGCGGAAGTTCAGGAGTGGTTGGGGCATTCTAATATTTCGACGACTCGCCTTTACGATAAAAGGAAAATGAAACCGGAAGATTCGCCTACGTTCAGAGTGAAATACTGACGCGTAAAAGCATCGGATCGACTGCCTCCGCATTCCGACAGGCCACAACAAGCGTATCGACCGAAATGCATTTTTTCACCCGGCCCAAATCGCAACCCGACTTTGGAGAGCAAATGAAAAAATGATTCCTGAAATATTTATTGCTCGCTATCAGAGCATTTTTTGATAGAAACCCTAATCCCGCTGGGAAAAATAAGTTAAGATTCGGCTTTGGAGCGACCCCGAATCAACGAGGGCAATCGATGACCAGGAAACTTGCATCAACATGTCAGGAAGGAGGCGAACCATGAGCCGACTTCCATTCAACACTTTTTTCCAATCCGCCACGGACAACACGCCCTATGACTACCAATCCCGTTTGGCGGGGAATGATTCTGGCACGGCCTGCCGTTCTCAACTGATCAACATCCCAACGGGTCTTGGCAAAACCGCGGCGGTCGTGCTCGCATGGCTTTGGAATCGTGTTCAACTTCAAAATCCAAAGTGGCCGCGCCGCCTCGTTTATTGTCTGCCGATGCGGACGCTCGTTGAGCAAACGCAGGAGGAAGTTCAAAAATGGCTCAAAGCTCACGATCTGGAATGGGACGGAAAACCGGAAAACCGCAGAGGCAAAGTCGGCGTTCACATTTTGATGGGCGGTGAGGACAGCGGCGAATGGGATATTTACCCCGAAGAAAACGCCATCCTCATCGGCACCCAGGACATGCTTCTCTCACGCGCTCTCAATCGCGGCTACGGCATGAGCCGCTACCGCTGGCCAATGCACTTCGGCCTGCTGAATAACGATGCGCTGTGGGTGATGGACGAGACGCAGTTGATGGGTGTGGGCGTGGAAACGAGTGCGCAACTCGATGGCTTCCGCAGCCGCGAAGAATGGCGACTGCACGGCACTTGTCCGACTTGGTGGATGAGCGCCACGTTGGAGCAGACGCGACTTGCGACCGTGGATCATCCTGCTCCGAGCGGCGGCTGGCCTTGCTTGTCGCTCAGCGAAACGGAACGCACTTCCGGCAGGGCGCACGATCTCTACGAGGCGAAAAAGGAAGTCCAGCCGTGCCCGGTCACGCTTACGTCTGAAAACAAAGGGAACTATTCCAAAGACCTCGCCGCGCTGATTAAAGCCCGCCATCATGATGGGTCTCTCACGCTTGTTGTCGTGAACCGCGTCATTCGCGCTCGTGAGATTTTCGAAGCCCTCACAGGTGGAAAGAAGCCCTCGGTTGATGCCTCGCGCGTCGCATTGATTCACTCGCGCTTTCGCCAAATGGATCGCGCGCGGCACACCGAGCTTTTGTTCGGCACTGGTGATCGCATCGTCATTGCGACGCAAGCCGTCGAAGCGGGTGTGGATGTTTCCGCACGATTGCTCATAACGGAACTCGCGCCGTGGTCATCGCTCGTGCAGCGCATCGGGCGCTGCAATCGCCAGGCGAAGATTCCCGATGCACAAGTCCTGTGGGTGGACGTGCAGCCAAAGGACGACAAAGACGAACTCCTTCTTCCATATACAAAGAGCGAGTTGGATCAGTCCCGTGCCGCGATCACCAAAGTTGCTGATGCCAGTCCGCGCATTCTCGGCGGGATCATTGTTCCCGAAATGCCCGTTGTTCGCCCCGTCATTCGTCGTCGCGATTTGGTGGACCTTTTCGATACGACACCAGACCTCTGCGGACAGGATCTCGATGTCTCCCGCTACATCCGCGACGGCGAAGACAGCGACGTGCAATTCTTCTGGCGGAACTTTCAGGGCGAAAATCCTTCACCGGACGAGAAACCTCCGCAGAGGGAAGAACTCTGCCGGGTTTCCATCGGCGACGCTGCGAAGTTTTTGAAAAAGGCGGACGCGTGGAGTTGGAATCCGCTGGATCGAAAATGGGAGTCCGTGAAAAAGCCAAGACCCGGTGCCGTCTATCTTTTGAATATAACAGCGGGCGGCTATCACGACGATCTCGGCTGGACTGGCGACGCAAAGCACAAGCCAACTCCCCATCCAGCCGCCAACGGTGTTCCCGAGAGCTACGACGCGGATCAGAAAACATACATCGGCTCGTGGCAGACTATCGCCGAGCACACAAAGCTCGTAGT
>Ga0163151_10008547_pt1 | contig 11507 bp, 6 predicted proteins | sample OliLakLV19MP5IB2_FD_145596 | JGI IMG/M metagenome (GOLD analysis project Ga0163151, IMG submission 145596) | Freshwater microbial mat bacterial communities from Lake Vanda, McMurdo Dry Valleys, Antarctica - Oligotrophic Lake LV.19.MP5.IB-2 | ecosystem: Environmental > Aquatic > Freshwater > Lake...
TATCCTGAAAACTTTCTCCATTCAGGTAACGCCTGTCAATCACGAGCATATCGATCCCTACAAGCACTATCAGCGAGATGGCAACAACTTTGCCTGTGACTTTGCTTTTTGCATACAGCCAAATAAACCCTGCAGCAAATAGAATAAAAAAGAAGCTGCGCATAGCATCGGATTTCACAATGGCTCCGCGGGCGATCTCTACAGAAGGGAGCACATTGTCCAGGTATGACCCAATCTGCTGTTCGTTAGCTTCCGGGTTGCTTTGCTTAATTTGCCCGATGAGCTGGTCGCGTTCCCCTGGAGCAGTAAGATCTGTAAATATTCCCGGAGCAAACCAGCATAAAAGAGCGATACCGCCTGTAAGAATAAAAGAGGCGATCAATACTTTTTGTCCGCTCAACACCTGTTTGAATGGAAGTTGAATATTGTCTTTTAAGAAATTTTTATTTTTCAGAATAGCATCAATAGCCAAAATTCCAAGTATTGGAATGCAGAGTTCGGCAATGACCAGGATCATAGCCACCGCGCGGAATTTATTATAAGCTGGAAAATGCTCCAGCATAAAATTGCTCAGTCCGAATGGATCGTTCCTGCCCCAGGAAAGCCATATTGAGAGTATGGTTGACAGCACCAGCGCCCATTTGAGGGGGCCTTTTACAATAAATAATCCAAGTATAAACAGGAACATAATTATAGAACCCACATACACAGGCCCCATTGTAAATGGCTGATCGCCAAAATATTGGTACATCTGGGATACGGCCTCGCGTTTTTCCGGATCAACTTTTGCCAAAGCCGGATTAGCAGGCCCGAACTGTGAAGAACTTCCTCCTTTGAAATTTGGAATGAGAAGTGTAAATGTTTCACCTATTCCATAGCTCCAGGCTGTTGCGTAATCTTTATCGAGACCGGATGTTATATTACTTTCATTCTTTGACCTATCCGGATTGATGGTGAGCTCTGTTCCTCCCCGAATGGTATACTGGCTGTAATCGGCTGTAGCCCATAAGCTGGTGATGTTGACACCGAGTGCGATGATGGCTGCAATGCCAATTACGGCAGATTGCTTGACATAAGCAGGTAGATTTTTTTCTTTTATAGCATTGTATAACTCCGACAGAATATAAAATAAAACCAGGAATCCCAGGTAATATGTTATCTGCGGATGGTTAGAAAATATTTCCATGGTAAGAAATAAGGCGGTAATGGCTCCGCCTGCGAGCAATTTACCCCGATACGTAAGAATAATTCCGGCTAAAACGGGGGCCATGTATGCAATAGCTCCCATTTTAGAATTATGGCCGGTATCTATGCAAATGAAAAAATAAGAAGACAATCCAAATCCCAGTGCTCCTGCTATTGAAAGCCAGGGATCTACCCGCAGCACTTGCAGCAAAAAATAAAAACCCAGGCAGCAAAGAAAAATATAACGGATTGGATGTGGGAGGAACAAAGAAAAAGCTTTTTGCAGATATTCCAGTTTGTGGGCAACATAATATGTAGATATCTGGTAAGCAGGCATTCCGCTGAAAAGCGCATCGGCCCAGTAGGCTTCTTCTCCGTTCTGCTCACGGAAATCACTCAGCGCTTTTGAAACCCCTCTTGCCCGCATGATATCTTCCTGAAAGATCTCCTTGTTTCCAAAGATAATGGGTGAAAAATAGGCCGCAGTAATTAACAGGAATATTCCTGCTGCTATAAAATGCGGGGCAAGGGATTTGAAGGATATTTTTTGAGACATGGTTTAGGATAAAATTATCTCCGAAAATAGGTAAAAGTTTGGGATTGGAATTCCGTCTTCAAGACCTGACAGGTTTTGAAGACCTGTCAGGTCATAATCCCCTAGGTTCTGTATTTAATTTTCGGACCTTGGGTTTATATAACATCGTGTAGGATAGTGATCCGATAATTTTTCCGGAAGTACTTCAAAACCGGAGGATGAGAGGCTGTTCTTGGAATAGAAGATATAATCGATCCGATAAGATGGGAAAGCTCCCAGATACGTGCTGCCAATGCCGCTTCCGCTTTCCATGAACGCATCCTGCAGTTTTTCTGAAAATGAATGATAGGTGTAGGAAAAGGGAGTGTCATTAAAGTCACCACAGACAATAACCGGGTATTGGCAAGTGGCTATGTGCTCAAGTACCTTAGACGTTTGCTCTTCCCGCCTTATAAATGCCCGTTTTAACCTTCGTAAAATATTTTTTGATGCTATTTCTATATCTTCTGCATCCAGTGTATCGTTCTGCTCTTTTCCGCCAGAGGACGGATCCCAGGTTTTTCGGGACAAGGCATCAATGAATTTATAATCGGCATATCCAAAATGAATGGATTGGAAATGAACGTTGTACACGCGGACTGTGTCAGTATTGATTTTTAGATCAGAATAAATGCAGATGTTATTGCTCCGGGTCTTGAACGTGATCTTGCCTTTGTTTACGATCGGATATTTGCTGAATGTTGCAATGCCGTAATGATCTTTTTTTCTTCTCGATAGAGTATATTCCACGTGATGATCCTTCGAGCCTGTAATGTGAATGAGCGTATCCAAGGTGTTAAAATTCCCGCTATCGCCATGAAAAAATTCTTGCAGGCAGAGGATGCCGGGAGTTTCAGTTTCAATAAGTGAAAAAATATTTTTGCGGGTATCTTTGTTGTGCGTCCAGTTATATAGGTCGAAAAGCCGTACGTTATAGGACAGCACTTTAACTTCTTGATTTGCCTTACTGCTATTGCTTCCGAAGTGAAACAGGTTTTTCATATTCATCCAGCCAATAAGAATGCATGCAAGAGATAGCCAGTACAATTTATTCCAGCGTATGATCCACCAGATGAGAAAAATGAGATTGGCTAGCAGGAGATATGGGTAAGCCAAACCAAAGAAAGCAAAGAACCAGAAGTGTTTAGGATTGACATAAGGGGAAAGATAAGAGAGCAGTAAAGAGATCAGCAGTACGAAATATATTATCCGAATGAGAATGGAAGCTATGTATTTTAATTTTTTCACAAACGGAAATATTGGCAGAGCCGATCAGGCTAATTCTCCTTGCTTGCTTTAAACAGATAATCTTTTTCTTCCTTCGTTAAGCTCTCGTATCCTGCTTTGGAGATCTTATCCAAGATAGCATCTATTTTTTGCTGTTTCGCTTTTTGGTTTGAATTGTAATCCTCATTACTGGGTTTTCTGCGATAAGTGACCTTTATTTTGGAATTCCCGGAGAACAGAGAAACAACCCAATTCAGGAACGACACTACCGGTGTTGTCAGGTCTCTGCCTTTTTTATGCTGCATCATAAATAAAAGTCCGAACAGTGCACCTCCTATATGCGCTATTTTACCTCCTGTATTTTGTGAGATGTCTAAAATGCTGGTAAGTATAAAGGATGCCAGTGCCAGGTATTTAAGTTTAACTCCTCCTAAGAACATCAGGTGAATCATATAATCGGGAACAAGTACGGCAATAGCAATGACTACAGCCATCACACCCGCTGAGGCGCCAAGTAAAAACGTATAGTGAAATTGCATTGGAAAGACCCATGCAGTAAGTAAAAAAAGAAGCCCACCGCTGATCCCTCCCAAAATATACACTCCAATAAGGCGCTTGCTTCCAACATATTCCACAAAGATCTTCCCCAGCCAGTAGAGCCAGAGCATATTAAAAAGAATATGCAGCAGTCCTTCGTGTAGGAACATGTACGTGATAATAGCCCAGGCATGGGTGATGGCAAGGGACACATTGCCGGGAAGCGCAAGCCAATAAATAAGTGATGCGCCATTACCGGAGAACTTGATCAATTCACCCAGAACATTGACCAGCAGATATACGATAACATTGATAAGGATAATGCGCATTAACCCATTGCCGCTCCGGGTGAATACATTTTTCAGATCGTCTGTAAATGACATAAAGTAAATTCTCTTCAAAGTTAATTGATTTTATGCGACATTTGTGGAGTTTATGAATTGAAATCTTATCCCATGTTAGACTTTAAAAAATTTACTCTTGATAACGGATTGCGTGTTATTTATCACGAAGACCGCTCTACACCGCTTGTGTGCATGAACATCCTGTACGATGTAGGAGCGCGCGATGAAGATGCTGACCGCACAGGCTTTGCGCATTTGTTTGAGCACCTGATGTTTGGAGGAAGTGTACATATTCCAAGCTATGATGAACCTTTACAACGAGTAGGAGGAGAGAACAATGCATTTACTTCGAACGATATAACCAATTATTATCTTACCGTTCCAACAGCCAATCTGGAAACAGCCTTCTGGCTGGAAAGCGACCGCATGTTATCGCTTGCTTTTTCCGAAAAAAGCTTTGAAGTTCAGCGGAATGTGGTGATAGAGGAATTCAAACAGCGATACCTGAACCAGCCCTATGGCGATATCTGGCTGCTGATCCGCCCGATGGTGTATAAAACACACCCGTATTTGTGGGATACTATCGGCAAAGAGATATCTCACATTGCTGAAGCGAAAATGGAGGATGTGAAAGCGTTCTTCAAAAAATTCTATTGCCCGAATAATGCGATCATGGTGCTGGCAGGCAATGCTTCCCTGGAGCAGGTGCAGCACCTTTCTGAAAAATGGTTTGGCCCGATACCGAAGGGACCGGATAATAAACGTAATCTTCCTGTGGAGCCGGAACAGAAAGAGTTTAGATCACTTACTGTGGAGCGTGATGTGCCTTTCAATTCCATTTACAAGACCTATCACATGTGTTCCCGCAAGGACAAAGAGTTCTATACGGTGGACCTTTTATCCGATATTCTTTCCGATGGAAATTCATCGCGGTTGTACAATGAGCTGGTGATGAATAAAAAAATGTTCTCGGAATTAAATGCGTATGCGGATGATAGCATGGACAAAGGAATGTTTGTGGTAAGCGGAAAAGTTCAGAACGGAATATCGCTTGAAGCTGCTGAACAAGCCATTGAGACAGAGTTGGAGAAATTGAAAAATGAAAAAGTGGAGGAAAAGGAATTGAAGAAGGTTCAGAACAAGGTAGAAGCAACTCTTGAGTTCTCTGAAATGAACATCATGAACAAGGCACTGAACTTTGCTGTTGCAGAATTGCTGGGAGATGCTAATAGTGTAAATAAAGAATCAGAAAAATACCTGGCTGTTACCACAGAACAGGTGAAAGAACAGGCCAATAAGATTTTCAGAAAAGAAAATTGCTCCACGTTATATTATTTAGCTAAAAAATAGTTTTATTATGAGCATGATCATCGATAGGAAAATCAGTCCGCAGATAAATGATATTACGAAAGCGGAAATTATCCGTGCTTCGGAAACAAAACTAAAGAATGGAATTCCTGTTTATTACATCAATGCGGGAACGCAGGATCTTGTGAAGATAGAATTGCTGTTTCCGGCCGGTATGTGGCAGCAATCGTCTCCGTTAGTAGGATCAGCCGCAAGTGCTATGCTGCAGCAGGGAACATCTAAAAAATCCTCTAAGGAAATTGCAGAAATGGTAGATTATTACGGAGCGTTCCTGGATACAAGCATCACCCAGGATTTTGCTACGGTTGGGATATACTCGCTAAACAAACATTTGGCAAGCGTACTCCCTGTGGTTGAGGAGCTCATCAGCGATTCGGTATTTTCTCAGAATGAGTGGGATGTTTATCTTGGAAATAAAAAGCAATCTTTTATCGTTAACAACCAGAAGATGAGTTTTGTTTCTCAAAAAAAATTCTCAGAGCTGTTGTTTGGCAATAATCATCCTTACGGACATAATGTTTCCGAGAAAGATTACGAGCAATTAAAAAAGGAGGAAGCCTACGGTTTTTATAAAAGAGCATATACTTCAACAGATACGGTCATCGTGGCTTCGGGGAATGTTACGGATGTTACGTTAAAGCTGATAGAAAAACATTTTGGCGGCCTCACCCCCACCCTCTCCAAAGGAGAGGGAGCTCCTTTGCCTTCGGTAAGTGGGGTTAAAGGAGGAGTCCACTACATCGAAAAAAAAGATGCGCTCCAATCCGCCATTCGCATGGGTAAAATGCTTTTTACCAAATCTCATCCCGATTATCATGCAATGCTGGTTTTGAATACAATTTTCGGGGGATATTTCGGCTCGCGTTTAATGGCTAATATTCGGGAAGATAAAGGCTATACGTATGGCATAGGTTCGGGAATGGTGTCGTTCAGCCATGGCGGATACTTTACTATTTCTACCGAAGTAGGAACAGAGGTTACGAAGGATGCAGTAAAAGAAATTTATTTTGAATTAAATAAGCTTCAGACAGAAAAAGTTTCTGATAGTGAGCTTTCGTTAGTTCGTAATTATATGCTTGGAACTTTCCTGCGCAGCATCGATGGCCCTTTTGCCCTGGCTGATCGCTTCAAAGGAATTCATTTCAGCGGATTGGATTATGATTATTATGAGCGTTACGTAGAAACTATTCATACCATAAGTCCTGAAAGACTCATGGAGCTTGCTAATAAATACTGGAAGAAGGAAGAGGTGATTGAATTGGTGGTGGGGAAGAAGTGATTAGGCTCAATCCGGAGCCTGTCCCCCTCTTGAGGGGGTTGGGGGAGGGGCTGTTTCGAGCTCCTCGATTTTATCCCAGATGTTTTGTCTTACCTGATTAATATTTTTTAATTCATTTGGCCGGCACGTAAAGCATATTTCCATAAACACGCTTCGGCTTTGGTCATTGTATATCTTAATGTGCTTGCCTTTCCTTTGAGGTTTTTGTTGTAGAGAAGATGATTGTCCTTTGTAGCTTGCATGATTCAAACTTATGACAAAACACCTCCCCCTACCCCCTCCAGCGGGGGACAAATAGCCAACACCATCACCTTATTAGATTTCTTGCAAAGCAGTGAGGCCCTCAAACTCAAACCCCTTCTCCGAAAAATGCTCCAGGAATTTCGGAAGCGTGTACATTAAATTCTTTTTTGCTTTGAGGCTATCGTGAAAAACAATGATGGAACCTGCACGGGTTTTAGATAAGACATTCTTCAGGCATTTTTCTTCAGAGATAGTTTGATCAAAATCCCCGCTGAGAACATCCCACATGATTACGGAGTATTGAGACTTGAGACTTGAGTATTGAGATTGCTTCATTCTGCCGTAGGGAGGCCTAAAAAATGGATAATGGATAATGGATAATGGCTGATGGAAATTACCTGGGATTATTTTACATTGATTAACATTTTCTAAATATTCTTTGGTTTTTGTTCTCCAGCCGTTTAGATGGTTGTACGTGTGATTTCCAATAGAATGTCCTTCGGAAATCAGCTGCTGAAAAATTTCGGGATGCTTGTTGATGTTTTCCCCTATACAGAAAAAAGTCGCTTTTGCATTGTATTTTTTCAGCTGAGAAAGTACCCAGGGGGTTACTTCGGGAATCGGCCCGTCATCAAAGGTTAGAAAAAGCTCTTTCTTTTTAGTGGGAACACGCCAAATTGCTGATGGGTATATTTTCCGCATCAGAAATGTAGGGCGAACTAAATACATCAGGAAAAATGGTTGATGGTTGATGTAAGATGATCAATGGAATTTACATTATCCATTAACCATCATACATTATCCATTGTACTTTTATCTCTGCATCGGCATTCCCTGCTGTTGAGGCATAGGAGGCGCTACAAAAGATTCATATTTTTTGAATCTGCTTTCAAAGTCTTTCGCAAGGGCATCAGCTTCAAAACGCGTAGCATCCGAGATCATCTGTTGCATCATCTCAATACGATCATCCAGGTACGGCTGCATAGCGCTTGGCTCCTTCTTGCGGACAGAAAGTGCATAGTCAGTATCTCTTTCCAGGATATCGAAGAATCTTCTAGAAAGAGTTATTGCTTCTTCCTTTCCTCCGGCCATGTACAGGGCCTGTGCCATGTAATATGTATATGCGATAGGATCATAATAGTAAGGAACGTTTTTCTCCGGCAGAGATTCAAGCTCTTTTCTCAGAACTTTCAGTGCTGCGTCTTTCTTTCCTTCCTGGATGAGCGACATAGCCAGGGTTCTCATCTGCATACGCATTGTGAGGGCCATACGCATATTGTTCTCATCCATCCAGACATCCTCCCCTTTATCCAGTCCTCCCCATTTCACTTTGTTCATGAGATTATCATACATGATCTCCGTAGAAACACGAGGTTGTCCGTTTTGAGCTCCATAAGGAACCAGGCGGTAAGCGAGGCCTTCTATCTGAAAGTTTTTCTCTAACCCAACAAAGGCATCCGGTCCAACAGTCACCGCAAAATACACAGGTCGCGTCCAGTTATTCGCAGCGAGGATATCGAGAATAAGGAGATCATTTTTCATGATGTATCCTTTCTTGCCCATATCCCAATCTATAAAAGGTTGTATCCTCGGTTTTTTATTTGTAGCAGCAGTTATTTTTGCCAACGCGGTATCCGTTATCGTCACCTCTTTAGTTGCAGGGTTATCAAGATCAAGCTTAACAGTTTTCATGAAATTTGCCGAGTCCACCGGTAAACGGAACTTGGTTGTAGGCAAATAATTGATCGGTGCATGTCCCCATGGAGTTTTTGTACGAGGGTCATCGCTGCCTATGAAGGCTACCATTTCTTTCAAGTCCATGAATTTATCTTTCACCTCATCCCGCTGACGAATAGGTACAAAATCACGATTTCCCTGAGCGTATTTACTTTGATCCAGCGTCAAAGGAATAGGATCTGAATCATACATTTTGGTTCTCAGCTGATCAATGTACCAATCTGTATTAGCAAGAGATAAATTAATAACACGAACATCTGTGCGTATTCCTTCCACTTCTTGCACGTACCAAAGGGGGAACGTATCGTTATCACCATTGGTAAATAGAATTGCATTGGGAGCGCATGAGTTTAGATAGGCTGCAGCAAAATCCAGACAGGTGTACCGGTTAGAGCGATCGTGATCATCCCATCCTTCTTTAGCCATAATACCCGGAACTGCTAAAAGACAAACTGCAGTTGTAAGTGCAGTACGCAGTTTTTCATTCGACATTTTTTTGCTGAGGAATTCAGAAATAGCGGCCACGCCCATTCCTATCCATATTGCAAACGCGTAGAAAGAAGCGGTATACGCATAATCCCGTTCGCGGGGCTGGTAGGGATATTGATTCAGGTACAATACAATTGCGATGCCCGTAATGACAAACATAAGCATCACCATAAACCAGCTATCCTTGTCACGTCTGAATTGAAACATCAATCCGATCAAACCAAGTATAAGAGGAAGACAGAAAAACTTATTATTCGCTTTGCTTTGTGTTACACTTTCAGGCAGGTTATCCTGAGGACCCAGGCGCATTTCATCCAGAAATGGTATTCCGCTGATCCAATTTCCTTCTATACGGCTTGCGTATTCTATGCCGTGGCCTTGGATATCATTCTGGCGCCCAGCAAAATTCCACATAAAATAACGCAAATACATATGCACCATCTGATATTTCCAGAAGTAGGCAATGTTTTCTCCAAGTGTAGGATGGATCAAGGTTTCTGGCTCACCCGTGTTTGGGTTCATCACTTTAATAGGTGTGCCTTTTATGTCCGCCCAGGAATTGTAAGGACGTTCATGGTTTGATTGCTGGCTCCACATACGTTGAAAAAACCTGCAGAAGCGTTTATCGTAATTAGGGGTCGCATCTTTTCGGTCATCGGCAATAATGTATTTTCCATCCTTGTCGCTACGCACATAGATCGGATCTCCATCCACATAATGAGGAGTTGGATCATCGGAAGCAACGCTTAACATAGGTTCGGAAGCCGGATCATCATCATTCCCGTAATAAAGAGGGGCATTGTAATCCTGTCCGTACAAGACCGGCCAGTCACCGTATTGTTCGCGTTTCAGGTAGGAAAGCAGACTGATGGCGTTCTCTGGATTATTTTCGTCAATAGGAGGGTTTGCCTGAGAGCGAATGACAATGATGCAAAATGAAGAATATCCAATGAGAAGTGCAGTAAAGCACAGGAGTGCAGTGTTCCATAATACGTACTTCTTTTTAATCGTATATCTTAATCCCCATACAAGGCCTCCGATAAGCGCTATAAAATAAAATATAGTTCCGGAATTGAAAGGCATGCCCAGGGAATTGACAAAGAACAATTCAAACTTTCCGGAGAGAGCAACTACTCCCGGAATTACAATGCTTTGAACAAATCCAAGAATTATAAGAGAAATAATTCCGGCAAGAATAAATCCATTGCGTGTTACCTTGTATTTTTTGAAATAATACACAAATACAAACAGTGGAATTACAAGGATACCCAGTAAGTGGACTCCGATCGCAAGACCCAATAAAAAGAAGATTAAAACGATCCATCTGTCTGCGTGGGGCTCATCCGAAATTTGTTCCCATTTGAGAACTGCCCAAAACATAGCAGCAGTAAAAAAAGAAGACATGGCATATACTTCGCCTTCCACTGCCGAGAACCAAAAGGATTCAGAAAATGTGTAAGCCAGCGCTCCCACCAAACCACTTCCGAGAATGGTGTACATTTTTCCTTCGGTGAGTGCTGCACTGCCTTGTAAAGCGATTTTTTTGGTGAAATAAGTTATGGTCCAGAATAAAAAGAGAATGGTGCCTGCGCTGCAAAGCCCGGATAGTGCATTGATCATCATCGCTACTTTGGTGGTATCACCAAAAGCAAAGAGGGAAAATATCCTGCCGATCATCATAAAAAACGGTGCTCCGGGAGGGTGTCCCACTTCTAATTTATAGGAGCAGGCAATATACTCACCGCAATCCCAAAAACTAGCGGTGGGCTCAATGGTTAAAAGATAAACTGCGGCTGAAATGATAAAGACGGACCAGCCAATGATGTTGTTAAGCTTTTGATATTTTTGCTCCACAGGGTAAGAATTTTAGAATTTAATATTAAGAGCAGGCTTGATTTATTCCCAGCGTCCTAAAATCTGAATTTTTGATAATTTGTTGGCGAATGTATGAAATATTTTTCCCCTTTAAATTACCTTAACAAACTTTAACCCAACTTTTTGCCCTTGTGCAAAATTCGCAGTTTGATTGCAAATTTGAGTTTAACCTAGATTTTGCAGTTCAAAAAGAATATAGATCAGAAATCTGACGCAAATCCAGACGGTACTGTCGGGATTTGGTCAGGGTTAACCCAGACATTGAAAATGCAAGATATTCTTTCATCAAAAATAAAGGATAAATATTTCATTTTCAATCGTCTGCTCTGACGGAGTCTGACACTCATCAGAGTCGTCAGACCCAGTGGGCAAAAAGTTCAATTGAACTTTTTGGGTTTAACATACGGGATTATTTCTATTTTTGCGTCCCTGTTAAATAAGGTTGTGGCTGTTAAACATCAAACTTTAAACGCCAAACTTAAACTTTCAGTGGCCCGTGGTGTAATTGGCAACACGTCTCATTTTGGTTGAGAAGAGTCTAGGTTCGAGACCTAGCGGGCCAACAAAAATCCCTTACCTATAATGTAAGGGATTTTTTTTGTTTTTAACCCAAATTTTTCAATTGAAAAATTTGCGCTATGCGAAGACG
>Ga0163151_10008551_pt1 | contig 11501 bp, 10 predicted proteins | sample OliLakLV19MP5IB2_FD_145596 | JGI IMG/M metagenome (GOLD analysis project Ga0163151, IMG submission 145596) | Freshwater microbial mat bacterial communities from Lake Vanda, McMurdo Dry Valleys, Antarctica - Oligotrophic Lake LV.19.MP5.IB-2 | ecosystem: Environmental > Aquatic > Freshwater >...
GCGCGGCTCTGTGTGCAACTCAAGCATGCCGCCCCAGTTGGGGTCCCACTCGGAATTCAGGTAAAGGATGAGATTGAGCCGCCGCTGCCAGCCGTTCTCTGGATGGTGGTTGAAGTCAACGTGAGGATCGAGATCTTGGCCATGGCGGTTGTCGTGGGTGCCTCCGCCCAAGTACGACGGGTCGTAAAGCAAGTCCGGAATGCCAGTGCTCGCGGACAACCACGCCAAGAACCCTTCACTGCTAACCAGTTCGTCCAGCGCCACATAAGCGGCCCCCAGCTCACGGACTCGCTCAAATGTCGATTTGCCGCCGAGTTCGCCATCCTCATTGCGGGCGTTGCCGCGCTCAAACGGCGGGAACTGGGCCAGCAAATCGCTGCAAAAAGCGGGTGCAAAAAAATCGTCGACGACAAAGTGGCGAAACGGCCGACGGCGCTCAAACTGCTCGCGTAACAAGCCGGCGGAAGGAAGCGCTTGGGCATCAATCGAGGACATTTAACAGAAGGTGGTGAGTCCAGCAGCCGACACCATACGCGCTAGTGCCAATCCGTCCCACCCCCTCGCTGGGACTGAGCGGAGACTAAATGGTGGCCCGCAGCTGCCCCAAATCACTATCGCGAATCGCACGACGCACCTCCAGCATGTTGGAAGGATGCATGCTGAATTCAGTCAAACCCAAGGTCAGCAGCATGCGTGTGTGCTCGGCGCTGCCGGCCAGCTCGCCACAGACGGCAATGCGCTTGCCGGCGGCTTTGCAGGTGGCGATGACATCGCGCAACACTCGTTGCACGGCGGGATGGTTGGGCGTGCACAGCGGGCCCAAGGCATCGTTGCCGCGATCAATCGCCAACAGGTACTGGATCAGGTCGTTGGTTCCCACCGAGCAGAAATCCACTTGCGGCAGGATGGTGTCGATGGCGAGTGCGGCCGCCGGTACTTCGATCATGGCACCCAACTCGACCTGTTCGGCCATTGGATGGCCGGCTTGGCGCACGGAGTCCGCGCAGGCATCGATCAAGGTACGCACGGCAATGATTTCTGACACGGCGGTAATCATCGGCACCAGAATCCGCACCGGGCCATAGCCTGAAGCGCGCAAGATTGCACGCAACTGCGCGCAGAACACGTCTTGGTGCGCCAGGCACAAGCGCACACCGCGCAGACCCAAGGCAGGGTTGGGCTCGCGGGCCAGGGTCAGGCCGCTGCTGTCGGCTTTGTCTGCGCCCAGATCAAGCGTGCGAATGGTGACCGGGCGGCCGCCCATGCCCAGCACCAAGTCCCGGTAAGCAAAAAACTGCTCGTCTTCTGTGGGCAATTCACGCCGCTGCAGGAACAGAAATTCGGTGCGATACAAGCCGACGCCATCGGCACCCAGCGCGTGTGCCTGGGCCACGTCCTCGCGCGATTCGGCATTCGCATACAGGGCGATATCGACGCCGTCTTTGGTTCGGGTGGCCGCTCCGCGCAAGCGTGAGAGCGAACGTCGCTCGCGACTGCCGGCGGCTTGGTGGTTGCGGAAATCCTGCAAATCAGTCGCTGACGGCTCGACGATCACGCGGCCGGTTTGGCCGTCGACGATCAAGGCATCACCGTCATTGATATGCGCCAGCGCCTCGTGCACACCCACCACCAGAGGCAGGTGCAGGCTGCGCGCAAGAATGGCGCTGTGCGACAGCATGCTGCCTTGCGCGGTGATGACGGCGACCACGCCGCCCTCGGCCAACTGCGCCAGTTCCGACGGTGCCACGCTGTCGGTGATCAAAACCTCGCCGGCCATGCCGATCACTTGCGAGGCGGGGTTGCGTTGCAGCGCCGCATACACGCGGCCAATCACGTGGTCGATGTCTTCGCGGCGCGAGCGCATGTAAGGATCGTCGATGCCGTCAAACACCGCCGCCAAACGGTCGCGCTGCATGCGCAAGGCGTGGCCTGCGCTCAAGCGGGCGGTGCGGATCAGTTCGTCCAAGCCATGCAACAGATCAGGATCGTCGAGCAACATGCTGTGCAGGTCGATGAACTCGCCGACCTCGTGAGCGATTGCACCGCGCACACGCTCACGCAGGTCGGAGAGTTCTTTGCGCGCCGCCGCCAAGGCATCACGCATGCGCTCGCGTTCGGCTTCGATTTCCTCGGCTTCGATGCGGCGTTCGTCAATCTCCAGCCGATGCGGCTCGCGAACGCGCGCACGGCCCAGCGCCAGGCCTTTGGCTGCACCAATGCCGGCAAACTCGCGGCGCATCTCAGCCGCCCTCGTCAAAAAAACGCGCGAACAACGCGGCGGCGGCCTCAATGGCGGCGCTTTCGTCTTCGCCCTCGGCGCGGATCAACACCGACATGCCTTGGCCTGCGGCCAGCATCATCACCCCCATGATGCTTTTGCCATTGACCTCACGTCCGCGCGCCACCAAGGTGATTTGCGCGCGAAACGAACCCAGCAATTGAACCAGCTTTGCGGAGGCCCGCGCATGCAGGCCGAGCCGGTTGATTACCTGCAATTCGCGCTCAACCATGCTCCACCACGATGCCCAGACGTGCGCCTTGCGCCGCGCTATCGGCAAGGCCTGCCAAATCGCGGTCGGGATAATTGAGTGCTCGCATCAACATCGGCAAGTTGAGTCCGGCGATGCGCCGCGTCGAGGTGCCTAGCTGGCTCAATCGCTGGGCGAAATTGCTTGGCGTAGCGCCGAACAGGTCGGTGAGGATCAGCACGCCGGCACCCGAATCGACCCGCCGCAAGGCCGCGCTGGCAATCGGCAGCAAGGCATCAAGATCGGTATCGAAGCCGACCTCGACACATTCCACCTTCAGCGGCAGCGGCCCCAGCATGCGCGTGGCCAAGCCGCGCAAGCAGCCGCCGATGCCAGGATGGGTGACCAATAGGATGCCTACGCTCATGCCTCTGAGTGTAGCGCCCGTCGGTTACTGCCGGCGATGGCTGATTTCCCTCGGTTGCTGCAGGCGCCAGCCATGGCCTTTACGCTGAATTTACGCAGGTCGCTGATCCCAACGTCGCTGCTTTACGACCCCCGCCTCGACAGTGATGGCTCGGCTTGCTGCATCGCCAAGCGCAGGCCGCTTGCCTGCTCGGGGTAAAGTCCCCGAGGCATTGACCAAACTCCGCCCCACATCGTTCGCGCACTGCCTTGGATCACCATTCACATGAACGCCGTCGAGATCGAAGCCGCGATATCTGAGCTGGCCGAGCAGCCCTTCGATGCGGGTGAGTTTGCGTTCGCCTTTTTGGCCGCGTTCGGCAACAAAGACACCGCCATCAAACGCCTACGCGCAGGCAACAACAATGCCTCCGATGTGCCAGCTGGCGTGCTGCAACGAAACAACATCCGTATTGCCGTTTGTGCCGTCGGCGCGGTCAGCGACGCGCTCAAGGCGTTGCAGGCAAGCCCCGCCACCAGCAAAGCGAAGGCCAAGTTCATTCTTGCCACCGATGGGCAGACGCGTGAGGCCGAAGAGCAGGCCAGCGGTGAAACCATCGCCTGTGACTGTTCCGACTTCCCCAACCACTTCGGGTTTTTTCTGCCGCTGGCGGGCATCACCACCACCCAGGAGATCTAGCCCGAACTTTTCATGAATTGCGCACGCCCTCGTTCGGCGGCTTCGCCGCTACGCGGGGCTTCCGCCCCGATGTCTCTTGACCGCACAGGGAATTCTCTTCAGTCGGCCGTATGGCCCGATACGCCGCTCCTTCAGAGAATCTCCTGTGCGATCAGAATCCTGCGCGATCATCGGTCGCATTCATGAAAAGGCCGGGCTAGGGCAGACGACTCTTGAGATGCTGTAGCAAATCCATCCGCTCATGCAGGACGCCAATGATCGTTGGTGGCTTTGCTTTGGGATGAAGATAAAACACGAGGTGATGTTCGCAACGGCTGATTCGCAAGGTCGGCTGGCTCTCCAAGATTGGCCGGGAATGTCTCGTATGAGCAGCGATTTCCACAAAACACAGGTCCAGCGATCCCGCATAGACCAAGGATTGGGCTTTGCCTCATTGCTTGAGCGTGTAGCGTGCAATCTCCCGAAGATCGTCTTGCGCGGCCGCGCTCAGTTCACACGGCGGCATTGGTCACTGCGTGCCCTGGTGGGCCGCTTCAAAAATCTGCATCACCGAAACCCCGGCCGCGCTCTCCAGCGCTGCCGCCTTGATACGGGGCTCGAGAAAGGCTTCCAATGCGGTCAAAGCTGCGGTCTCTTCCGGCGTGGTTGTTTGCGGCAGCACCCGCTCCAAGACGTAGTCGCGAATGCTCTTGCCTTGAAAGGCGGCGACCGCCTTCAGACGCTGATGCTGCTCGGGCGAAACTTCAATCGATAGACGCACTGCCGTCACCTTCACTGCCAACGTGGCGCAATCCTCGCAACAAAACAACTAATGTGCAAATGTACACGTGCTTGATTGCGCGCCCTTCCCTCCCTGCTCATCGCGTTCGGATGCAGTGAAATCCATGCCTGACCCCATCACCACCTACAGCGTCCCTTCCGTCTCCATCAGCACGGCACGCACCGGCGCATCGAGCAAAGCCAACGAATTGGGCATGCGCGCCATGCAGGAGCGCGCCTATGCCAAGCGCGGTGAGCCTACCTGCTGATCAAGTCGCCGTCGGCCTCGGGTAAGTCACGGGCGCTGATGTTTATCGCCTTGGACAAGCTCAACCATCAGCACAGTAGGGCGCAATAACCGAAGGGCATTGCGCCGTTTCGGAGCGAAGAACGGCCCGCCATCCGGGACCCATGCGCGGCGAGGGTTCGGCACGCGGTCAGTCTGGTTGCGCATTTCATTCGGCGCTATGCCCGTTGGTTATTGCGCCCTACGGTCCTGCACAATCTCAATCGAACCCGCTTGCAGAATATCTTCCATCGCTTGTTCGGCGCCGCGCAGCTCGATTTGAACATCGAGGATCGCTTCGGGAACTGGGTCAAGCCGAGAGAGTGGTTTCTGCTGCCCTTGCATGTCATTGATGAGGCCGTGCAACGGCTTCGCGATGGCCCGATAACGGATGTGGCTTACGACCCGAAGACGGCGCGCTTGGAGGCCATTTGAAAGTGGACGAAGAAGCAGAGCAGCGGAGCAAGCTCCGCTCTACACCAGCCAAGCACGCACCAGGGTGCTCTTGTAGAGCGGCGCTTGCTCCGCTGCTCTGCACCTAAACTTGCCGCAAACTACAAGTAAATCTCCACGCCCCACCACCCCAAGGCTCCCTTGCATGTCGATCACGCGCTCGTCCGTCCTGCTACTTCTGCTCGCATTCGGAGCACCGTCGGCGGCCGCCGAACGCGTGCAAATCATCCACGCGGGGCAGCTGTTGGATCAACCAGACAAACCCGCGCGCGGGCCGAGTACGCTTTTGATTCGCAATGATCGGGTTGAGTCCGTGCGCGAGGGCTTTGTTGACGCGGCGGCATTTGAACTGCTGCCTGCCGATGTCCAAGTGATTGACCTGCGCGACTACTTCGTGCTGCCGGGTTTGATTGACAGCCACGTTCACCTCACCACTGACAAAGCGGGCGTAGAGGCGCAGTTGTGGGATGTCACCGCGAGTGTGGCCAGCAAGGCTTACGAGGCGGCGGTGAATGCCAAAAAGACGCTGAATGCGGGCTTCACCACGGTGCGCAATCTGGGCGACGGCGATGGTGTGATTCTGGCTCTGCGCGATGCGGTGGCGGCGGGCCAAGTGCCGGGGCCGCGGATTCTGGATGCGGGTGTCTCGATCTCGGTGACTGCTGGCCATATGGATCCGACCTTGGGTTACGCCGAAGGCCTGCATGCGGCGCTCAGCACCCACGATAATCTGTGTGATGGCGTCGAATCCTGCCGGCGCGCGGTGCGCCTGCAAATCGGTCGTGGCGCGGATGTCATCAAGATCGCGACCACCGGCGGCGTCAATAGTCGCATTGGCGCGGGCGTCGGCCAGCAAATGTTCGAAGATGAGGCGCGCGCCATCATCGAGACCGCGCATCTGGCGGGCAAGAAAGTGGCGGTACACGCGCACGGTGGCGATGGCATCAAGGTGGCCCTGCGTGCGGGTGCGGATTCGATCGAGCACGGCACGTTGCTGGACGAGGAAGGCATCGCCTTGTTCAAGAGCAGTGGCGCGTATTACGTGCCGACCCTGTCGATCATCAACGGCTACAACGAGCGCTTGGCGAAGAATCCCGAGGCCTACACCGGCGAGGTGTTGAAGAAGATCCAGTGGCGCATCGGCATCACCGGCAAGTCGCTGGCGCTGGCCGTGCCGCGTGGAGTCAAGATCGCCTTCGGCACCGATGCGGGCGTCAGTCTGCATGGTCGCAATGCGGATGAGTTCGAGCTGATGGTCAAGTTCGGGATGACCGCGCAACAGGCCATCATCGCCGCCACCATGAACGCCGCCGACTTGCTCGGTGTGGCCGATCAGGTGGGCGCGCTGACGCCGGGCAAGCAGGCGGATTTGATCGCGGTAAACGGCAATCCGCTGGAGGATGTGACCGTGCTGAAGGACGTGCAGTGGGTGATGAAGGGTGGGCAAGTCTTCAAATCCACCATCAGCCAGCAGCTGAGCGAGTAAGTCGATCAGCGCATGGATCTGTTCTCTGCTGCTTCTTCTGCCGATCTGCGCCAACGCGCAAACGGTCAGCATTCTGCATAACGCACATATCGTTTCGGGCGAGTCCTCTGGCAAACCCGCTGCCGAAAAACGGGCAAGCGCGATGGCGTGGCGGGAAGGTCGCGTGTTTTCCGAGGTGTTAAAGGGCCGCAGCGATCACCGCTGGCGTATCGAGCACGCGCAAGTGGCCGACATTCCGCGCTTCGCGGCGCTTGGAATCGCCGCCTTGATGCAGCCTACCCACGCGACCTCCGACATGCCTTGGGCTGGCGCACGCGTAGGTGCGGATCGGCTGCGTGGCGCGTACGCGTAATGCAGATGATTGAGGCGGAAGCCGCGTCTTTCTCAATCCGCCAGCGCTGCGCTTAGCTTGGCCTGCAACTCACGGCTGCGTTGGAACAGCGACTGACGGCGGCTGTTGCTGGCCTCGGCCAGCGCTAGGCTGGCGCGGGCGGCGCGGCGATCGCCTTGCAATAGCTGCACATTGGCCAGTTCGAGGATTGTGCTGCACATGCTGCGGCCGCCATCAGGAAACTCGCTGTTGCCAATCGCCAGCGCTTCTTGCAGCAGGCTGTGCGCGCTGTCGTAGTTGGCTTGGCTCACGCTGATGCGGGCGCGCTCGACCAGTACGTCCATCCGCAAGCGCCGGCCGCGCCGCGACTCGGTTTCCAGGTGCGCATCGACGTGATCCAGCAGCGCCAATGCTTGGCTCTGAACTTGCGTGTCGTCGCCGGCGGCGTCCAACGCAATCGCCGCCAGCAAGTGGCGCGCGCGCAAGGTCTGGCTGTGCGGCTCACCAAACAGACTGGTCAACAGCTGCTCGGCCTGCTGCACACTGGCCGTGGCAGCGCTGTATTCGCCCATAGCGCGCTGGGTGCGACCAAGCGCAAACAAGGACATCGCATGGCCCGACGAATCCTCGCCCGCCGAGCCCGCCGACGACGCCAGCGACTGCTGCAAGGTAGTGATCGATTCCTCCCAACGCCCTTGCTCAAACAGCGCATTGGAAAGATTGGCGAGTGCTGTCGATGTCTCGATGTGCTGCTGACCGAGGTGTGCCGTCAGCACGCGTACAACATGGCGAAAACCATGCTCGGCATCGACGTAGCGACCGACGACCAGATCGATCGAAGCCAACGAGTTAGCAATTTCGGCACTAATTCGCGATTCATTACCGTAGCGACGCTCCGCATCCGCCATCACCGTCTTCAGCAAGGCATAAGCGCCATCGCGATCGCCAAGATCGTCAATGACATCACCGAGCATGCGCCGCGAATTGAGGGTGGCGGCGTGGTCCGCGCCCAAGCTGGCGGTGAGTAGATCCACCGCTTCCTGTAACGCGGCGCGCGCAGGCCCGAGCTCACCCAGCGTCCACTTCGAGTAGCCGAATTGATGCAGCGCCCGGCCCAATTGGGTAGCCGAAGCCTGCGGCGCGCGTCGCAGCAAGCCAACCGCTTCGGCCAATTGTTTGCCTGCCTCGTCTTGCGAGTCGGCATAGTCAAGGGTGGTCGCCGATTGAATCAGAGCATTGGCGAGGCCGGCTTCGTCACCGGGAACACGCTTGCGCCAGATGGCCAAGGCCAATTCGTGCTGAGCCTGGGCTGCCTCAAAGCGACTGGTATTCGCGAGTAGCGCGCCAAACCCGCTATGCGCGTCGGCGCGCAGCGTGCTGTCAGCAGGTGCGTGGTCAAGCACAGCCTGCCACTGCGTTTCAGCCTCGGCGTGCTTGTTTTGAGAGGCGAGGGCGATGGCCAGTTGGGTCCGCGCCTGCAACAGTTCGTGATCATTGCCAGGCCGCTTCAGCAAACTGGCAACGGTGCCAGCAAGCACTGGCTCGGCGCGCGCATAGTCGCCGACGTCATTCATCAAGCGCCCAATCAAGCCGGACAGGCGTTGTTTGAGTGCTGGCTGCTCGGCCAATTCAAGATCGGCGCGCGCTGCGCCGCGCGCGAGGATGTCGCGGACGCTGGCGTTGACGTTACCGCCCTGATCGGGTCCGGCCTCTTCAAACAAGCCTATTAGAAAATCCTGGGTGGCTTCGGCGCGAGCGGCGGCCAAGCTGGCGCGTTCGCGTTGAGCATTCAGGAAGAACATTCCGCTGATCAGTAACAGCAGCGAAAATGTCCCGAGCGCACTCGCCAACGCGTGTCGACGCAACCACTTGCCGGCGCGATAGCGCCAGGTCGGCGCTCGCGCAAGGATGGGTCGACCATCCAGATAGCGCTCGAGGTCGGCAGAAAACGCCTCGACCGATGGGTAGCGTTGGGCGGTTTCTTTGCGCAGCGCCTTCAAGATGATGAGCTCAAGATCGCCTCCCAGTTCGCGTCGCAAGCGCTGCTTGTCGACATTGCGCTCGAAGCTCTCGCGGGTGGGGTCGAGGTCGGAGGTGTCGGCTGACAACGACAGTGAGAGCCCTGGCTTGCAAGGTTCCAGGGTCAGGATCGCCTGCTCGACGCTGTGCGCCCGACCGGCACTGCTCACGTATGGCGTGCGCCCGGTCAACATCTCGAAGAACGTCACTCCCAAGGCATACACATCGGTGGTGACCGTGACTGGCTCACCGCGGATTTGCTCGGGTGCGGCGTAGCGAGGCGTCATCGCGCGGTCGCCAAATTGAGTGACCACGGCGTGGTTGGAATGCAGAACTTTGGCGATGCCGAAATCCAGCAGTTTCACCACCCGTTCCGAATTCACCATCACGTTGGATGGTTTCAAGTCGCGATGCACGATCAGTCGCTGGTGGGCATGTGCAACGGCGCGAAGCACCTGCAGGAACAAGCGCACACGGTCGCGTACGTCCAAGCCTTCGGCGTCGCAGTAATGCGTGATCGAGCGGCCGTCGACGTACTCCATCGCAAAAAACGGCCGCCCATCGGCACTGACACCGCCGTCAAACAACGCAGCAATATTCGGGTGTTGCAGGCTGGCGAGAATCTGTCGTTCCTGCAGAAAGCGCGCGCGAAGATCGCTGTCTGCCATACCGGCATGCAGTAGCTTCAGCGCCACTTGCTTGCTGAATTGGCCGTCCTGACGGTCGGCCAGCCACACCGCACCCATGCCACCGCTGCCCAGTAGTCGCAGCAAACGATACGCGCCAATGGTGGTGCCAGCCTGGTCGGGACCGCTGGCCGGTGCCGACTTGCGTGGTGAGAGTGGCGGGTCGGAAATAGGTCCAAGCGCGGTGAGACTGGCGTCTTCGTCGGCGCTGTCGGGATTGGGCGGATCGGCTATCACCGAGAACCTTGACCACGGTCATCAACGCTGCCCAGAGCAGCCAGTCCGATTGTTGCAGATTGTTTCGAACTATCCGAGACGGTGTCGGTCACTCGAGCGCGTGTCTCACTTGACCCTCGCCTTCGATAACCCACTTGCGCGTGGTCAGCGAGGCCAATCCCATCGGTCCGTAAGCGTGCAGTTTGCTGGTCGAGATGCCGATTTCTGCGCCAAGACCCAGTTCACCGCCGTCGTTGAAACGGCTCGATGCATTGACGACTACGGCCGAGGCGTCGACTTCGTTGACGAAGCGGGCGCAGGCCGTGGCGTCGGTACTGCAAATAACTTCAGTGTGGTTGGAACCATAGCGGCGAATATGCGCCAGGGCCGCGTCGAGGTCATCGACCACGCGGATGGCGAGTACCGGCGCCAGGAACTCATAGCCCCAATCCTCATCGCTGGCCTCCGCAATGCTCGGCACGCTGGCGCGAGCGGCGGCGCATCCGCGCAGTTCGACGCCACGCGCCATCAACGCTGCGGCAGCACTGGGAAGCCATGTGAGTGCGATATCGCGGTGCACCAATAGACATTCCAGCGCATTGCAGACGCCGGGCCGTGAGGCTTTGCCGTCGATCAGCAAGCGCTGCGCCATCCCGAGATCTGCGGCGCCATCGACAAACAAGTGGCATACGCCCTTGTAGTGGCGAATCACCGGAATGCGGCTGTTGGCAACGACGTGGCGGATCAGTGCTTCGCCCCCGCGCGGAATGATCACATCGACCAGATCGTCGCGAGTCAGCAATTCCGCCTGTTGGCTGCGGTCAGGATCGTCGAGCACTTGCACGCAGTCGGTGGTAATCCCGCATGCGTGCAGCGCCTGTTCGAGCAATTGAGCAATGGCCAGATTACTCTGTCTCGCTTCACGGCCACCGCGCAACACGCAGGCGTTGCCCGCCTTGAAACACAGGGCCGCGGCTTCCGCTGTCACGTTGGGGCGCGACTCGTAGATCATGGCGACCACGCCGAGGGGGACGGGCTTTTGCCGAAGCTTCAGGCCGTTGCGGTGTCGTGCTGGAACGGCTGAATCGGCGAGTGGGTCGGGCAGGGCGGCGACGGTTGCTAGCGAGCAAGCCAGCGACTCAATGCGGGTCGCATCCAATCGCAGGCGGTCGAGCAGGGCGGGCGAGAGTCCTCCTGCAACCCCCACAGCAAGATCATGCGCATTGGCCTCGACCAATGCATCCGCGTTGTTGCGCAAGGCGCTTGCCATTGCCAACACCGCGCCATTGCGCGCTTCGGCACTCAAGGCGACCAAGCTTGGCAGGCTGGCGCGAGCGGCGCGCAGCCGGGTCAGCAACGACGATTCAGTCATTGGGGCAGGCTCATAACAGCAGGCTCATAACAGCAGGCTCGTAACAGCGGGCTCACAGCAGCGGGCTCACAGCAGCACGAGATCGTCGCGGTGAACGACAGATTCCGACGGGCACTCGCCCAGCAACTCAACGATCTCGCGACTGTGACGGCCCCGAATACGCGCCAGCTCGGTGGCACGGTATTGCACGATGCCCTTGCCAATGGCGCGCCCATCGCAGTGGATTTCGACGGCGTCTCCAACCTCGAACTGACCTTCGCTACTCACTATGCCGCGTGGCAACAGCGAAGCACCAGCGCCTGACAGCGCAGTGCTAGCAC
>Ga0163151_10008553_pt1 | contig 11497 bp, 6 predicted proteins | sample OliLakLV19MP5IB2_FD_145596 | JGI IMG/M metagenome (GOLD analysis project Ga0163151, IMG submission 145596) | Freshwater microbial mat bacterial communities from Lake Vanda, McMurdo Dry Valleys, Antarctica - Oligotrophic Lake LV.19.MP5.IB-2 | ecosystem: Environmental > Aquatic > Freshwater > Lake...
GCCCGAGGAAGCGCTTCTGCTGTCCGCGATAGAGCCAGACAATCGCCGCGAGGTTGTGCATCTGCTCGGGCGAGAAGTCGTAGATCTTGCGCGTGACCTTGCGGTAGACGTTGCGCGCGTCGAGCATCAGCACCTTGTCCTTGCGCTCGGGCGGCTTGGCCCGGTCGAAGTGCCACAACTCGCAGGGGACGGTGCGGGTGTAGAAGAAGTTGGAGCGGATGGAGATCATCACGTCGACGTCGCCCGTCTCGACGATCTTCTGGCGCACCTCCTTCTCGCCGTGCCCGGCGCTCGACGCCTGCGAAGACATGACGAAGCCGGCGCGGCCCTTCGCGCCGAGGTAGCTCCAGAAGTAGGAGATCCAGAGGTAGTTGCCGTTGCCGACCTTCTTCTGCTTGTTCACGCCCGGCAGGCCGAAGGGCAGGCGCGGGTCGCCCTTGATGCGCTCGGCGTCCACCAGGTCCACGTTGAAGGGTGGATTGGCCATCACGAAGTCGCACTTGCCGGCGAGGCTGTGCTCGTCCTGGTAGTAGGTGATGGCCTCGGCGATCTTCCCCTCCAGCCCGTGCACCGCGAGGTTCATCTTGGCGATGCGGATGGTGTCGCGGTTCTTCTCCTGGCCGTAGAAGACGACCTTCTTCGCGGTGTCGCCGCCCTCGTGCTCGATGAAGTGGCTGGACTGCACGAACATGCCGCCGGAGCCGCAGGCCGGGTCGAACACCGTGCCGTGGTCCGGCTCGATGACATTAACAATGGTCTGCACGATCGAGGATGGCGTAAAGAACTCGCCGTTGTCGTGCGCCTTCTGGATCGAGAACTTGGCGAGGAAGTACTCGTAGATGCGGCCGAACACGTCGCCGGTGGCCTGCTTGATCTGCGCGCTATTGAACAGGCGCATCAGGTCTTCGAGCACTTTGGTCTCGAAGATGCCGTAGTCCTTGGGCAGCACGCCAAGCAGCGGCTCAAACTCGGCCTCGATGGCGGTCATCGCGTCGGTGACCAGCCTCGGAAGATCGCCCCCGCTGGTGGCCGCCTGCTGCATGATGAAGTCGTACTGCGCCGTCGCGGGCAGGTAGAGCGAGCGGCGGGCGATGTAGTCGGCCGGCAAGACCTTGCGCTTCGGCATCTTGCCGCTGGCCTGATCGGCCGCAATCTGCTGGTGCGCCGCCTCGAAGCGGTTGGCCGCGTGGCGGAGGAAGATCACGCCCAGCACGGGCATGAAGTAGTCGCTGGAGGTGAGCTTGGAGTTGGCGCGGAGGTTATCCGCCGCCGCCCAAAGGTCGGTTTCGAGCTTCTCGATGTCTTTGAAGGCGCCGCTATTCGTCGCGGAGTCTGCACTGCTACCATCCATCGGCCGACCGTTGGACTTCATTGCCACACCCTTCATTTGCTGCCGCCGGCCGACTTTCGGGGCTCCTCAAACAGCGTTCCTTGTTCGGGGATGGTGATGCCGTTCTGTCCGCAGTAGTCCCGGATCATGATCTCGACCATATTGGCGATTGAGCGGTGTTCCCGCTCAGCCGCAGTTCGCAACGCCTCCTTCAGCCCCGGCTCTATCCGAAAGGTGACAGTGCTCGTTTTACCCGTGGCCATGGCAGCTCCCTCTGTACAGCGTTTGTACTGCGAATATACTGCAAGATGCAGTAATGTCCAGATACGTCCACTAGCAGGCCGTTGAAAAAGGTTGATGATTGATTGATTTGATGCGCTCAGGAACAGCGCGGGGGGCGTGCCGTCGCGGTACGCAGTCTTCAGTGGGTAGCCGCACCTGGCCCGATGAACTCAGCGCCAGTCGTTCCTCGGCCATCGGCGGGCGACTCACGTAGCGGCACAGTCGTTCGAGCTTGGCGCGTTGATGTGGCTCGATGTCGAGGCCGGCGTGCAGTGAGAACCCGCCTGCGCGGGCTGCGCCGCGATGATCGCCCTGCTGACACTCATCCTGCCAGGCAGCCACGGTCTGCAGCGTGAACAGCTTCTGTCCGGCGCGCGGACCCACCGCGATCCGGTAGGTGATCGAGTGGCCGATCAGATCATCCAGCGGACCTTCCGCTACCTGCGTGACCAGCCAGGCGTTCTCCATGTCGCGCTCGATGAGACCGCGCTGTTCAAGCACCCTGCCGATGCGCGCGACGATCCGCTGCATCAGTTCCGCAAGCTCGGTGGCCGTTGGCGCGGGCACACGCCGAAACACCGGCGGTGCGTCTTCGACCGCCAGATACACCCCGGCCTGGTATCCCCCACAGGGGTGACGCCAAGCGGCCGACTTGCAAGTAGGATCCCATGGTTACGGTTTGCAGCGCTTCTGCGGGACCGGCAAACCGGCGCTCTATCGAAGAAGCACAATCTGGGGGTTCCACCGTGTCCGCATCGAAGGATCGAATCCACGCGCTCGTCAGCGATGCCGTTGCCAAGCTTCGGCGGAAGCTTCTGGACCTGACCAATCGCAATCGCCTCCTCAATTTTAAGTTCTCACCCACGTCGAAAAAGTTCGTTCGCGTTATTGACGAAATCCCGAACATCCTTTTTGAGAAGCTGAGGGGTGAGAGTAATTCGAGTCGGCGGCTCTTTTTCGCGGCCCTGCCCGAACCACCGCCTCCGGACAAAGGGGACCAGTCTGAACTCACGCTAACAGACGATGACAGAGCACCTGATCAAACCGTAGTCGCGACCAGGAAGCCACGCTTTGATTGGCGGAATCGCGTTGACCTTCCCACTTGGGCCACTGTTAACGGCATCAATCCATCCTTTGAGCTTGCCGCCGCGTCCAGTGGGGCGCGCCGCCACGAAGACAACCAAATTCAGACGCTACTCCTGCCGGATAGCATGGAGAAAAAGCTCTCAGCCATTCGTGAGGATTCGCGACTGGCAAACGAAGAGATGGGGATCAGCACACTGTTCGCTGCCTTCTGTTTTCTCGAATGGTACGAAGCGGAAACCAGCGACGTTGCGTTCTTTGCGCCGCTGCTCTTACTGCCCGTTCAGATTGACCGGGACTTGAAAGACCATCGCTATCGCTACTTTATCTCCGGAAACGATGGCGCAGAACCGACCTACAACGTCTCGCTAAAGGAGCGGCTGAAGCGGGATTATGCGCTCGAAATTCCCGAGCTCGAAGAAGACGATACCCCGGAGGCCTATGCCGAGCGGACGTCTCGTGCTGTCCGTACCAAGCAACGCTGGAAGATCCATCGCTACGTCGTGGTTGGCCATTTCTCATTTTCCAGGCTGGTGATGTATGAGGACCTCGCTCCTGAGCGATGGCCCGGTAGTGGTCTTCAGAACCAAGATCTCATTAGAACGTTACTAGCGGGGTCGAGTTCGGAGTCGGAAGACGCTCATGCGCCCGAGTTTGACGTCGAGAGTGATGAAATCGAGAAGCATGTCCCAGTGCTCATTACCGACGCGGATTCCTCTCAATTCTCTGCAATCGTTGATGCGATGAAGGGCCGAAGCTTTGCGTTGAAAGGCCCTCCAGGGACCGGCAAGAGCCAGACCATTACGAACCTCATTGCGGCAGCCATGGCGGCGGGTCGCCGCGTCCTGTTCGTAGCGGAAAAGCAGGCGGCACTCGAGGTTGTGTCCAAGCGGCTCGGTGAGGCGGGCCTGGCTCCATTCGTTCTTGAGTTGCACTCGACTAAAGCCAATAAGAAGCGACTTCTGGAGTCATTTGAGGAAAGGCTCGCACTGAACGCTCGCAGCAGAGACGTTGAGCTCGCCGACACATTGCGATGCTTGCGAGAGACCCGGCAGCAGCTTTCATCGTATGCCTCGGTCATGAATTCACCGGTTGGTGACTCCGGGCTTTCCCTGCACGACGTCTACTGGCACGAACAGGGGGGGCGGAAGGGTCTTCCGGCCGCCGGACTCGCATTGGCGCGGAAACTGGAGCGAGCGTCTTCAGCGATGGTCGGGCGTCATGAGCACGCACAGCACCTGCATCTACTGGAGCAACTCGCTCGCTCCTTCTTGCAATGTAGTGCCAGCCGGCCGCTAGTTCGGCACCCGCTCTTCGGTATTCAGCGCCCTGGGAGTAGCCCTGACGCCTCTACTGCGGTGCGTGGCCGCCTAACGGCATGGGCCGAGTCGATTGAGAGGTTGGAGCGGGTACTAGGTCGCGCCGACGGCACCCTGCGGTGCGCCATCCCACGAACGCTCGAGGGACTAGATGGCTTCTTGGCAGGGGCCCATATGCTGTCCGCCCTCCCCCGAAATGCTACCCCCGATCTTGTTGCCCGCTGCAACTCCGCTGCGGGTTTAGAGGCGCTAACAACAATAGCCAGTCAAGCGGGCACGGTTTGTGATCGTTGGGCCGAACACCGGGTTGGCGTCGACAATCTTGAAGTCTTGTTAGCGAACCTTGACGGCCCGATTCAAAGCGCCACTAGTCTGGTAGAGGTAACGGCGGCGCTCAAGATCGCGGACGGACGTCCGGATCAGGTTGGCACGGTAGTGGCGGGCCTGATCGACCTCCTGTCGCAGGATCGGGCTGTCATCTCGATGCTGGAGCGATTCCTGGAGCAAAGCCAAACACTGGCTCCGATCACCGGAGCACACTTGTCTGACTGGAGCGATGCAATTCGCCTGCTGAAGCAGGTGGCGCCAGAGGTGTTGCACTTGCGTTCTGAGGTGCTTCAGCGCTCTGACGCTCAGGAAAAGCTCAGCAAGTGGTCCGACGAGGCGGCATCGCTATCGACGGCTGGTGACGAAGTTCGTGGCCAGATCTCGCTGACCCTGAGGGAGTTGCCCGGCGATCTTCGGTCTGCTGCAGAAATGCTTCGGAAGACAAACCCTGTTCTTGGCCTGGTAATACCGTCCTACCGGGAAGCCAAGAAGCTCTATAAAGGCATTACCAAAGGCCGTTGGCCGGGCCGCGAGAGCGCGTTGGGCGACTTAGTCAGGTGGGCGGATCTGATAGAGAAGATAAATCGCTTTGAATCTGACCCGGAACTAAGGCGCTACGCAGGGGAGGCATTCAGTGGCCTCCAAACGCCGTTTACGAGACTCCTTGAGACAGTTGCATTCCTCGCGGCAGTAAACGCCAGGTGGTCGCTGCTCGATTCGTCCCGACCATTCATCGCACCCTTGCTAGCCGTGGGCAATGCACCGCTTCTCGAGGCGCTTCGGAATGGAATGCCCGAGAGCGCTGCTGACAGGCTGCGGAGCCTGTCAGACGAGATGCGGAGTAAGGGCACTCAGGTGGTTCGAGAATGCCTGGCTGAACGCGATGGCGTGATGCGTCAGGCGCTGTCCCATGCGAAAGCCCTGCAAGAAGTCGAGGCTCTAGCAGCACGGCAGGTGACACATGGACTGACTTTGCTGAACGGCCTGCTCGCTACTGTTCAAGCGCAAGACGAGCTACGCTCAGGCCTTCACAAGCACGGCCTGTCGATTGAACTGCCTCCGACGGCGGAGGCGGTTAGTGAATTACAAATCGCCAGCACGACGGCCCGACTCGTTCACGAAGCAACCATCGGATCCGACCTTCGCCAGGTAGTGCTGTCTAAAAATCTCTATGTCGTAGTCGACGCCATTCAGGCCTTCGTTCCGCTCATCGAGCGGACCACTACCCAGGTGCGTGAAGGCGCCAAGGAGGTCGTTGAGGCTTTAGGGTTGGATTTCAAGGCATTCCTCGGCAGCGAAAACGAAGGCTCTCTCGTCCTTCACGAAGTTGAAGCGCGGCTAAGGATCGTGACAGTTGCGCCGGAGGATGACGTAGATGAGTGGTGTCTCCTCCGGGATGCGGTGCAACAGTGCGAAGAGGCGGGATTGGCGGCGATCTCAGATACCCTGCTTGACGGCAGAGCACCAGCCGCGCACGTGGTCGCAATTCATCGCGTGGCGTACCTCCGGGGCCTCATTCGATGGGCGTCGCAAGCCAACCCACTTTTGCCTCGATGGACGGGCGACCACATCGAGAGTCTAAGAGAGCGGTTAGTCAAGCTTGATAACGAGTACATATCGACTAGCCGGCGGGCACTGGCGGGCCGCCTCTCTGGAAACAATGTTCCGGTAGGGGTGCGTCAGGGGGCGGCAGGTGACCGCACTGAGCGGGCATTGATCGAGCACGAACTGGGCAAGCAGCGGAGGCATATCCCAATCAGGGATCTCCTAACTCGTGCTGCCCAGGCAAGCCGGGCGTTGAAGCCGTGCTTCATGATGAGCCCAGCGTCCGTGGCGCAGTTTCTGCCCGCGGGAGGTGCCCAGTTCGATGTCGTTATCATCGATGAGGCTTCGCAGATGAGGCCGGAGGAGGCTCTGGGCGCTATCGGTCGGGGTCGGCAGGTGGTGATCGTTGGGGATCCCATGCAGTTGCCGCCAACAACCTTCTTTGACTCGTCAATCGACACCGAAGAACAACTCGTCGACGAGGAATTGGACATCGATACGGAATCAGTGCTGGACCTCGGCCTTTCATCATTAAGGCCTGCCCGAGAACTTCGCTGGCACTATCGCTCTCGCCACCATTCACTCATCGCCTTCTCGAATCGCGAGTTCTACCGAGACCGACTGATTGTTTTCCCCTCTCCGTATCCGCCGCGGGGCCACTTGGGAGTCCAGTTGGTCCAGGTGGGCGATGGAATCTACGGCTCGAGCCTGAATATTCCGGAGGCCGAGACGGTGTCCAACACCGTCAGGGATCTGATTCGGCTGAATCCTAAAGCGTCAATCGGTGTGGTCGCAGTGAATCAGCCCCAGAAGGAACATTTGACCGAGCTATTCGACCGCCTGTTCGCTGAGAATGATGATCTGGAGACGTACCGGGCCAAGTGGGCCGGGACTCTGGAGCCATTCTTTGTCAAGAATCTGGAGAACGTTCAGGGCGACGAACGTGATGTTATTGTCATTTCGACCGTGTATGGCCCATCCGGTGTGGGTGGGCCGGTCCACCAGCGCTTTGGTCCCATCAATTCCCGCATGGGTCACCGACGCCTAAACGTCTTGTTCACGCGGGCTAAGGAGCGAGTCGTCGTGGTTACCAGTCTTCGCCCAGAGGATATTCAAGTTCAATCTGGATCTAGTGCCGGGGTAATTGCCTTCAAGAACTACCTCCAGTTCGCTCGTTCCGGCAGGATCGACTCGGGAGACATCACGGGTGCTAGCGCGGATAGCCCATTTGAGGAGGAAGTTGCTCAGGAGTTGGTCCGAATGGGCTACTCGGTTGAACCTCAAGTGGGAGTTGCCGGCTTCTTCATCGACCTTGCGGTGCGCCATCCCGTGAACAAGGAGCACTTCCTGCTCGGGATCGAATGTGACGGCGCTACCTATCACTCGGCCAAGAGCGCCCGGGACCGAGATCGGCTCCGCGAAGAAATTCTTAGCCGCCTGGGATGGAAGCTGTATCGGATTTGGTCAACTGACTGGTTTCGGGCGAGGGATCGGGAGCTAGCAAAGCTTGCTGAACATCTGAGGCTTCTGAATCCCGCCACCTAGGTCTTGTTAACCGGCGTGCAATTCTGACCAGCTAGGGATGCGGACAAAAACTTGGACTACCAAGAGGTAGTTCATGTACTCGTACGAAGACAGGATTCGAGCCGTCGAGTTCTACATCAGGCTCGGCAAACGCGTCAGACCCACCATCTGTCAGCTGGGTTACCCAACCAAGAATTCCTTGAAGGGCTGGTACCGGGAATATGAGCAACGGCGCGACTTGCCGGTGGGCGATGCGGGCCGGGAACCCAAATACTCGCAGGCGCAGAAGGTAGCGGCTGTCGAGCACTACGTGAGTCACGATCGCTGTATTGCCGCCACCATGAGGGCGCTGGGCTACCCCGGTCGTCGAACGTTGATCGCCTGGGTTCGCGAAGCGCTTCCTGAGAGCAGGAAAGCGGTCGTTGGCAGTGTTGGGCTGCGGAGATATGCGGAGTCGATGAAGCAGGCGGGAGTCATCGAGCTTTGCACTCGGCAGGAAAGTGCGCAGGCTGTGGCTGAAAAATTTGGCGTGTGCAGGCCGACGTTGTACAACTGGAGAAACCAGCTACTCGGCCGCGAGGCCCCTGCATCCATGAAGCGCAACAACAACTCACCGCCAGAACTCGCGCCGGATCGAGCGGAGCTGGAGCGCCAGCTCGAATCGCTGCAGCGCGACATCCGGCAACTGCAGCTCGAGCGGGATCTCTTCAAGAAGGCCAATGAAATACTAAAAAAAGGCCTAGGCGTCGACCTGCAACTCCTGACCAACCGGGAGAAGACATTGCTGGGTGACGCTCTCAAAGAGCTCTACGCCTTGCCAGAGCTCCTTGCCCAGTTGGATCTGGCGCGAAGCTCGTACTTCTACCATCGAGCCCGTGGGAAAGTGGCAGACAAGTACCTTGCAGTGCGGCAAACCATCACCGACATCTTCGAGATGAACCACCGCTGTTACGGCTACCGCAGGCTGCAGGCTTCGCTGACCAGGCAGCGTGTCACCATCTCAGAGAAGGTCGTGCAGCGGCTGATGAAGCAAGAGAGTTTGGTCGTTGCCAAGCCAAAGCGGCGTCGGTACGGGTCATACCTTGGCGAGATCAGTCCAGCGCCCGAGAACCTCATCAATCGCGACTTCCAAGCAGCGGCCCCCAATGAGAAATGCTTGACCGACATCACGGAATTCCAGATCCCGGCCGGCAAGGTGTATCTGTCGCCCATCATCGACTGCTTCGATGGCATGGTCATCAGCTGGACCATTGGGACGCGTCCTGACGCTGAGCTCGTAAACACGATGCTTGATGGAGCCATCGAGACGGTGGATGGCTGCAACGAGCGGCCGATCGTCCACTCTGATCGTGGTGCCCACTATCGCTGGCCGGGTTGGCTATCGAGGATCGGTGACGCGAAGTTGATTCGTTCGATGTCGCGCAAGGGGTGCTCACCGGACAACGCAGCCTGCGAGGGCTTCTTCGGCCGACTGAAAACGGAACTGTTCTATCCTAGGAACTGGCAGGCCACGACCATTGAGCAATTCATTGAAGCCGTGGACTCCCACATTCGCTGGTACAACGAGAAGCGGATCAAGATCTCCCTCGGCTCTCTCAGCCCGATCGAATACCGAGAGAGTCTTGGACTTACGGCATAAAACCAGTCCAAGTATTTGTCCGCACCCCCAGCTGGTCAGTCTTGGACGCCGGTTGACACCGCGACGGGATTGATCGTTCGCTGACTCAGGTCCGCACCGACTCCAGCAGCGCCTGCTGTCGCAGTCCCGGTTCATCCCCGCCGACCTTAATCGGTTGTTCGTGGAGCTGTTCACTGCGGACGTCTACGGCAACCTGAGGCGCTGTCAGTGCATGGTGCGCAGCTGCTCTAAAGAAATCAACGAGGCCGGGCACGAGGTGGCCAGCGCGCGCATCGCTGAGGCCATCGCCACCATGCGCCGCTACAACAAGTTCCGTGCCCCGTACTTCCAGGCGCTGCTGGCGCATGCGCGCAAGCAACCCCTACGCACCCTCGGCTGGTCATGTACTACGGTCTGGTCGTGCCAGCTCAGGCGCCCGGCACTGGTACGGGCACGGCTCGCTCGGATCCTTCCGAGAGGCCGGGTGGAAACGCCCCTAGAGCCGTCTATGCCCCACGGAGGCGGCCTGGAAATCCCTGTAACAGATACCTGGAACATATTTATAAGACCCCTGGATGTTGACTAAAACATTCCAGGGTTATATATTAATTATGCCTGGGGACTTCCCAGAGCTACCGGGGGACTAGAAATGTATAACGCAATAGCAGGCAACCCAACTCCCATCTCTTCGGTCGATGACCTTATCGAGCAGGGCACCGCGATCCAAACTCCAGTCAAGGTCTTCATCGGCCACAACCTGGGTTTCAGAACCTTCCAGATGTACGTGCCGCTGTACGACTTCTTCAAGATGTCGGCCGTTGCCAACGATCCGACCGGCGACCCGGCGATGCTGGCACAGCGCAAGCTGGACTCGGGACATGCTACGAAGTTGGCGGCCTACATGCTCAAGGGTCTCGTACACGCTGCGATCCACAAGTGCCGGGACATCGACGAAAAGCCGCTTCCGATCGAGTGGCTCCAGGTGCAGGACCTGCTTGGCAAGCAGCCCTATATGTCGATCCAGCCTATCGTAGTGAACATTCGTAACTGCGACCCTAGAGGGGGCAACATCGCCGGCAGCCGGCTCGAAACGAAGGAGGGCGAAACCGCGGCATTCAAGATCTTCCTATCGCAGCAGCACGTCCTCTGGGTCGTCGATGGTCAGCATCGACGCAAGGCGATGGAAATGCTGTTCGAGTTTCTCGAAGGCGTCTGTTCGCAGGGCAAGTACCCGAAGAAGGGCGGGCTCTTCTCGGAGGGTGATGAGCCGATCTCTGCACAGGCTCTGGCGCTCTGGCAGGAATGCACGACAGTCGCCCGGTCCTTCTGCACGGTCGCTGTCGAATTGCACCTCGGTCTGAACATCGACCAGGAGCGTCAGTTGTTCCATGACCTGAACCGCCTCGGAAAGAAGGTCGAGACAAGCCTCGCGATGCAATTCGACAGCTCAAACCCCATCAACCTGTTCATCAAGGAGCGCCTCATGGGAGAGCTGAGTATCCAGGTTGTCGAGAAGGACCAGAAAGATTGGCACAACGACACGGGCGCGCATTCCAGAAAAGACATTGTTGCCGTGAACGCGATCCTTTTCCTGAACAAGACGAACATCAACGGGGCTACTCCTGCGGTCGTTAACCCGCGTCAGCACATTGCCTACCGGTTCTGGGAGGCGGCCATGGCGATTCCGGGCATCGATGAGGAGCAGGCCCGGGAAAAGACGGTCGCAGCCCAGCCCGTCGTGTTGAAGGCGCTGGCGAAGCTGACCTTTGACTTCGCGTTCAGCAATCGTAAACCTGACAACGCCGACGAGCTGCTGGAAACCCTGCTCAGCGGGGTAACCGAGGTCGACTTTTCGCATGACAACCAGATGTGGCGCTACTTCGAACTGCCCGAGGCTGATCGTGAAACGCTCCTGCCTGGCCTCAGTGCATACCTTCCGCTGCCAGAGCCTGGGGTGAATCGTGATCTTGGGAGCCATCAGGACGGCTTCATGCGGTTTGGCGCCAAGCACAATGATATCTACCCGTTAATCGCCGACATGATCCGGTGGAAGCTCGGGCTTCCAAACCGTCACGCTCCCTGAAAGTATGCCCCAGCGGCCGCAGAGCCGACAACGGCGTGGCGGCCACTGCGGGCATATCCCCCCGCCCGGTTGTTCAAAACTTAAGGGGCCCACTAAGGGCCCCTTTTCATTGATTAGGGCCTGACTCAGTAATAGCACGAGTGTCTTGATGACTGAGTTGACCCCACTTTCGTTGACACCGAGTTAAGAGCGATGATGATTAACGAGGTGTTTTGTGAAGCGGAAAGTATTCAACAAAGAGTTCAAGCTTGAGGCCGTCAAGCTGGTGACGCATCGGGGCATGAGCTGCGCGCAGGCAGCGCGGGATTTGGGCATTGGTCAGAACGTGGTGAGTCGCTGGGTTCGGGAAGCGAAAGCGGATAAGACGCATGCGTTTCCTGGCCGCG